>Ga0208314_100261_pt1 | contig 22174 bp, 25 predicted proteins | sample OSPB_Mat_host_9__FD_187144 | JGI IMG/M metagenome (GOLD analysis project Ga0208314, IMG submission 187144) | Extremophilic microbial mat communities from Yellowstone National Park, USA - OSPB_Mat_host_9_15 (SPAdes) (version 3) | ecosystem: Environmental > Aquatic > Thermal springs > Hot (42-90C)...
TCCAGACGCTCATCCGCATCCTCGGCATCGCGTACGTCGTGGAATTCGCGGCAGACATCGCGCGCGACGCCGGCGAGACCGCGCTCGGCGGGCGGATCGAGCTCGCCGGCAAGATCGGGATCGTCCTCTTGGCGCTGCCCATCTTCAAGGACGTGCTCGACGTGATCGTTCGGATGATTCCGTGAAGGGGCGAGGCTTGTGAGGAACCGGTGGCGCTTTTTCATCGCGTTGTTCACTTCCGTGGTGGTCCTCGTCGGGCTCCCGGTCTGGGCGCGGGGAGATCCGACCGACGGCCAGGTGACGCAGTCTGCCGAACAGTCCGCCGAGCAGATCCTTCAAAACACCGCGCAGAGCGAGCTCGATCACGTCGACACGCAGTCCATCGACGCCTACTGGCACCAGCTCGAATCTCAGTATGGGGGATTTCTTCCGCACGCCGGTGGTCCGTCGCTCATTCAGTCGGTGCTTGAGCACGGGGGGCCTTCCTTTCACGGCATGGTGTCGGGCTTGGTGCACTACTTCTTTCAGGAAGTCGTCGACGATGTCGGCCTCTTCGGGGGACTTCTCATCCTCTCCGTGGCAGCGGTGCTTCTCAGGATGATGCAGTCGTCGTTCGCGGAAGAGTCGGTGGGCGAAGTGGCCCAAATGGTGGTCTCGTTCGTGCTCGCGGCGCTCGTCACGCGGTCGCTCGTGGAAACCTTCGGGTCGGCGCGTCAGGCTATCGAGTCGATGAACCACTTCATGCTCGCCACCATGCCCGTGTCCATCGCGCTGCTCGCGGGGTCGGGATCGCTCGCGTCGGCGGCGTTCTTTCAGCCGATGCTCATCTTTTGTGTGCACTTCGTCTCCAACGTCGTGTTCCTCGTGGTCTTTCCGCTGGTCTTTTTGGCCGCCGTTTTGGAGCTCGCGTCGTCCATGGCCCCGCGGTATCCGCTGACACGGCTGGCGTCCTTGGCGCGGACGGCTGGGCTCGCGGTCCTGAGCTTTGCCCTCGTGGTGTTTGTGGGCGTGACCGCGGTGCAGGGAACGGGGCGTGGAATTGCGGACGGGCTGGCGCTTCGGACGATGAAGTTTGGCGTGGGGACGTTTGTGCCCGTGGTGGGCAAGGCCATCTCCGACGCCGCCGAAACGGTGCTCGGCGCCTCGCTTCTCGTCAAAAACGCCGTCGGGATAGCAGGGCTCGTCGTGATCGCGCTGATGGCGGCGTTTCCGGCGATGAAAATCCTCGCGGTTTCCGCGATGTATTCCGCAGGCGCGGCCGTGATGCAGCCGGTGGGCGAGACGCCGATCATCGCCTGCCTCGGGGCGCTCGGGAGGACCATGCTGCTCGTGTTTGCCTCGGTGGCCACGGTGGCGCTGATGTTCTTCTTCGCCATCTGCATCCTGCTTGCGGCGGCCAACCTGGCGGTGATCACGGCGTGAACGGGCTCGGAGAGTGGCTGAGGCAAGTGGTGGCCATCGCGCTCATCGGCGGGATTGCGGAGATGATGCTGCCGTCCGGCGGGCTTGTGCGCTATGTCCGGATGACGGTGGGGGTGGCTCTTCTGGCGGCGCTGTTGAGCCCCATCCTGCCGGCGCTTCGGGGAGGGTGGGCGGACGGCGCGGCAAACCGGGCCTCGGACTTCCTGTTTGGGAACACGGCCACAACGGCCCCTGCGCAGCCGGAAAGCCGCGCTGTCCAAGATTACGCGCAAGCACTTCATCAGGCGGAGGATCAGGACGCCGCCACGTATCTCGCGGAATGGGCCGAGGCGTCTCTGCCCGATCCGATCCGTTCGGAGGTGGTCAAGGTGACCGTCGAACACCCCACGAGCGCCGACCAGATGGCAGTCACCGTGCTGGTTCGGCCTACGGGCATGGCGGACGCGGTGGAGATTCGGCAGATCATCGCGTCCCAGCTGGACATCGAGCCGAGCCAGGTCGAGGTCTTGGACGAGGGAGACGCGCCCCGATGAACTGGAATCTTCTTCTCAAACAGCGCGGGCTTGTCGCCTTGGGGGCGCTCGGCGTGGTGTTGCTGGCGTTCAGCTGGTTGTGGCCAGGGGCGCGATGGCAGCCCGTCAGTTCCTCGGTGCCGGCCAACACGGGCGTCGCGGGCTCGACCTGGCCGTGGAACGCCACGGGCACCGACCAGGGGCCTCAAGGGCTGGTGTCCATGGCATCGTATTACGAAAACGAGTTGCAGTCGATGTTGGAAAAACTCCCGGGGGTGAACGCCGTGTCGGTGCTGGTGACGCTCGCGCAAAACGGGCAACTGGCGAGCGGGGGCGCGAACGGCGTCGGCGTCCTGGGCGTGTTGGTCACGGTGGATGCCGATGACTTTGTCCAGGCGAAAACAGAAATCGTGGACGCAATTACGAATGTGTTGGACGTGCCCGCATATAAGATTACTGTCGAACCTCAAAAGGGTGAATAGACGGAGATTAGGAGGATGCATGCGATGGTGAAACGGCAGACGGTGTGGTTGTCCACGATGATGGTGCTGAGTCTGATGCTGATTGGCTACTACACGATGAACAATCAGACCAGCACCACGTCCACGAACCCGTCGAACTCGACGACACCCACGGTGACGACCAGTCCCACCAATGCGACGCAGGTCTCGAATCAAACGCAGGCGACCACCGGGTCGAACGTGTCCAGTGCGGACAATTGGTACAATGCGCTCCAAGCTTCCGTGAACAACGAGATCAGCCAGAGAATCAGCAATGACCAGGCGATCATTGCAAACAACAACGCTTCTCAGGCGCAGATCGCCGAGGCGCAAAAGCAGCTGGGCGAGGAAGAAGCGCTGTACAACAGCCTGCAGCAAGCGACGCAGGCCGTGATCGCGGAGGGATACAAGAACGCCGTCATTGCGCCGGACAAGAACCAGACCACGTTCACGGTGTATGTCGAGACGAACCATCTCTCGAAGGCCGACGCCGTGAAGATCATGAATATCGTCAGTCAGCAGTTGGACACGTCGATCTTCAACATTTCCGTTAAGCCGCACGCTTGAACCGAAACCGGCGGTGGGGGCTGTCCCAAACGTGCCATGCGAAGGGGCTGCCCCTCCTTTTTTCACTCAGCAACCTATGAGGGGCTGGCCTTGTCGCCATCGGCGAGAGATGGCAGGGGGACAGCCTCTTCTACGTTCTTCCATTCCCTAGAACGGTAGGCGTCCCTGTGGTATACTCGTGAAGACCTTGTCAGATGGATTTGGAGATCCGGATCGGGGAGAGACGATGGGTTGCTGACGATGGAAGAAATTCGAGAGCTGATTCGCTTGCTGGACGACAGCACGCTGACCGAGTTGGAACTCGAGTTCGAGGACGGGAAGGTGAGATTGGCCAAGCGGGCCGAGATCGTCTCGTACACGGTGCCGCAGGTGGCGATGCCTGTGACGCAGGCCGCGCCCGCGCCATCGGCCGCGCCGCATTCCGGGAGCGCGGCTCCCGCGGCGGCCGAGGACCCGGGTTTGCACGTGATCACGTCGCCGATGGTGGGCACGTTTTATCGCGCGCCGGCGCCCGACGCGCCTCCGTTCGTCGATGTCGGTTCGCAGGTCGGGCCAAAGACGGTCGTGTGCATCATCGAAGCGATGAAGTTAATGAACGAGATCGAGGCCGAGGTCTCGGGCGAGATCGTCGAGATCTTGGCGGAAAACGGACAGTTGGTCGAGTACGGTCAGCCACTGTTTAAGGTGCGCCGCACCTGACGGCGGTGTTCGACCGAAAACTGACTGGGTGAAGGAGAGCCGTGGATGTTTAAGCGCGTGTTGGTCGCGAATCGCGGCGAGATCGCGGTCCGCGTGATCCGCGCATGCCGCGAACTGGGGATCGAGACGGTCGCTGTGTATTCGACGGCGGACCGAGATGCGCTGCATGTGCGGATGGCGGACGAGGCGTACTGCATCGGGCCGGCGCCCGCCAAGATGAGCTACCTGAACATCCCCAGCGTGATGTCGGTGGCGACGCTGTGCGGGGTCGACGCGGTGCATCCAGGGTACGGGTTCCTTTCGGAGAACAGCGACTTTGCGGAAGCGTGCGAGGCGTGCGGGATCACGTTCATCGGGCCGAGCCCGCGGGCCATTGAGCTCATGGGCGATAAGTCGACAGCGAAGATGACCATGCGCAGGGCCGGCGTCCCGACGGTGCCGGGCAGCGAGGGCCTCGTGGAGTCCTTGGAAGAGGCGCTCGCCATCGCGAATGCCATCGGCTATCCGCTGATCATCAAGGCCACCGCGGGAGGCGGCGGCCGAGGGATCCGGGTGGTGCGCGACGAGCCGGAGCTCCGGAAAGCGTACGACCAAGCCCGTAGGGAAGCGGAGGCGTCGTTCGGCAATCCAGGCATCTACATCGAAAAGTACATTGAGCGGATGCGCCACGTGGAGATTCAGATCCTGGCGGATCGACACGGCAACGTGATTCACCTCGGGGAACGCGACTGTTCCGTACAGCGCCGCCTTCAGAAACTCGTCGAAGAGTCGCCGTGTCCCGTCATGACGGAAGAGAAGCGGCAGGAGATGGGAGACGCCGCGGTGCGGGCCGCTCGGGCCGTGGACTACGTAGGCGCGGGCACCGTCGAGTTTATCTACACACCGGATGGCGATTTCTACTTCATGGAGATGAACACGCGCATTCAGGTCGAGCATCCCGTGACCGAGTGGGTGACCGGTGTCGATCTCGTCCGCGAAATGATCCTGGCGGCGGCCGGCGAACCTCTCTCGGTCAAACAGGAGGACATCGTGCTGCGAGGCCACGCCATCGAATGCCGGATCAACGCGGAGGATCCGTTCCGCCAGTTCGCGCCTTCGCCGGGGACCATCCGATCGTATTTGGCGCCGTCCGGCCCCGGCGTGCGTGTGGATTCCGCCTGTTACCCAGGCTACACCATCCCGCCGTACTACGACTCCATGGTTGCCAAGCTCATCGTGTGGGCGCCGACGCGCGATCAGGCCATCGCCCGGATGTTGTCCGCGCTCAGCGAGTATGAGATTGAGGGCATCCAGACGACCATTCCGTTTCATATGGCGCTCCTCCAGAACGAGCGTTTTCGAAAAGGCGACGTATCGACTCGATTTTTGGAGGAAAATCCAATACTCTAGACGAAGAACGTTAGCATTCCGTTCCATTCTCACGCGGAGCCCGACGAGGGCTGAGGAGGAAGATGGAGATGGCCGACATGGAGTACGAGTTGACCGAGCGCGGTTCGGTGCACATTTCGGATGAAGTCGTGCAGATCATCGCAGGCGTCGCGACGAACGAGGTGGACGGCGTGATCGGCACCAGCGGCTCGCTGGCCGGAGGCATCACCGAGTCCATCACAGGAAGAAAAAATATGGCGAGAGGCGTCAAGGTCCAGTATGACGAGGCGGCGCGCTCGTGCACCATCGACGTCTGGGTGCAGCTCCGGTTCGGCGTGAGCATTCCGGAGGTCGGGTACCAGATCCAGGAGCACGTGAAATCGTCCGTCGAGTCGATGACGGGCCTGCGCGTCAACGCAGTGCACGTACACGTGGTGGGCGTGGCCTTCCAGACGGAGGCGGAGCGCGCGCAGGATGCGGATCAGATTGGAGCAGCGCTCCCTGGGGAGGAGCGCTCGACAGGAGGGATTGGATGAATTTCGGCGATCGATTCCTCTTGTTCCTGTTGTCGCTCGTGGGGCTCGTGCTGGGCGTGCTTCTCGCCCTGCTTGGCGCGGGCGTCATCTCGGTCGCGTGGGCCGCGAGTGAACTCGCGGTTCAGCCGTGGAACATGGTGTGCCTCGTGGTGGGCGTGGTCGGCGCGCTGTTGTCCATCCGCTTCCTGTTCTATCGCTCCCGCCGCCGCGGGGCGGGCGGCCCCGCCGAGTCCGTGCTTCTGGCGGGCGATCACGGCCAAATTCGCATCTCGTATGAGACCTTGCGTCAGCTGGCGAACCGCCGGGGTTCCCAGTTGAAAGGGGCCGAGTCGTTCGACTCCCGCGTGCGACAGGGACACGACGGCATTCTCATCGCCTGCCGGATGCAGGTGTTGCCCGACATCGACATTGCGGCGCTCAGCCGTGAAGCTCAAGCGGCTGTGAAGGAGTACGTCGAGCGGACGGCCGGGGTCAAGGTGGAACGCGTCATCGTCCACGTCACGGAAATTGCCCCGAACGGGCACGTTGGCAAGGCGTGGAGTGGCGCATGAACCGCCTTGGCAGAGCGTGGCTTTGGTTTCGGAGCCGTCCGCGCAGGTATCATGGGGTTGCCGCGGGGATCTCGTTTTGGATCCTGTGGATGATCTTCGGGTTCTGGCGTGTCCTGCTCCTCTTTGTGCTCGCCGCCATTGGATACGCGGGAGGGCGCGTCTGGGAGGAAAATCAGTCCTGGCGGCGCATCCTGGAACGCCTGTTGACAGATCGATAGACGGAGTGAAGCCGATTGACCCGACATGAAGCGAGAGAGTGCGCGCTGCAGGCGCTGTGCGTGCTCGACGTCCAGCGCGATCTCGGCTCGGCGGAAGCGATAGCCTCCGCGTTGGCCGAACGCGGCACGGATGCCGGGGGAGACTTCACGTACATCGAGGAACTCGTCGATGGCACGCGCCGGCATCTGGACGAGATCGACGAGTTGCTTGCCCGGCACATGGAGCGCTGGTCGCCTGAACGCATCGGGCGCGTCGAGCGGAACGTTTTGCGCCTCGCCACTTACGAACTGCTGTTCGAGCCGGAACTGCCCATTGCCAGCGCCATCGACGAGGCCGTGGAGATTGCCAAAACGTTCGCCACGGAGCAATCCGGTCGCTTCGTGAACGGTGTGCTCGCGAAGCTTTTGCCCGCCGTGGCGGATCGGCGACGTGCGGATACGCGCGAGGCGGGGCAGGAGAAGCGGACAGCAAGCGCGGCGGAACCGGCGCGGGAGGGCGTCGACGATGGCGCGTGAAACGCCTCTCGTGCTTGGCGTGGATACGAGCAACTACACGACTTCCGTGTGCGCAGTGGACGCAGTCCATGGGCGGATGGTGGCCGAGGCGCGGAGACCGCTGCGCGTGCCGCGCGGAGAACGCGGCTTGCGCCAGAGCGAGGCCGCGTTTCAGCATGTGCAGAACTTCCCCACGGTGATGGCCGAGCTTTTGGACAGGCTGATGGCAGAGGGCGTGCGGCCCGCGTGGCGCCGCGTCGCCGTCTCTGTGCGGCCAAGGCCGTGGGCGTCTTCGTATATGCCGGTGTTTCAAAGCGGGTTCGCTGTGGCCGCGTCGTTGGCCCACAGCCTCGGCGTTCCGCTCACGCGAACCTCGCATCAGGAAGGCCATCTCGCCGCCGCGGAGTATTTCGCGCCGATGCCCGGCGCCCCATTTGTCGCCGTCCATATGTCGGGCGGCACGTGTGATGTCGTCATCGCGCGCCGAACGCCGTTCGGGTACGCCATCACGCGCCTCGGAGAGTCGTTGGACCTTCATCCAGGTCAGTTTGTCGATCGCGTCGGTGTCGCGCTGGGACTCCCATTTCCAGCCGGGCCGCATCTCGAACAACTCGCTCGGCGGTGCGGGACATCCCCGGGCGAGTTGTTGCTGAAAGCACCGGTCCGCGGCGCGAGCATGAGCTTTTCGGGGCCGCTCACGGCGGCGCTGCGCGCCGTGCAGGCCGGTGCGCCAGCCCACGAGGTGGCGCGGGCCGTGGAGGCGTGCATCGCGCGCTCGGTCGCGAAAGCTGTCGAATATGCCGTTCGACATGCTCAAACCGCTCGGCACGTCCTCATCGCGGGCGGTGTGGCGTCGAACCAGTTTATCCAGTGCACCATCCGATCTCGCCTGGAGCGGCGCGTGCCCGGTATCCACGTGGCCTTTGCTCCACCGGAGTTCGCGAGGGACAACGCGCTCGGCGTGGCGACCATCGGCTACTGGCGCGAGTGCGCACCCTAATCCTTTTGCAAAATCTCGAACAGAAAATTGTCGACAAAGCACATGGGCATTGATAGTCTTTTCGGACCTATCTTGCTATAATGGGGCCCGTAGTGTCGTGAACAAAGGAGGTTCTGCGTTGTCGGAGAACGTGCAGGTTCAAGAGAATGTCACAGACATGTTGATCATCGGGGGTGGCCCGACCGGCCTTTTCGCGGCGTTTTATGCGGGGTTGCGCAACTGTTCTTGTAAAATTATTGATAGCTTGCCTCAATTAGGCGGACAACTTGCCATGCTGTACCCCGAAAAGTATATTTACGACGTCGCTGGATTTCCGAAAATTCGCGCGCGCGATCTCGTCGACCAGCTGATCGAGCAGGCGATGACGTTCAAGCCGGGCGTCCATTTGAACGAGTCCGTCGAGCGGCTCGTGAAGCGCGAAGATGGGTTGTTTGAACTGCATACCAATCAATCGGTGCACGTGGGCAAGGCGGTCATTATCTGCGCCGGCATCGGCGCCTTCACGCCGAGACCGCTTCCGGCGGAGTCCGCCAAGCACTTCGAGGGCCGCGGCGTGGCCTATTACATCGACAAGATCGACCACTATCGCGGCAAGCGGGTGCTCGTCATCGGCGGCGGCGACACGGCAGTGGACTATGCGCTGATGCTCGAGGAGGTCGCCGACTCGGTGACGCTCATCCATCGCCGAGACGGTTTCCGGGCGCACGAGGACAGCGTGCGCAAACTGTTCGAGTCTCGCGTGCACGTGAAGACGTTCTACGAGTTGGTGGACGTACAGGGTGGAAATTGGGTGGAAAAGGCCGTGATCGTCAACAACCAGACAAAGCAGCACGAAGAACTCGAAGTCGACGCCATCGTGAGTGGACTCGGGTTTCACGCTTCGCTTGGCCCCATCAAGGAGTGGGGGCTTGAAATCGAGAAGAACGACATTGTCGTGAATTCCAAGATGGAAACCAATATCCCTGGCGTGTACGCGGCGGGGGATGTCGTCACCTACCCGGGCAAGCTGAAGCTCATCGCGACGGGCTTTGGCGAAGCGCCGACGGCGGTCAACAACGCAAAGACCTACATCGATCCGAAGGCGAAGCTGTTCCCGGGTCACAGCACGAGCATGACGAACCTCGGGCATTGAGGATGGCGGACAGGCTGTTCGGCTCCGTGGAGCGGACAGCCTGTCGCTTTCTGTCTTCTGGATGGAGGCGTGGGGTGAACATGGCGCAGCGGTTGGACGGGAGACGAGCGGCCGAGCGCGTTCAGGAAGAGCTCAAACGGCGCGTCGAAGAGCTCGCCTCGCGCGGCATCTTGCCGAAGCTCGTGATGTTGGTCTCCGAGGCGGACGAGGTATCGCTCGGGCACGTGCGGCGAAAGGCTCGCTTCGCACGTGGGGCCGGGCTTGTTGCCGAGATCCGCACCTTCCGAGCGGCAGAGGGTCCCGATGCACTCCGCTCGGCGATTGACCGCCTCAACGAGGACGACGAGGTGGATGCCATACTGGTTCAACTTCCGCTTCCGGCGGGGTGGGACGAGGGAGAGATCCTGAGGCGTGTGCGCCCGGATAAGGACGTGGACGGGCTTCATCCTGAGAATCTGGGCCAGATGGCGTATGGTCTCCCTCGCGTCTGGCCCTGCACGGCGCGGGGCGTCGGGGAACTTCTGCATCAGCATGAGATCGGCGTGCATGGCAAGGTGGCGTGCGTGATTGGACGCAGTCCGCTGGTGGGATGGCCCATCGCCCAGTGGTTCATGGCGCATGGCGCGACCGTGGTACAATGTCATCGGCAGACGCCGTCCGTCGCGGTGTGGACGCGGCAGGCGGACATCGTCGTGAGCGCGGCGGGCGCACCGGGTCTCGTTGGGGCCGAGGAGGTCCGGCCGGGCGCGGTCGTGATCGACGTGGGGCTCACGTACACCGCGGACGGCCCGCGAGGGGATGTCGATCCCGGCGTTAGGGAGCGCGCCTCGTGGCTCACACCGGTTCCGGGCGGCGTGGGTCCCATGACGGTTGCGATGGTGGCCCAAAACGCCTTCGATCTATGCGCCATGCGGCGAGGGGGAGGACGAGGATGAACGCGCTGACGCGCGCCGCGGCCGAGGCGGAAGCGGTGCTCACCGTCACCGAACTCAATCGGCGGATCAAAGAGCGTTTGGAGTCGGATCCGAGACTCATCCAGTGCCGCGTGGTCGGGGAGATCTCGAATTTCAAACACCACCCGAGCGGCCACATGTATTTTACGCTCAAGGATGAGACCAGCCGAATCCGCGCGGTCATGTTCAGCAGCCGGAATCGCCATCTCCAATTTCAGCCTGAAGACGGGATGCGGGTGATCGCCTTCGGCTCCGTCGGCGTCTTCGAGCGAGATGGCCAGTATCAGCTGTATGTGGAGGACCTCGAGCCCGATGGATTGGGCGCCCTATACGTTCGCTACGAACAGCTTCGCCATCAGCTCGCCGCAGAGGGGCTGTTTGCTCCGGAGCGGAAGCGGCCGCTCCCCCGCTTCCCGTTGCGCGTGGGGGTCGTCACGAGTCCCACGGGCGCGGTGATTCGGGATATCTGCACGACCATCGAACGCCGTTATCCGCTCGCGCGGGTCATTCTCGCGCCGGCGCAGGTGCAGGGCCCCGACGCGGCGCCCACCATTGTGCGCGCGCTCGAGGTGTTGTACGCGCTGGAACCGAAGGTGGACGTGATCATTGTGGGGCGCGGCGGAGGCTCATTGGAAGAGCTTTGGCCGTTCAACGAGGAGATGGTGGTGCGGGCCGTGGCGCGATCGCCTGTGCCCGTCGTCTCGGCCGTCGGGCATGAGACCGATGTGACCCTGTGCGATTTCGCGGCGGACGTCCGGGCCGCGACGCCCACGGCGGCAGCGGAGCTCGTATGCCCGCACCAAGCCGAGCTTCGGGCGTACCTGGAACAGGCGTCGGCCAGAGCGCGGAAGGCGGCGTTGGTCAAGGTCGCTTGGGGGCGAGAGCGGCTGTTGGATCTGGCGGGACGGCCCGTGCTTCGGGACCCGACGCGGATCATCGCGGTGAGGCGCCAGCTCGTGGATTTCATCGAAACGCGCGTGCGTGAGGCCCAGCGCCGCCCCATCGGGTTGCGCCGTCGAGCGCTGGCCGATCTGGAGCGAAGGCTTCAACGCGTGCAGCTGGGCGGGGCGATTCAAGGGCGCAGGCGGGACCTGATGCGTCTCGAGCACCAGGTGCGATCGCTTACGGAGCGCCAGTTGCTCGTGCAGAGCCGGAAACTCGAGGGCGTGATCGGCAAGCTCGAAGCACTGAATCCGTTGGCCGTGCTGCGGCGCGGATACGGCGTGATTCTCGACGAAGACGGGCGAACCGTCATCACCTCGGCCCAATCGCTCGCTCCAGGCAAGCGAATTGGGATCCGAATGCACGACGGTACGGTGGAAGCGGAGGTGAAGGCGCGTGGAGGAGACGCGGGCGGCCGAGTGGAACAACTCCGATTGGACCTTTGAACAAGCCATGCGGCGGCTGGAGGAAATCGTGCGCCAGCTCGAGGCGGGGGATCTGCCTCTCGACGCGTCCATCCGGGCGTACGAGGAGTCGATGAGGCTCGTGAAGTTTTGCCGGGAGCAGCTCGACAAGGCGGAATTTCAGCTCGAAAAGCTCGGTCAGGAACTGGCGGACGAATCGGTTTCGCCATGACCGGCGCTGGCCAATCCGGGGGTGAATGCGTTGCAGACGTACCTCGAGGCGTGCAAGGAAGCGGTCAACGCGTTTCTCGCGCGCCTGTTCGAACCGACGGGCCTTCACGCTCGACTGAAGGAAGCGATGAATTACAGCCTCATGGCCGATGGCAAGCGGCTACGTCCAGCGCTCGTCATCGCGACGGCCGAGACGTTTGGCGTGCCGAGGGATCGCGTCCTTCCCGCCGCTGCCGCGGTCGAACTCATTCACTGTTATTCGCTGATTCATGACGACCTTCCATGTATGGACGACGACGATCTTCGGCGCGGGCAGCCGACGAATCACGTCGTGTTTGGCGAAGCCATGGCTCTTTTGGCCGGGGACGCTCTGTTGACCGAGGCGTTTCATTTGTTGGCCCGTCCCTTGGAGGGCGTTCCTGCCGAGCGACAGCTGGCGATGATCCGCACGCTGGCGTCGCGCGCCGGCGTCGACGGCATGGTCGGCGGACAGGCCGTCGACATCGAACGAACGGGTGGCCAGGGGACCCTCCAGGACGTCGAATTCATTCACCTCCACAAGACGGCTCGACTCATTCAGGCGTGTGTGGAGATCGGCGGGTATTTCGCCGATCTCGACGACCAAGTGCGCTGGGCGCTTTCATGCTACGGCGAGTGCCTTGGCTTGGCGTTCCAAATGATCGACGACGTGCTGGACGTGACGGCGTCCACGGAGCAACTCGGGAAAACGGCTGGAAAAGATGTGGAAGAAGGAAAGCTGACCTATCCGCGCTTCGTCGGCGTGGAGAAGACGCGCCAAATGGCGCGGGACGTCATCCGCCGCGGCGAGCAAGCGTTGGCGGAGGTCGGGGTGCAGTCGGAACCGCTCAAAACGCTTCAGGCGCTCATCGTCGAGCGGGATCGCTGACGGCGTCGCCGCATCGCGATGGACAGGACTCCAGCGTCTCCCTCTGCGGGGGCCGCGGACTCTGTGGTATAATGACAACGGATGAAGTCCGACGAAACGTCCCTGCGGGTGGCGCAGTATTCTAGTCAACCGTCCGCGCCTGAAGACGGGGCTAAAAATCCGTCAAAGGGCACATCGATGAAGTTCCTGGTGTGGGCTTGGGGCGCCCAGCCCTGGGCTCATGCTGGGAGTTAAGAAGGTTGGGCAGCCCGCAATGGCATGCGGGACGCGACCCAGCCTTCGCGGAGGCCCAAGTTCGTAGCTGGAACCATGGTTTTTGCTATGGCTTGGGGTATGAACCTGCATGCGGAGGCAATCTGTGTGCAGCGTAGCCTGCCTTGAGTGGTACTGAAGGATCCCAGGAATTCAGGTGGTCGGCCGCGGCCACGGCGCGACCACCGGTGCTGGGTGAAATCCGTACTGCAAAAGAGGCTAGGGCGCGGGAGCGGTTGTCGCGGAAAACGCCTAGACTGTTCGCCACGAGGCGAGGCTCCCTGAGGATTATAGTGTGGACTAAGTGGTAATCCAGTCTGGCTGTCGGCGACGCGGCCAAGGCGCTCTGAAAGGGAAACCGCCGGGACGGCGACGTCTCGGTGAGCGCTTGGGAAAACCTACTGGACCTAAGCCACAGCGTTTACTCAGGGAGTTGCCACCCGGGCATCGATACATACAGGAATGGCGCGACCGCGGTCCGGCGGCGCGCCGAGGGAGCGCGCGTGAGAAAGACGACATCGAAAACCGCAAATTACGCGTTTGCGCTGACGATTGCCGCACTGACCTTGCCCATCAGTGCGGTTTTCGATACCTCGACCATTTTTTTGAATGCGGCGCGCTGGTACGTGGGTGCGTCCATCGTGGTCGTGATCGTCCTGGTGGGGGCCTTGTTCGATATGCTCGGCATGGCCGCCGCGGCTGCGCGCGAGACGCCGTTTCACGCCATGGCCGCCGAGCGGGTGTTTGGCGCTCGCCGCGCGATTGTCATCGTGCGCAACGCAGAGAAGGTCTCGAGTGTCTGCAGCGACGTGATTGGCGACATCGCCGGGGTCTTGAGCGGCGCGGGCGCTCTTGCCGTGAGCGTTCAGGTCATCCAGGCGATTCAGGCACACGGATGGGCCCCGGAGGCGCTTCGCATCGGCATCACCGCCGTCATCACCTCGCTCACGGTCGGAGGGAAAGCCATCGGAAAGACCATCGCCATTCACTCCCCGACGCCCATCATCCTGTTTGCCGCGCGCGTGTGGGAGTCGTTCGCCGTGCTTTTGGGCCGGCGAGATCCGTCGCGAAAACGGAGGCCTCGGCGGGCGGATCGGGGGCGGGATGGATGAACAAGACGAGGCTGGATCTCCTGTTGGTAGCGAGGGGGCTGTATGCGAGCCGGGAAGCGGCGAGGCGCGCTATCATGGCCGGGCTCGTGCGTGTCAACGGCGTGCGCGCCGACAAGCCGGGCTTCAAGGTCGCGGAAGACGCGCACGTCGAGGTTGAGCGGCCCAGCCGCGAATACGCATCGCGCGGCGGGTTGAAACTGGAGCGCGCGCTCGACACGTTCGGCATTCCGGTGAAAGACCGCGTCGCGATCGACGTTGGGGCGTCGACGGGCGGGTTCACCGACTGCCTGTTGCAGCGCGGCGCCCGGTTGGTTTACGCGGTCGACGTGGGCTACGGCCAGCTCGCGTGGCGACTGCGCCAGGACGATAGGGTGTGCGTGATGGAGCGCACCAACTTTCGCCACGTCGATGCGGCGCGATTTGACCCACGGCCGGATCTCGCCGTGATGGACGTGTCCTTCATCTCCATTCGCCTTTTGTTCCCCAAATTGTCTGAGGTCTGTCTCCCCGACGCCGACATCATCTCGCTGATCAAGCCTCAGTTCGAGGCCGGGCGGGATCGGGTGGGCAAAGGCGGCATCGTGCGCGATCCCGAGGTTCATCGGGCCGTGCTCCTGGACATCCTGAAGAGTATCGAGTCCATGGGTTGGTGCTGCCGCGGGCTCACGTACTCGCCCATCACCGGTGGAGACGGCAACGTCGAGTTTCTCGGCTGGTTCCGCATGCACCCGGATCCGGAGGAGACCATGCGGTGGGTGACCGAGAGCCATCGGGTCGTCGAGGCCGCATGGGCCCACCTGAAGAGCAGCACGGACCCGAACGGGGGCGCGGAATGATCTCAGGGCTTGCGCTGGTGTGCGCCCTTGCGGCGATTGCGATTTTTCTGCGATCGCTTGGTGCGGCGCTTTGGGATCGGGACGAGGAAGTTCCGGTGGAAGGCCTCAAGACCATGGGGCGGCGATGGCTTGAGGCGAATGGCTACGAGCTCGTCAGGCGGAGCGAAGGCGTCACCCACGTGACCCGGATGGCATCCGCTCAATGGTCCGGATCTCTTCGCCCGGACTTCATTGCGCGCAAAGAAGGGCGGGAGTATGCTGTTTTTGTTCGTACGGAGCCGGTCTCCGAACAGGAGTTGCATGAGCGGTATGCGTTGGTCGCCTTGCTGCATGGAGCGAGCGGCGTGATCGTCATCGATATGATGCAGGAGTCCGTCCAGACCGCGGTGTACGAGTGGAATCGCCCGCGCCACGTCCGGCGCAAAGAAGCGGTTCGCCGGGTCCTTTGGGCGCTTGGTGGCGCGCTCGTGGCGCTCATCGCGTGGAAGCACGGCTGAGGATGGGGGAGGACGTTGCGCCAAATAGGCCTGTTGTACAATGTGCACAAGCAGGAAGCGTGCTCGGTGCGGACCGACATTTGTCGTCAGTTGGAACGAACAGGGATTCGCGTCGTCGATGTGCCCATCGATCACGACACCGCGATTGTCGAGACGCACCCGGAGCTGAAATCGTGTGAGCTCGTCATCGTGCTCGGTGGAGACGGGACGTTGCTCGGCGTGGCCCGTCAGTTGTCCCCTTTTCATGTCCCGATGTTTGGCGTGAACATCGGCCATCTCGGGTTTTTGACGGAGTCGGAACCTTCGCAACTGGAGATTGCGCTCGAGCGGATCGTGGCGGGCGAATACAACTTGGAGACGCGCCTGATGCTCGAGGCGTTCGTATACCGCGATCTTCAGGAGATCGCGCGCTTCACGGCGCTGAACGACGTCGGCGTCGGCAAGGGCTCGTTTGCGCGCATGGTGACGCTCGACGTCCACGTGGACGACGTGTATGTCGACACGTACACGGGCGACGGCATGATCGTCGCGACGCCCACGGGATCCACCGCATATTCGCTGTCCTGCGGCGGGCCCATCGTGAGCCCGCATCTGCAGGTGATGGTCCTGACGCCGGTGTGTCCGCACACGCTGTTTTCGAGGCCGTGCGTGATCGACGCGTCCTCGTGGGTGCGGCTCTCCGTGCACGCGCGGCACGGCGATGTGGAACTCGCGGTCGACGGGCAGGAGGGCATGCGGCTTCTCGCCGGAGACGAGGTGTTGGTCCGGAAGGCTCCATTCCAGGCGACGCTCGTTCGGTTGCCGGATCGCGAGTTTTTTGGCGTGTTGCGAAGCAAGCTCCACGGAGATCCATCCTCCACCTGAGGGGGCGCGGGGACATGCTGCAGGAGTTGTACGTGCGCCATTTCGTGTTGATCGACGAATTGCGGCTGCAACTCGATCGCGGCCTGCACGTGCTGACGGGTGAGACGGGGGCTGGCAAGTCGCTCGTCCTGGACGCCACGCGCGCCATCTTGGGCGGGCGCGTCGCGAGCCCCATGGCGTCGGACGGCTCGTCGGCTGTGGTCGAGGCGGTGTTCGACATCCAGGCGAACGAGGCGGCGGAGCGGCTCCTCGCGTCGTGGGGCATCGATCACAGCGGCGAGATCGTCGTCTCCCGGACCTTTCAATCGAACGGTCGGGCGCAAAACCGCGTAAACGGCCGATCCGTCACGGTGCAGATGCTCCGAGAGCTAGGGGATACGCTGGTTGAACTGCAAGATCAGCACGAATCCATCGCCCTCATGACCGCTTCCTATCAGCGCCGCCTGCTCGATCTCTATGGTCAGCACGAGGAGCTGGCGGCGTCTTGCGCCGACGCGTATCGCGCATGGCAGGATGCGGTGCGTCAATGGCGCGAGGCTCAGGTGTCGGAGCGCGAGCGCGCGCAGCAAATCGATCTGTATGCGCTCCAGGTTCGCGAACTGGAGGAAGCCGGGCTTCGCCCCGGTGAAGAGGACGAACTGCGCGCCGAGCGGGATCGCCTGAAGCGCGCGCAGCAGATCGCCGAGTCGTTGGCGCAGATGGCCGCGTTGCTCGACGACGGGAAGAGCGGCGCCATTGCGAGGCTTCACGAAGCGGAGCGCATGGCCGCGGCGCTGTCCGCGTCGAGCGATCGCGCCGAGGAGATCGCGAAGCTGCTCGAGACGGCTCGCGTTCACGCGGAGGAAGCGTCGTTCACGCTTCACCGGTTCTTGTCTCGCGCGGCGCACGATCCGGCCCGCCTCGACGAGATTGAGGAGCGTCTGGCGCTCATCCGCAGGCTGTCGCGCAAATACGGCGCGACCACCGAGGAGATGCTCGCCCACCTGGAACGCGCGCGAGCCCAACTCGACGCTTGGTCGAAACACGAAGATCGCCTCGCGGAGCTTGAGGCTGAGGTGGAGCGCCGCGAAGCCGCGTACCGCGACATCGCAGAGCGCCTGCACGAGGCGAGGGTCCGGGCAGCGAAATCGCTCGGCGAGGCGATTTCGAGTTCACTCGCTCGGCTTTCCATGGCCCATGCGGAATGCGACATCGAGGTGCGTCCGCGCGTGGACGCGCCGAGCGAACATGGCTGGGACGAGATTCGTTTTCTGTTTCGCGCAAATCCGGGACAACCCTTGATGCCCTTACAGAAAGTTGCATCTGGCGGCGAGCTTTCGCGCATGCTACTCGCAGTCAAGGTCGTGATCGCCAACCTCGAACGCACCGACACGTTGATCTTCGACGAGATCGATCAGGGCGTGAGCGGCGAAGCGGCGCTGCGGGTGGCGGAGATGCTGCGCGAACTCGGGCAGGAGAAACAGGTGCTGTGCGTCACCCATTCGCCGCAGGTGGCCGCGGCGGGACACGTGCACTACCTCGTCGCCAAAGCATCGGATACCGAACGCGCCATCTCCCGTGTGACGAGATTAGATGACGGCGGTCGCATCGACGAGATCGCCAGGCTTCTCGGTTCGGATTTGTCGGATGCGACGGCCCGGATGCACGCGCGCGCCCTTTTGGAAAGCTTCCGAAGCCAGTCCACGTGACGGCGGTTCGGGGAGCTTTTTGCGGTCATATGACCACCCGCCGGGGGCACCTTAGATGCACGCGAGACGAGGTGTTACTCACGGGAAGGGGGATGCACCATGGCGGGTTGGCTGCGCGCGCTCAAAGTCGCCGTCCTCGTGGCTGCCACAGCGCTTCTCTGGATTCCGCCGGTTCGCCACCTGGTGGAACTGCCCACATCGGTCGAAATGTCCACGGACGACGAGATGGCCCTCCAGTCGTTTCATCCCTTCTCCATTCATGCGTGGGTCCGGCCGGTCGATCCACCGGGAGCCGTCACGGTGACGGCGGATGCGGGAGATTTTGACGTGACGGACCGCGTCTTCGGCTTCATTCCATGGCGCACACGGGTTCATGTGGAGCCCGCCGAACGGGTCATTGTGGGAGGACAGGCTGTGGGCATTCGCTTGCTTTCCGAGGGACCCATGGTGATTGGGTACCGACGCGCGGCCCAAGGTATCAGTCTCGCCGAGGCGCATCACATCGAGGTGGGCGATGTGATTCTTTCGGTGGATGGGGTACCCGTGCACACGGCGAAGGACCTGCAGGCGGTGCTCCGGGACAAGCGCGCGCCGTTTCGCCTGCTTGTGGCGCGCGGCGACAAACTGCGCGAAATCGAGATCCGGGACGTGCATGGTGTGCCTGAGCTTGGAGTCTATGTGCGCGACAAGGCGGTCGGCGTGGGGACGCTCACCTTCTACGATCCGGCGACCGGGCGGTTTGCGGCGTTGGGGCACCTTGTGACGGATGCGGACACCGGCCAACCCATTCAAGGGCGCGGCTCGGTCTATCAAGCCGCCATCATGGGCATCCAGGCCGGAAAAGCCGGGCAGCCCGGCGAGAAGAAGGGCGTGTTCACTGGGGTGAATCGGGAGGTCGGCGAGATCGACGAAAACACGCCGTACGGCGTGTTCGGACGAATGGATGCGTCCTTTGCGACGCGCACGTCTCCGCTGCCCGGGCCCATTCCCGTGGCGCTGCCGGGGCAGGTGCACCCGGGGCCGGCCGTTCTTTACACGGTGCTGCACGGCGAGAAAATCGAAGCGTTTCAGGTGGTCATCGAACACACCGCTCGGCAGATGAGCCCGTCCACCAAGAGCATGATCATCCGCGTCGTCGATCCGAGGCTTCTTCAGGCCGCCGGCGGCATTGTCCAGGGCATGAGCGGCAGCCCCATCGTGCAGGACGGGAGGCTGGTGGGCGCCGTCACGCACGTGTTCGTGTCCGATCCCGTCCGCGGATACGGCGTATACGCCTACTGGATGCTTCATCCCAACCAGCACGAGCTCACCTTTGCGCCGAGCGAACCCGAGCGTTCACAGGCGGCGTGAGAAACAAGGGCCACGGCGAGCGCGTGGCCCTTGTCGGTTTTTGTCGAAAGAGGTGACATAAAGGCGAAATTTTTTACATAGTTTTGACAGGAGTCTCGGGCTTCGCGTCGAATTGGTATGTCCGGAGGATTGCAGAGGGGGTATGGCCGTGTCCACACGCATGAAGATCTTATTGGCCGATGATCACCATGAATTCGCGGAGCTGTTGAGCGAATTCATTTCCGGGCAGCCGGATATGGAGGTCTGCGGGATTGCGCACAACGGCACGGAGGTGCTGAATCTGGTGCGCGAAACGAGGCCGGACGTGTTGATCCTCGACATCATCATGCCCGTGTTGGACGGGCTCGGCGCGCTGGAGCGCCTTTCGGAAGTCACGGATCATCCGCCGAAGGTCATCATGCTGACCGCATTTGGTCAGGAGAGTGTCACCCGGCGCGCCGCGGAGCTCGGGGTGTCTTACTTTATCCTGAAACCCTTCGACATGCCGGTGCTGGCCGAGCGCATTCGCCAGGTGATGTTCGAGGCGCCCGCGCCGGTGGCCGCCACATCCCAGGCCGTTGTGACGCCGATGCCCGCGGCGTTGCCGCCGTCGCGGCGCTCGATCGACGCGCAGATCACGCAGATCATTCACGAGATCGGCGTACCCGCGCACATCAAGGGGTACCACTACCTGCGCGAGGCGATAGGGCTCGTGTATGAGGACGTCGAGATCCTCGGCTCCATCACGAAGGTGTTGTACCCCAAAATCGCGCAGAGATTTAAGACAACGCCCTCTCGCGTCGAGCGCGCGATTCGCCACTCCATCGAGGTCGCGTGGGGCCGGGGCAACATGGAGGCCATTCGCCGCGTGTTTGGTTACACGGTTTCGGCCTCCAAGACCAAACCCACGAATTCGGAGTTCATTGCGATGATCGCCGACCGGCTTCGCATGGAACACCGCGTCGGTTAGATCGAGTCGGCGGGCCGCGGGCGCCTCTTGCCTCGCCTCGCCCCTGTCACCGCTAACGCGCCGAGAAGGGCGCAGGCTCCGCTCCAGAGCCAGACCGTCTCGTCCTGATAGTACCAAGCCAACGATGCCGACCAAAGCGCATTGGCGAAGTGAAGGACCGCGGAGCTCGACAACTTCCAGACGGCGATGCATCCTGTCAGGAGCCAGGCCAACGCCGCGGTCAGTTCCGCTGCGCCGGCAGCTTCGAGCTGAGGAATGTCCGCGGCGGCACCGGCCCGCGCCAGCGCCAAACATGACCAGACGCCATAACAGCCGAGTATCCAAGATGCGGATGCGAGCCACCATTTCCACGTGCGCATCGGATCACCCCTTGGGCCAGAAGGTCCCTCTAGGACATCGTATGTGTCGAGTGGGACCCGCATGTCCCTCGCCGTCGATGTCTTTTGGCCGCTCATGGCCGTTGTGATAATGTGTACGGCAGAGGGAGGGTGACACGATGCCGGCACCGCACACGCTGGACGGATGGTATGTGCTCCACGACTTCCGCACGATCCGGCGAGAGGCGTGGAAGGAAACCGATCCGCACACGGCGGCCGCCGTGCTGCGCGACTTCGGCGCGTTTGTCCAAGGCGAGCTCGAGGCGCAGCGCGCGCGGTTGGGCAGCTTCGGTCAGTTCGTGATCGCGGGCACAAAGGCGGATCTTCTGTTTTTGTACATGCGGCCCACGATTGGCGAATTAAACGATGTCAAAGCGAGGTTTGAGGCCACGCGCTTGGCGGATTTCACGGAGCGAGCGTATTCCTACGTGTCTGTGGTTGAGTTGGGCGGATACCTGGCCAAGCCGGGCGTCGACGTCGAGCAAGACGAGGCGCTCCAGTTGAGGTTGAAACCACCCGTGCCCGAGATGCGGTACGTGTGCTTTTATCCGATGAACAAGCGCCGCACGCATCCCGACAATTGGTACATGCTCGATGAAGACGAGCGCAGAAAGCATCTGATGGCGCACGGCCAAATTGGGCGTCAGTTTGCCGGAAAGGTCAAGCAAGTCATCTCTGGCTCCGTCGGACTTGACGACTGGGAATGGGGTGTGACGCTCTATGCGGACGATCCCATCCATTTCAAGAAACTGATCTACGAGATGCGGTTTGACGAGTCGAGCGCCCGTTTCGCCGAATTCGGACCGTTTTACGTGGGGGAACAAGTCGACGCGGAAGGTTTGACGAAGTGGATGATGACGCTCCACGGCTAAGAGAGGAGAGGACCGGAGATGGTGGATCTCGCGCGCGAAGTTGAGGCCATCCGCGGCGATCTCGTCGCGTGGCGCCGACATTTGCATGAGCATCCGGAACTCAGCTTTCAAGAGCGGGAGACGGCGGCCTTCATCGAGCGAGAACTGACGAAAATGGGGGCGTTCGAGATCAGCCGACCAACGGAGACGAGCGTCGTCGCTCGGTTGGTCACCGGCCGCCCAGGCCGCGTCCTCGCGCTTCGCGCGGACATCGACGCGCTGCCCATCGAGGAAGACACCGGGCTTCCGTTTGCATCGAAGAACCCGGGTGTGATGCACGCGTGCGGTCACGACGGACACACCGCCATGTTGCTCGGCGCGTGCAGGGTGCTCGCCGCACACCGCGACAAACTGCGGGGCGAGATCCGATTCATTTTTCAACACGCGGAAGAATTGACGCCGGGGGGCGCTCAGGAGTTGGTCGACGCCGGTGTGTTGAACGGCGTCGACGCCGTGATCGGCCAGCACCTGTGGCAAGGCATGGAGAGTTGCCGCATCGGCGTGCGGGCAGGTGAACTCATGGCCGCGCCGGATACGTTTCACATCCGCATCATCGGGCGAGGCGGACACGCGGCCCAGCCTCATCTCACGGTCGATCCTATCGCTATCGGCGCGCAGATCGTGGTGAGTCTGCAGCAGCTCGCCAGTCGGAGGGTGGATCCGTTCGAGCCGTTCGTGCTCAGCGTCACCAAATTCGTCGGTGGGACCGCGGACAACGTCATTCCGAGCGAAGTGGAACTCTGCGGCACGGTGCGGACGTTCCGCGAAGAACGTCGCGCCTGGGCCGCACAAGCGATGGAGGCCGTGATCAAGGGAATCGCGGAGGCTCAGGGCGCGTCGTACGAATTCCGCTACGAGCGCGGCTATCGACCGGTGGTGAACGACCCGGAACTCACGGCAT
>Ga0208314_100264_pt1 | contig 22071 bp, 18 predicted proteins | sample OSPB_Mat_host_9__FD_187144 | JGI IMG/M metagenome (GOLD analysis project Ga0208314, IMG submission 187144) | Extremophilic microbial mat communities from Yellowstone National Park, USA - OSPB_Mat_host_9_15 (SPAdes) (version 3) | ecosystem: Environmental > Aquatic > Thermal springs > Hot (42-90C)...
TAATAAGGTACAAGATTATAATTATTCTTAATTTAATTAAAAAGAATTAAGAATATGACTAATATATTCATGAATGTTATTGTAGTTTATGATGACTTAAACCTTAAATGGAGTTAGTATGTAAAAGAAGAGAAACTTCGGGAATCTAGTTTCCCTTCAATGCTTTCTGAAACCCTACTCTCACAGGTACTAATAATTACGTATTTTCCCTAGTTCATCAAATTCTCCCTTAAGTTCACAGCAACGCTGTGGAGTATCTTGCCTACCATCTTTCATTGCTTACCTTTGGGAATTTTTAACACGAGCCTATCTTCTTCTTGGGCTAAACCTTTTGCCCTCCCCATCTAAGAAGTGGGCCTTAGTTTTTGAATAAAGAGTCGAGGGTTTCCGTGATTATGTGAAGCTAAATAGTTGAGGGTTAATAGAGAATATCGAATAAACTGAAACATCTAAATTTAACGGAAAGCCTTAATATTGTGAAATACCGTAATCACGTGAAGTAAATGTGGAGAACAAAGCGCTAATAATACTTGACACAACAAGGGATGATTACTTTGACTTCTCCTTTGATGGCCTTAAAAGGTTTAAGACTTTTTCCCCTTCCTTCTGGACACCTCCTTCACATGCATCAATATTCACTGGTTTATATCCTTCACAGCACAACGTGAGGGAATCAGTTGAAAACAAAAGAGATTTAAGTAAGTACCACTTAAAAGAACCGAGACTCTTAAAGGAGATGTCGAAGGATGGGTATAAGCTCTATGCCCTCTCCGCTAACCCCTTCATAACTCCTCCCTTCGGTTACAGGGGGTGGGACTACTTCAAATTCTTCACCCCTTTCTCTGATTATGAAGAAGGGGAAATGGAGGAATACTATGAAGTGTGGAGCCAAGATAACTTGATGGATGAGGTAAAGTACTTAATAAAGAGGGGAAAGATTAAGTTGCTGTACAAGAAAGTGAATGAGTTCGTCTCAATGAAGACTAAGTGGAAGCTGTTAGACCCAATTGACATGGGAGGGAGGAGGTTGCTTAAGTCCTTGAAGAAGGTTAAGCTAGAGGAACCGTTCTTCCTCTTTATAAATTTAATGGAGTCCCACGACCCCAACTATAGGGGGGAAGACTATGAAAGGGACCAGGGGCTTTCCTACTTGGGAATGCTTGATGGGAAAACAATGAAGAAGTTCAGGAGGGGATATGAAAGGAAGGTGAAGAGGGCCCAGAAGTATTTAGGAGAAATACTCCATTACTTGAGGGACTTCAGGGTTAAATTAGTGGTGACTAGCGACCACGGTCAGTTGCTCGGTGAAAAGGGATTAATAGGCCACAGTTACTTGACCTTCGAGACAGTAGAGGTGCCAGTGTTAATCAAGGAGGAATGCAGCGGAGTAATAAACCTCACGAAGTTAATTCAATATTTCCTCAACGGTGAAAAGCCCTGCTCCAGGTACTCTATATCAGAGATGTTCGCCTTGGCTACTCCAAGTCCCTACAAATACGGGAGAAAAGAGGACGTAATGAAGTGGGAGAAGAGGTTAATAGCGGTTTTCAACGGGAGCTCCTCTATAATATATAATCCGTTAAGAGGGGTTATAGAGGAGTACAAGGGGAACGAACTCGAGGTAAAGAGATTAGAAGAAGTAGCTAGGAACTTCCATGAGTTGAATAGTTAAAATTTAAATCTGGGGTGAATATTTCGCACAGTGAAGGTAGTAATAGCGGAGAAACCCAGTGTGGCCTTTGACATAGCCAGGGCACTTGGAAGACCAGAGAGGAGGGAGGGGTACTTAATATCTGGGGGGTACTTCATAACTTGGGCTATTGGGCACTTGTTTGAGATAGACGATAGCATTGTGCCTAGTAAGTGGAGTTTAGAGGAACTGCCTGTGTTCCCAAGGGAGTTCAGGTATTCTTTAATAAAGGGAAAGGAGGGGCAGTTCAAGGTAATAAAGAAGCTCCTAGAGAAAGCGGAATTAGTTGTTAACTGCGGTGATGCCGGAAGGGAGGGAGAGCTAATAATAAGGGAAATACTTGAGGAGGCAAAATACAGGGGAAAAGTACTAAGGCTCTGGACTTCAGAGGCGTTGACTAGGGAAGTCGTTAAAAGGGAGTTCTCTAGGCTAAAACACTCCCACCTCTTTGACGACCTATATTATAGCGCTTTAGCTAGACAACACGGGGACTGGATAGTTGGAATAAACTTGACGAGGTTAGTCTCCCTCAAAGCGAGGAACGGTGAAGTGTGGAGTGTTGGAAGGGTCCAAACCCCTACCCTCAGCTTCATAGTCAAGAGGGACTTAGAGGTGGAGTCCTTTAAACCGGAGACATATTTCATAGTAAAGGCTAGGTTTAATAAGGGAAACGAGGAGTTCGAGGGCGTTTTGGCTAAAAACGGGGAAGAGCTGAGAATGAATGAAATTAAGGCAAACGAAGTGTTGAAGTCACTCAAGGACTCCAAGAAGGGGTTAGTGAAGAAGGTTGAGAGGGAGAGAAAAATAGAACCACCCCCTCTGCTCCACTCTTTAACATCTCTTCAAAGGGAAGCCAACTCCCTTTACGGCTTTCCAGCCCAAAAAACGCTCGACATAGCTCAAAGCCTCTATGAGGAGTGGAAAGTCATAAGCTATCCCAGGACAGATGCCAGGTACATGGGGGAGGACAACGAGGCTTTAGTAGAGGACGTCCTGAGGAAGTTAAATAGGGAGGACTTGATTTCCAGGGTTAAGGGGAACAGGATATTCAATTCATCTAAGTTAACAGACCACCATGCAATAATTCCTTTGGAGAGGCCTCCTAATAAACTTAGAAGGGAGGAGAAGTTGATCTACGATTTAATCTTGAGGAGGTTCCTGGGCTCATTCATGGATGATTATGTATATGAGGTAATACGTGTTGAAGTGGAGGTAAACAACTTTGAATTCTTGAATAAAGGAAGGAGGGAATTAAATTTAGGGTGGATGAGCATGTACGAGAGGGAGGAAAAACCTCTACCAGAATTAATTGAAGGGGAGGAAGTTGAGGTGGGAGGGGTGAGGAAAATCAAGAGGAAGACGAAACCCCCTCCTAGGTATACAGACTCTACAATTTTAAAGGAAATGGAGAGGCTCTCTCTAGGAACCCCTTCAACTAGGGCAAACATTATAGAGACCTTAATAGAGAGGGGTTACGTATTGAGGAGGGGTAGGACGTTGATATCAACGTATAAGGGGAGGGAGTTAATAGACAAGCTCAAGGAGAGTAAAGTGTCTAGCCCTGAAATGACGAGCGAGTGGGAGAAGAACCTTGAGGGAATTTACTTGGAGAGGAAAGGGGTGAGCGGTTATCATGAATTCATAGAGAAGATAAAGGAGTTCGTGAGGGAGGAAATAGGGAAGATATCAAAGCTGGACTTCCAGGTAAAGAAGATGGCTACACCTGATATGGTTAAGTTGGCAAAGGAACTATCAAGGGGAACTGGGAAGTCTTTTGAGGGATGGGATTACGAGTCAGTGAAGAGGTTTATAGATGAGAACTTGAAGGAGGTGAGGATTCCGTGTAAGTGCGGAGGCGAGGCAGTTCACTTCAATAACGCGTGGAAGTGCAATAACTGTAATACAATTATATGGTGGGAAATACTCGGTAAGAGGCTGAGCATTAACCAAATATCTAAACTATTTCAGGGCAAGGAAGTGAAGGTGAGGGGGCTAAGGAGCAGGAGGGGGAAGAGCTTTAGCGCGACACTTTACTTATCAGGCGGGAAGATAAAGTTCAAGTTCAATTAATTATTAAACTATTTAAAGGAGGGGCCTTTGTTTTTGAATGTAAGAGATTATATTAACCATTAAATGCTTTCCCCTCATGATTTAACCATAGCCTCCTTATTAGAATGCTTTGCGTGAAGATCTCGAAAATGTGAAAGAGGAATAAGTTGAAGATCATAAGTGTCTAAGCTAATCCTTCCGCGTTTGCTAACACTATAGAAGCATGTAGTTTTTGAACTTAAGAGGATGAGGCAGAAACTACTTGGCTTGACCTTTATGATGAGAAACTCGATTTCAGACTTTTAGGTTAAGGATTTTCTCTATTTGAAAAATAGGAGGTTAGCAAGAAACTACAGGAAAAACTGATTAAAGATTTCACTTAACTTCGAAAAAGGAGAAGGTGTGTTTAAAATTTTGGGAGGACTGCCCAACTTTCGCCTAAACTTTTTATGTTGCTTTAATCCTTCTAAAGCTTTCATGAAGGGCTCCAATAAAGTTAATAAAGAGGAGCTCTAATATATCCATGATCAACGGTTAACCCCTTCATGATTAAAATTATTGAGGAGGAGGAGGAAACAGTGGCTTTCCTCTTCCAAGACCGTAGTAAGTTAAGTGTTTTTGAAGTTTGGGAGGGAGTTCTCTCAATACATCATTATGTAGCATAGAAGTGATTGCAGTTAATAAACAATCCATGATTTTTAATCTTGTGTGTTACCTACTTTCCATTGCCTATATAGCCAGTTTAATCCCCCTATCATTTTCTATATTTTGGGTAAAAGTTTTATATAAGAAATTCCCTATATTTTACAGTGAGATAACAGTGAGCCCACACCCCATTTTTATAGGTTCTCAAAGGAGTATGGGAAAGAAAGCTAATTCATTACATTCCAGTGCTAGATGTGAAAATTTAAAATATCTTAATTAAAAAGCTGAGGTCTCTTAGGTCATGGAGTGGGAGGAAGAAGTCGAGACGTGTGGTTGCCTAACTCATTCTGAAATAGCAATCATAATACCTACAAAAGATGAAGTGGAGAACATAGGGGAGTTAATGGCAAGGATTAGGGCGGTGACGGAAGTTCAAGTAGTATTTGTTGACGATAATAGCCGTGACGGTACTTACGAGAGGCTAAAAGAGATTACGAGGACTGATAAAAGTGTGTTCGTAATAGAGAGGAGGAGAGGGAAAGGGGGGATAATAGGGGCAATAAGGACTGCCTTGAGTTACGTGAGATGTGACTTTGTGGTAATAATGGATGCAGACCTGCAACACAGACCTGAGGACTTACCTAAAATAATAAATGGTTTACTGGAAGGCATAGACGTAGTAATAGGTTCTAGGTATGTAAAAGGGGGTTCTCACGAGTTCACATTTATGAGAAAACTGATATCGAGGGGTGCAATAATTCTAGCCCATGTTCTACTAAGTAAAACCAGGGAGATAAAGGACCCAATGAGTGGGTTCGTCGGGTTCAAGAGGGAAATAATAAGGAGTGAAGATCTGAGTAATAGAGGTTTCAAGATCCTGCTGGAAATTCTGGTTAAGGGGAATTATAGGAGTGTATTAGAGGTACCAATAAAGTTCGAGAGTAGGAGAAAAGGGGCTTTGAAGTTAAAGGGAAAGACGATATTTAACTACATTAAACACATATCGGCTTTAGCCCTCTCTTGAACTTATGTTTTAATGCTTTCCCAGTTTTAAGTTTGTGTAATAACGTTGAGAATTTCATTAAGTGACTTGCACTGTGAAGTTAAATAACTTTATTGAAAGTGTTATAAAGTAGCCAGAAATTATTTTTAGTTCACTTCGCAAGGTAATTGAATATCCTCGCTATGCCCTTGAAAGCGTCTGGCAATAAGCCTTTTAACATGGAAACCTCCTCCTTCTTTACTATGCCAAGCAACTTTATAGCCAGTATTAATGCTATGAGCGCTAGTTCCCATGAGGCGAAGGAGAGCAGAGAGATGAACGCAACAATTATTGAATTCACTTCCTCCCTCTTCATTTCAAAGAGCCCCTGTTTTACTGAGGCAAACATTAGCATGAAGGAGGTTATAAGGTTATTAATAGACTGCGCTATGGCTCCGCCGTAAATCCCCATAGATGGGATGAGGATTAAAGACAGGGAAACCACTTCAAGTGCGCTTATTAGGCTTATCAACAATAGTGCTCTTAAGTTCTTCTTGGCAACTATTAAAGATGTGGAAAGGTATTGAAATGGGACTGAAGCAGTTAATGAAAAAGCTAACAACTCCATGGAACTGATCCCGCTTGAGTACTCTGGGAAAAAACGTTCAATGAAAAATGGGGAGAGTCCTAAGGCTATAATTGCTGTTGGTAAAGAGGCGAGAACATAAAACCTAAAGGACAATGAGGTTATTTCAGGTAAAGTTTTACCCTTATAAGAATAATAAGTGGATGATGGCAATAGAGCGTAATTAAAAGAGGTCAAAAGACTGTATGGCACTGAGGATATTAAAGCCACTAACTGGTAAATGCCCAAACTTAATGGTCCCAGTAAATAGGCAGTAAGTATTCTCTCTACTTGAGAAGATATGAAGCTTACTACCCCTGATAAGTAAACGGATAAACCCTCCTTTATAGAGTTAAGAATTAATCTTTTATCTATGAAAAATCTAAATGAAAGGTAGTATTGATAATAGATGCTTTTAAGTAGAGAACCTATAGTCCAAAAAGCAATAAGTAATACTATGTTATTCTGTATCACGGCGATGATGGACAGACCCCATTTTATCACTATGAAAATTACACTCCCAATATTTGCCTCGGTGAACTTTCCTAAACCAGAGAGGACATTGTATTGATAGGCTCCATAAAAAACGATATCAAATAAGGGACTGCGTATACTAGATAATTATTAAATAAGAAAACAATGAGTAATATTGGAGATATCAAGAGGGAAAAAGTTAGAAAGGAAGAGACAAGGAGAGTGACTTCACTTTTAATGGCTATCCTGTAGGAAATTTCCCTTGAGACTAGCTGTAAAGGGATTAATGAGAGGAAAGCATTAGTTATTAATTCCATCAGCTGTACAATCGCTACGTTCCCAACAAAGGAAGGTGAAGTATAATGAGCGGAAACGAGGAAGAAGACCAGTGCAACAACTGTGTTAAGGATTGTGGTAGAGAAGTATTTTAGGACACCAGTAAGAGGGTTCACGCCATATCATTAATTAGCATATAATAAAAAGTTATCTTGAAAGAAACAAGTGGTTTAAGTTATATAATTTAAACGTTAAAGGGGTTTGGAAGGGGGTAATATTAACATAACCGCTTGAATAAATTGAATGTATAAATTGAGTATTTAGATCTTAAAGGTCTTTAAAATAATAAGTATATTTTACTATAAAAATTAAATAATAATGATAAAGACACTGTGGCCCAATTATAAAAAAGCGTATAATTGATCAAAATCTAAGATTTTTCTATAAAACTAAAAGGCTTTTTTCCTTATAATTCTATCATATTAAGATGAAGAACTTAGCCTTAGTCACTGACCCGATACCAAATGGTTATTCAGTGCAAATGGAGGTAATCAAGGCACTTTCCCAATACCTTAAGGGAAAGTTCAACCTCACAGTTTTATCAACTTACATAGGAGATGAAAACGCCCTCTCTTTAAGGGGGTTGGGTATACGAGTCAAGACTAATAACAAATCAACTTTGCAAAGTGCTTTAAGGTATTTGAATCTAAGTAATGAATCCATGTTATGGCTTGAATCATGGATTAAGGGAGCAGTACTTAAAGCAAATAGATTGGAAGTTGAGGGCTTTGACTTCGTGATCAATTTAAGCTACACAATTCCCACAAGATGTGATATATGGTGGAACCAGGGATTACCTTTGGACTTAACTGTAAAATACATGAAGGGCTCAAACTATCTTATACGGCTTATTTCCTCTTTACGGCTTGAGAAACCCCTTCTAAAAGTCTTGAGAGGCTTTAACCTAAGGCTAGTAAGGGAGTTCCGGAGTTTATCTAGGTTAATGCTCACTAACTCTAGATATTTAAAGGAAGTCTACAGCTCCATGGGGATTAGGGTAGACGGCGTTGTTTATACTCCTAGGGACTTAAGCAGGTTTAGGCCAGCTGAAAAACCTACGAGGGATTACATATTAACCTATATTGGGAAGGAAACTGAAGTGGATACAATGCTCGAGATAGCTAAAAACGCTAAAGTAATCTCCTTTGGAGCTAAACTTCCAATAGGTACGCCAATATCCAAAATAAAGGAGAGGCTAAACTACTTAGGCTTCGTGGACGAAGCGACTTTAAGCAAGCTCTATTCCAATGCTCTCTTCACGGCTTACCCTTTCACCAACGAACCCTTCGGGCTAATTCCACTGGAATCCATGGCTTGTGGAACCCCTGTTCTAATTGAAATAGTTATCTTATAAATTTAATTATTATTAACTAAATTCATTACATAAGATAATGTATAATTATCTAAACTACTCACTAAAATAACTCCTCCGAAATATAATTCTCCAACTGGATTAAAATCCACACCTCTCAACTCTATGCCAGTAACAGTGTCATTGAGTTCAAACTTTATAGGTACTATAAACCATTTTTCTCCCTAGGTTTTAATGGGGTAGACTTCTGAGTTATTTAAAATCTCGTTTCCAAGATTACTTGTTATTTGAAGGGTGATGATGGGTTTATTATAATTAGTTACGTTAAATAATCTAATTATAAAGAGAGCAGTGTAGTTGTTTTTGCTTAGTGTAATATACGGCCCAAACCAAATAGTTGAGCCTTTACTGACGCTTTCATTCACCTTAACATAACATCCAAATGGCGAATTCCCATGAATTAGAACTCCATTAGCTATATCTAAATCACATGGTGTAAAAAGTTCAGCTGGATAAGGGCTTATCTGTTCTACTTGAACTCCTCCAAACAAGATAGTGCTGTTATTATTTAATGAGTATCCGCGGAACTCCAAGGTTTCCCCAGGACTAAGCACAGAGAATACTATATTGAATTTCTCCCAACTACCTGGTTTCACTTCGGTAGGCGAAATGATTCTTGATGCTAAAGGTCCATAAGGAAAATTATTAACGTCTATCTTAAGTAATGGATTAGTTTGATCAGAAATATTAATAAATTTAATATAGAAGCTAGCAAGATATACTCCTCTGGAGAGTCCGATATATGGACCAAACCATAGAGCCGAAGCATTAGGATATTCATCTTTAATATACTCAAGAACGTTACCAAATTTTAGATCACTTATCTTGTTTACAATTATGTTAGGTAATGTATAAAATTTGCTAACTGGTAGATATACGGAATATGGGCTAAAATATAATACTTTCCCATAATACCCTTCTTTAAGTAATAAGATGTCCCCTTCTTCAGCAACAGTACTATAATTATTTACAGATATGTCATCCAAATACGAGGGGTTGAAATCATTTGGATTTATTAGCAAATATTGGGGAGATCTAGGCAACGATTGATAATAGTTTTTTAATTGATAGGGATTAATAATGTATAGCATTGTATATGAATTAAGGTTATTCGCTATAAATGGGAATAAGCTTTGAGACGATATAATAACAGCGTTGTTTGGAATTTCTTTCAAAATGTTATTTATATAATACATATTTGAGATTGCGTTTGAAAAATCTAACGAAATGGAATAACCCCCTGAGGGAGGCACAAATGATCCTTGAGATTGGAGATTTATAGCAACTGGATTTAGCAGAATAATGAAAAGTGACATTAAAGGAATATAAATCCTTAAAGACCCTTTAATCTTTCTCATCTTTTCTATAGAATATATTGTGGAAGTTATTAGTATTGGAATTAAATAAAAACTATATTGCCAACCGACTGTGTAATATGGCTGATAGGCGGAAAGTGTAGAAACAAGGAAGTAAGGAATTATTGGAATAAGTTCAAATAAGGACAATAATGGAAGGAATCCAAAACAAGCTAGTACCTCTAACCAAAAGACTATCTTAGGAACTATATTGTAAAAAATGCCTGACCCAAGGAAAAAAGTAGCTATGTTTGTATAATATTGAGATAATTTCAGGGGGTGACCATAAATAGAAGAAAATACCCCAGGAAGAATGAGTAATAGGGGAGTAAATAATAAAAATAAAACGATAATTTTCATACTCCTAGTTAATTTTTCATTTTTTCTAAAAGAATTTATTAGTACATATAACGCAAAGAAAAACATAATTAAATATGTAGCTTCTATAACTAATAATAATAGCGCTGTGGAAATTGCCAAAAGTTTATATCGTTTAGTTATGTTGTAGTAAAACATAGATGTATAAAACAACGGGATGAAACTTTCTAGGTGAAAATCATACAAGTTGGCCGTGATGGTCAGCGGATTAAATAAATATATTAATGAAATGAATAACGATAATTTATCATTTTTCAATATATGTTTAGAAGTTTTATATACATATATAGAAGATGAAGAGACAATAATTGACTGAAAAACAGTTAATGATAGCCATGAAGGATATAAATAGTATACTGGAATCATTAGGAACATGATTGGGGATATATGAACTCCAAAAAAATTATTAACACCACACACTTCGAAATCCGGTGCTTCATAAAAAACCTTCCATTCAATGTTGAATATAGAGACTGCATAAATACGCCGAGATCAAACGCTCCTCTTTTATATGTATAAAGCCGAATAAAAAATAATAAATTTATTATAATATTATAAAGCACAATAGAAAGTATTAACAATACCACAATTGATCTATTATTGAGGAGATTGAAGAACCTGCTTACAATAGTATCAACTTTGTATTTCAAATTCATGATTTCCTTTTTCGAAAGCCAGATAAAAAGTTTTTGCAAACTTTCCTACCTTATTTCCGTTTGATATAAGATTTAGGGATTTAGTTGCCATTAAAGACAGGAAATCAGATTCAGGTAATAAACGCAAGTTTTAAATTAAGAGGAAAAGAGGTAAATAATAAGTTGGTAAGCATAGGGGAAGTAATAATTGCAATAGGGAAGAGTATTTTGAGCTTGAGAGATTATATAGAGTCCATTAATCTCTATAGGAAGGTATTTATGAATTACCAAGAAGTATTAAAAAGCATAATAACTAGAAGATTTCCATTATATGGCGTTTTAAGGACAGGCAAAAAGGTACTATTAACTTCTCCTTATATTGCTCATGTATATTTGGATTTATATAAATGGATGCAGACTGGAAAAATTATAAATATATCTGAAGAATACATAGAATTTGAATACTATAAAAAATACTTAAAAATCCATGGATATCAATATGGAGATATATTTGCAACGTTCATGAGAGGAGAATAGGATACGCTTAACGTTAAGGATAAAACAGTTGTTGACATTGGAGCTAGTATAGGAGAAACTGCTATATTTTTCGCATTAAAGGGAGCAAAAAAAGTAATAGCTTTGGAGCCATATCCAAGAATTTATGAGATTGCAGTGAAAAATGTGAATGATAACAATTTATCTGATATTATTAGGCTTGTGAATGCAGGAGGAGGATGTAGAGGCGAGAAAATTGTAGACCCAGAATTAAAGACAGATGCTGCAACTCCTCTAGTAGATAGTAAAGACGGAATAAAAATTCCGATTTATAGCTTAGACACTATTGTTGAGAAATTTAACGTGGATTACGATTCTGTTTTGAAGATTGATTGCGAAGGATGTGAATATGACTTGTTATTTTGTTCGTCACCTGATTACTTGAATAAATTCGAGCAAATATTTATAGAATATCATTACGGATATAGAGACCTGACTAATTATCTTAAGAAGAATGGTTATAAAGTAAAGCACTCTTATCCTGTTTATATAATATCGAAAAATATCTTGTTGGCTACATTAATGCGTTGAAAAATAAATAACTTTTTTCTACCTATTTAAAATAATCATATTTAAATACTGGGATAAAACGTATTCTCTTCCATATTTCTCCAGAATTCTCTTCGATCGCTCCAATTTATCTTGATAATACTTAAAGGTATCTTTAGACCATATATTATAATACCTAACTATTTCTCTTGCGAAGTTTTCAGTATTATATGGCTCAATTAAAGTTCCTATGCTCTCATTTTCAATGATATCGTCTGGACCACCTGTATTCTTAAAAGCTAATACAGGCAGACCTGAAGATAATGCCTCCATAGTAACTAATGGAAAAGTTTCCAATCTGGATGTCAGCATTAACAGGGAGGCATCCCCATAAATTTTAATGAGAGTATGACCATGTATAAATCCTAGAACTTTAATGGTATTTGGATACTTTTTCTCCATCTCTTTAAAGAGATATTGATATTTACCGGAACCTATAATATAAAATAATATATTTGAGTTTATACTTAGAACCCTATTTATTATATCAATAGCCAGATCAAGCCCCTTTACATACATATCATCTAGTCTTGCGACTAGAAGACATATGAACTTCTCTTTGTTATTATTAATGATAGGTTTTTCAATAAACGAAAAGTTTGGAACAAGAAAAATTTTTCCCTTGTATCCCATTTTTTCTAATAAAACCTTATCCATGGAATTCAAAACATGTATTTCCTTCGATCTTAAAAGAAAATATTTAAGTATTTTTATATAAATATATCTTAAATATAGTAAAAATCGGTTATATTTACCTCTTTTCTTCATTTGACCCTTAAAATCATACATTACTCGAATTACAGGTGAATGAATTCCACTAATTGTTCTAAGTCTAAGAAGTTTAGATAATAGATATAAAAATGGAATTATATTACTATTGAATGAATATATTACATTAAATTTTCTAAGCCTGAAAAAGAGTATGATTAACCTTGGATCAAGTAAAAAAACTAGGCGAGTTAACGGAATATTAAGAAGTTCATAAAAATGAACCTTAACCCCATTTAATTCCTGCTCTATAGTCTCTTTCTTAACTCTTTTAACGTTAACTCTAGTTCCTATACTAAATATTTGAATATCTAATTCAGGAAATCGTGATTTAAAATATTTTGCGATTTCTATTGCAAGCCTTTCACCTCCACCATACGATCTTATATCCATGCCAGTCAAGAGAGCTACCTTAGGATGCATATAGTCTCATCATTAGAAACTTTAAAAGTTTTATTCTTTTTACGATTATATAACTCCAAGTGATTTCCTTGAAACATGATTTTTAAACTTTAAATGCGTTGTTGATAAATGTTGTATTTAATGATAATATATTTCTTAGTAGGCGCAAAAAGAACGGGAATCTACTATTACACAGAAAAACTTGCCAAGGAACTTGAAAGAAGTGGGGAAGAAGTTAAGATTGTTACTGGCATATCCAAAAGTATAGAAGTGAACATAGGGGGGATGAGACGCACATGGGTTGGGATAGAAACTCAGTCTTTTCAGTTATTAAAACGCTACGACTTTTAGATGGAGCAAAAGACTGTTTAATACATATTCAGTACTCGTATAAACTTTTCACTAAGAATCCAATTAAGTCCCACATTTTACTTCTTTTAGCTTTACTCTATATAGGGAAAATAAAGGGGAGAAAGATTATAATTACTCTTCATGGGGTACTCGTACCTAATAACTTTACTAACACAAAGTATCTTGCTATCCCCCTAAAACTATTACTTATGTCCTATTATAAATTACTTTATTTTTTAGTTTATAAAATTATTCTATTAACTGATATTCAGAAAAACATCCTAGAAAAATTTTATGGATTGAGGGCAGATAAAATGATTATAATACCCCATGGAGTAGATGAATGTTGCGCCCTCAATCCATTACACAATTCAATACAAAACTATTCGTTTATTTTATTATTTCATGGGTTCATAAGGACTACTAAGGGAATAAAAGAATTAATAGATGCACACCAAATAGTTATTAGTCAAAGTTATAACGTAAAACTAAAAATTATAGGATCCATTGCAACGGAGACGCTTGAAAGTGTAAGAGAAAAAAAGTATTTGAACGTTATTTTAGATTACATAACTAAATCAAAACTTACTCCTTATATAGACCTAAAAATAAAGGATACGTTCGACGATGACGAAATTATGAAAGAAGTTTTGGAATCTGACATAGTTCTGTTGCCTTATAAGGACAATTATATTGAGACTAGTGGGGTTTTGCATAAAATAATGGACTGCGGTAAGCCAGTTATAGTTTCAAATATACCGAGGTTTCAGGGAGAATTAGTGCCTGATGTTGATTGTTTAATGGTTAACCCGACTGCTGATGAAATTGCTAATGCTATCAAAAGACTCATAGAAGATAAGGAATTATATAATAGAATATCTAAAAATTTGTTGGAAAAAGCTCAGGAGCGAAAGTGGAGAAGAATAGCCGAGATGCACATGGAGCTATATAAACAAATGTAAGCAAAAACATTGGACTCTATAGTAAGCTATAATCATTCTTGGATTCTTTACTTTATTAAAATTAGTATTTAACTATTTAATTAAATTTTCCTATTTAATTCCTTTAACTATCTTAGTCATTCTTGTAAACTTCTTCCTATTATTATACATGTTATGCTAAGTTAAAAACTTAAATATTCTCTTCACAGCCCTGAATTCTTCACTTTAATTCTAGAATACAACATTTTTACATCTTGTCCAAAATATTTTTACCAATTGGTAACCCTTTCTTTAGTTCAAGACTACTTTTCTTCTACACTAAGGAAAATTCCCTCATCAATAAGGCAATCGAAGAGTTACTAAATCATCTTTTACTCAAAGGCATTATCGTGATAAACAAGATAATTGGTATTCACTCCCTTATAAAAATTCAATTAAGTCAAATTTTTCCCATGAATAAGTCATCAAGTATAGGTGATTAATAAAGCAAGCAAGTATCACGTAATTATATAAGTTAAACTTTATTGAATGCATTTACTAATTGCGTTAAACCCTCAACACTTTTTAACGCGTTAAAAAGCAATAATGTATGCTAGAAACCGTTAATTATAGTTAAAAACCTCTTCATGTTATAAATCAATGTCTGAATAATTTCCAAACCCCTTAGTAGTAGAAACATGGCATTATGTAAAGAGACTACGTTAATCCTCTGGGAGAACCGAGAATAAATCTGTCTCCTAAGGAAGTGAGGACAGTATAAAGATCTTCACCAATATACCATGAAAATTAAAGTACGTAAGAGCATTGCTTAGGACTAAGTCTTGCTTGGCTGTTATAATAATTAAAAGTGGTTGAAATGAGAGCGAAGGGAGGGTAACCCAATAACCTCTCCCCAACAAAAGCGTACTTTTCCCCTTATGCAATCATGAAAATTAACTCGAAAAGGGTCTCCCTTATCTCGTTAACATCGTCACTCCTCATTATCTTTTTGACTTTCTTGTCGACCTTTCCGTTCTCAAAGCTAATTAGATCCAAGTATTTCCTCAACTTCTCCACTATATCCTTGCATTCCCAGCACATCTTCAATGCTTCATAGTATTCTAATAGCTCTCCTAGCATCAAAGGTTATTAGTTAGCATAATTAAAATACTTTATGGTCAGTGAGGAGGACGAAAAGGAGAAAATTAAAATCCTAATTAACATAGCCCAGCAGTACATAATTTCAGGAGTTGACGACCAGAGGATAATAAACAACTTAATACTTACCTTGAAGTACTTCAAGAAGTTAAGCACTGAGAAGGCAGTTAAAGCCCTTTACTACAGGGACGTGAGAAAAGCCAAGGAGGAACTAATGAGAATACTCGTTGGGAGGTAAAGGTGAAGGTCTTACCAATTGTCCTGGAGACCCTCTCCATTACTAGGGTAGGGGCCACTGGGGTTTACTTTGATTACTCAGCTGCTGACTTGGTAACATATAAAGTTCCACTGCAAATAAATGACGAAAACTATTACATCCCTGCAATTTCAGCTACGAGCTTTAAAGGGGTACTCAGGTCAACTTATGAGAAGTTTCTAAGGAGAAGGGAAGTGAGTAGCAAGGAAAAAGAGAATGTCTTGAATAGGTCAAATTCATTGAATGATGAAGAAAAGGAAAAGATTAAGGGGGAGCTGAGGAAGGAGTTGGGGAAATACACCTCAGCATCGTTGATAGATGAAGTAAGAGATAACTTCTATGAAGCCTTTAAGCAATACTTAGACGTCACTGGCTACGGTATTGACAAGGCATGTTATGTCACTTCTGACTTGGACAGGTGTGAGAACTTGGAGTTAATTGAAGACGATAGCAGGCACTTCCTGAAATTATCTTGGATCAAGTTGACTGGGAGGAATAGGATATGTGAAGTCTGTAAGGTTCTTGGCACTTCAGGGATAAGGGGGTTAGTCAAGTTCACTGACCTGTAGCGGTTGACCCTTTCCAAGTGTTAATAGAGAGGGCAACCCACGTGGCAATAAACAGGGTTACAGGTACTGCAGAAAAGGGGAAACTGTTCACAGAGGAAATAATACCCGTAGGGGTAAAGTTCCTTGGCTTTCTCATATCGCTTGACGACTTCCTGTTAGATAAAGTGGTTGATATGTTAAAGGTACTTAGGGAAAAATCAAGTAATTGCGAGGTCTGGATAGGGGGTAGGGGTACGTCAGGCTACTGTACTTTCAGGCTCTATATCCCAGGAGAAGTGGTGGAATTCAGGTCTATTATACTTAACGGACTCTTTGCACTGAAGGCCTCTGAGCCCATGGAGGTGGGGGTATGTAGTAAACCAGTCTGTAAGCTTTTCCCTAGGACATTATTGGGTTCCTTGGTTCTGATGTCTAAAGGAGAGGCGTCTTTCATAATCATAGCGGAGTCGGGGGAGAGGTTTGAGGTCAAGAGCGGTGAAGAGTTAAAGAGGGTTTTGGATAAGTTGAAGGGAGAGGGAAAGAAATACGAGGTGAAACCTCAGGGAGCTTGGTCGCTATGAAGTTTAATTTAAGTGTTGGAGGCTTAAACGCGAAATTCAAAAAAGATTCCGGTTTCTAAGGAGAGTGCCTTGTGAGTTACAGTATATTTAAGAGTTTACCTAGGGAAGAGATGGACGGACCATCAATAAGGCTCTCAGATGGGAGATTATATTCAACTAAATCGAAAGTACTTGAATTGGTATTGCAAAGTAACAGGTTTTACGCGATATGCGTTAGCAGTACCTTTATAGACGGAACTTAATTGGGGAGAAACTCATATAGAGAATGGGAATAATATTAGATTACAAGAACTCCCAAGTGAGGGACCCTTGATAAGAATTCACGTCCGGTTAATTCCTTTAACCCCTTATAATATTTCCTCCGGGCTAAAAACAAGGGAAAAAGTTGTTTTGTTTAATTTCGGTGTAGACCCCACGTTTAAGTTCGTACCACCTACTACAATTAAAGGCGTTTTAAGGACGGGTGCGAACTATGCGTTTTACGGAAATACCTGCGAGACTGTCACAGCTAAAATACTTGTTAATGAGTTGGAAAATATAAAGGAGGAGTTGAAGAAATGCGAAGGAGTTGAGAAAGTTAAGAAGTCGTTTACATGCTCTGAGCTTCAAAGAATTAGGGAGAACAATGACTGTGAGAGCATGGTGTACTCAAGTATCTTGAAGGAAGTGATAGATAGGTTCTCGAAGCCCTGCATAGTATGTAGGGTCTTTGGAAACGAAAACGTTAAAGCGAAGGCGAGGATAGTCCCAAGGACTCTCAAAGTAAACACATTTTTCATTAAGGATTTGTGGTTTAGCTATAATATGGGGGAGAGCGAGAAGGGGTTGAGGGTGGAAGTAAGCAATGACAAAATAGAGTTCATAGTATTATGTGAAGACGAGGAGTGTAAAGGTGTTACATTGAAGGCTCTGGAAGAAATAAATAGAGGGTCGGTGAGGTTAGGTAAATTTAAGTCAAGGGGCTTTGGCATTATCAAAGCTCAATACGAGGTAGTTTAGCTTAAGTGCATTCCTCTATGATCTCGTTATCAAATAACTCCTCCTTACTCAATGGGTAAAAGAGCTTTTGATTTCTCATGAGATTTGATTCGATGATGGGGAATATTGAATTACACATTTTTCATCTAAAAAGCACATAAGGCATAGCTCATTTCCATTAACGCTGAATAGCATCCTGGACATGTAGGAGTTTTCTTCCTTACTGCTACCGAAACATACCTTTCTGGTAAACCCTTTAACGAACACCTAATTAATGTCTTAAGATACCACAAATACACAACCAACTCTTCATCACTTACTTTCACTGGTAGTTTGTAGCATTTTTGTTTATATTTAGGGTCAAAATTCACAGAACACTTCTTCAAGAACTCTCCTAGATGCACGGTGCTATGACATTTAATCCCATTTTTATGCAAACCTTCCCTAGTTCATCAATGCCCTCTAACGCGTTGTCATCGTAATACCTACCAGCGCTTTCCTTGTCAATACTGAAAGTCAAAAGGTAAACGTATTTAGCTTTACTCCTCTTGAACTTGTTTTCCTGGATGTCGTAATAATATACTTGATTGAAGTGCGGTAAATCAACGTAATTTGCATTGGAATACCTCTGTATAGAAACCTGAGCTCTGCTAAGTTTCACTTTAGACTCAAAACCGCTAACGTCTTTAACTGGTAAATTATAGACGCACATCTCCCTTGTCTTACCAGTAAACTCTTCTATATTCTCTATAGAAAACACAGAGTTCCAGTTGCCGATGAATGGGCCGTACTTGTTAATCAAACTCGGAACTCCATCCTTGTCCTTGGCAATCGCATATCCTTTATAAGTTAAATAGTAACCCCCCTTGTTAATGTATTTATAATAGTAGAAGGGCTGGGATTCGTTCGCTACCCTATCTAATTTGACCCTTGAAACGTGTAATTTATAAACGTCTCCAAATTTATAGAAATTAGTGAAACCGACATCGGGGTAATTAAGTTCCTTATTAACATATATTCCATAGCTAATCCCCCCTGAGATATTCGTGGAGGGCAACAATTCCTTATTAAGGCCGTTATAAGCCCTCAAAACTACCTCGAAGACCTTCATGAAGTTAACCTCGCTATATAAACCTTCAACTTTGTATCGTCGCTATAGTGTATTGAAAAGGCCTTCCTCCTCTTCCACCCCTTCATGATTTCCTCGCACACTTCAGGGAACTTGTTGCAGTCCTCAAAAGAGGGGAAAGGCAGGTCCTCGGCTGACGAAACGAAGAGCCTCACGAACGACCCCCTGTCTGAAATTTTCTCTCTAACCCATTCCATTTTCTCCTTGAATTCACGTAAGCTTACCCCCATCAATTCTGTGACAGGTACGTTGTCCTGTTAACTATTACTGGGATATAGGTAATGCTCGAGTTATCTTGCGCTATTGGTTCCATCCCCACGACCTCCTTAATGATATGTATAGGGGTGTAGGGCTTTGCCTTAATGATGTAAGTTAAGATTGCATTAGGTATGCTGCGCCTAGGCTCCTCTAAAAGCGAAGAGAAAACCGGGTAAAGCACCTCGTAAAAGACCCTTTCTAGGTCTCTCTTACTTATTATTATCAATAGTATAGGAGTGGTGATGGAAGGGGATATTAGGGTTACGTGAACGATATTCTTAATATACAACAACGCCATGATGTATTCAGCTATGATAGAAAAATTCTGTTTGATTGAAAATAGCCTGTCCAATGATTTAGGTATACTTACTTCCCCATTAAACATTATTAATTCCTCTAGACTTTTAATTGCCTTACGAACCATTAACTCCTTCTTGAACTTTTCGGCTAATTCATTTAACTTATTATTGAAATTAGATAAGTCATTTTTGAGGAGATCTTTCAATATACCAATTACCCTATTCTCCACCTTATTATCACTTATTTTACAAGATCCAGAGACAAGGACTTTAATCAACTTCCCTATTTCCACTTCAACCCCTCCTCTTTCTCTATTTATGTTCTCTACAATTAAATTTATGAAATTGCGTAACAGGTCTTCATTTATATTCCCAAACTCACAGTACCGTAGAACTTCTACCTTAAGGTCTTCCTTATCATTGTTTAACTTCTCTAGGATAAGATCACTTATATACTTAAGGAATTCCCTTGAAGAGATCTTAAGTTCCTCTGAGTTGAGAGAGTATATTTCCTCCACGTTAACCTTTACCTCACTCCATTTACTTGTATTCAACCTAATTGCCAAGAAGATGACATCACCAGAGCCGTCAATATCATCTATACTCCTTCCCCCATCTTCTACTTTTTCAAAAAGGGCTACCCAAACATTTTTCTCCACGTCAATGTTATTCTTCATGATGTCTCCCTTTAAATAGGAACTCCTCCCCATGATAAAGGGGAAGAGCCTAACTGAAAGGCATACGCTACAGAGCCTCTCCTCTTCCTTAATTACTTTAAGGTTCTCTTTCTTGAAGTTTGCATATGTTATGCTCTTCCTCGCCTTGCACGATGTACACAACTCATTGCTATGGGAAACCCTAACCCTTACTTTCCCCTCACATATCTTCATGAAGGAAGTCGAATCTTTGTCGCTCAAAAACTTGTTTAATATTTTTGGGTCCTTTAACAGGTCAACTTCCTCCTTTTTGATGTCCAATTTAAATACCAAACTCTCAACTGTCTCAACTGCTTCCCCTACAAATTCGCCGAGAACCTCGTTTAAAGTGTCCTCAAAAGACTTCTTTACGCACTCCTCCACCTCTCTTTCCCTGCCCTTGACGTAAAATAAAACCACCTTTTCCTCGTCTGCGTCAAAAATAAATGGAGTGAAGAAGTCTATTAATGGAGTATTATATTTATTCCTTATATTGGAGCTCAGTTTTTTAAGGAGAGTTCCCTCTAAGCTAACTCTTACTAATTTACTTAGTAAACAGGAGTTCAAGTGGTAAAGGAACATCCTCTTAACTGCGTAAACCCCCTCAATGTCCTTCAACGTCTTTGTCTCAAAGGAAAATGTGTTATTTATGGATATTAATGAGATATCGTTTAGCGAGGCCATTAGAGCACCCCTAAGATGGGAGTGTATAGAAATGTCGTTGGCTGATAGCCAACTCCTCTGCACCATGAACCTGGCAGAGTCTATCAAGGCTTCTAGTTCCTTAGTGTCGAGTGTTCTTTTTCCATTAATAGCATTGAGTAGGTCGTCAAATATTTGGGAGCCGTATTTTGACTCCAGGAAGGGTTTCACGCTTTCCCTTGCCTGCTCCTCAAATCTCTCAGTAAATTTGACTTTCCTCACTTTCCCCTTGGGATCTATATAGATCATGGGGGATAAAGTAATGGGGCTTAAGATAACTGATGGGAGCCACTTTAACCACTTCATGATTTCGGCGTTTCCTTGATTATCTTGTCTTATAAACCTACTGTCTTGCTCGCTCCTGCTTGCCGTCACGTCACATTCCCTATTTTCCCCTTCTCCCCTAACAATGATACCCTTGAAGATGACATGAAGGTAACAGGATAAACGTTCATCAGGCTGATTGAAATACCGCTTAAAAGCCTCATCATGAGTAATTTCATTACTCATTATTATATTAGAGATTAAAGTTCAATAAAAAGGTTTCCCTGGAGCTTTTTTAACTTGCGCACTGCACAGACTTCTTTGACTCCAGGAAATTGAAAATGAGAATGTGAAGGGTTCAGTTTATAGCTCGTTATTTTTAATCACTTCTAAATATCCTTGATTAAGTTATGTTTACATCGTATTACCCAAGAATTTTTATTTGCGCTCTCCCGCCTAATGACGACCCTGCTTATGATGGTGGGAATTATTAGGATGGGAGGGTAGTGGCGTTCAGTAATAAATCTTTCGCTCAAACTTCAAGCATAGTATTAGCTAACATTGCCACGTGGGTCCTTTCAACCCACGTGGCGATTCGGGGGAGGGCTTACCTATTTAGGCTCATAAGGCTTATTATTATACCAAACACTCCAAACAACCCTTGCCAACTTCCTAGCCAAAGCGACATACAACTTCTTACCCTTCAACCTATCCTTGTGTGTTTCATAAAACTTCAATAAGGTTGGGTTCCTAGAATAACTCCTCATTGCTAAAAAGTAGAACAAGCTACGCAAGTACTTATTACCCCTCTTGGAAATCCCCCTACTTACCACAGCCTTCCCGCTCCTCTCCACTACGGGATCTAAACCGCAATAAGCAACAAAGGACTCAGGCTTAGGAAAACGCTTAACATCACCAACAATACCAATAATAATACCAGCTGCAAGCCTCCCAACACCTGGTATCGTTAATAGGACGTGGTCTTGAGGGACTTGCCCCTCAATCATCCTCCTAACCTCCTTCAACCTCTCTTGCGTTTCTAGGAGGTTTTTAGCCAGGATTTTGATTTCCTCAAGTACTAAGGGGGTGTATTCAAGTTGGTATAGTTCTTCCTGTG
>Ga0208314_100269_pt1 | contig 21901 bp, 14 predicted proteins | sample OSPB_Mat_host_9__FD_187144 | JGI IMG/M metagenome (GOLD analysis project Ga0208314, IMG submission 187144) | Extremophilic microbial mat communities from Yellowstone National Park, USA - OSPB_Mat_host_9_15 (SPAdes) (version 3) | ecosystem: Environmental > Aquatic > Thermal springs > Hot (42-90C)...
AAGTATACATACAATTATAGAAAACCAAAAGCTATCGTTATCAATTCCCCATTTTAGGACGCCCATTTTTTCAATATAAAGATGAAGGTGGTAGTGTTAACCTTTCAATTCCTCATTAAAGGATACTTGACCCAACTATTGAAAAAGTTGGGCTAAGCCTTCACTTTCAATTCCTCATTAAAGGATACGAGACGTTGATGCTACTATTAGTGGAACAACTTGGGAAGCTTTCAATTCCTCATTAAAGGATACTTTGTGTTCTTTGTTTTTATTGTTACGGCTTTGTTTACTTTCAATTCCTCATTAAAGGATACCGTCGAATCGGAAGGGGCTATTTCTTTTACGATTACTTTCAATTCCTCATTAAAGGATACTGGCTACTAAACAACTATAAAACTAATTATGGGTACCTTTCAATTCCTCATTAAAGGATACCGGTCAAACCTTCAACGGCAACATTTATTTTCCGAATAACCTTTCAATTCCTCATTAAAGGATACAAACACTGCTAGGCAATCTCACGCTTGACTTATTGGCAACTTTCAATTCCTCATTAAAGGATACATGCCCACGGTGTGGCGAGTACCCGCTTAATTTTGCGGGTCTTTCAATTCCTCATTAAAGGATACATAGCTGGTGCAGCCAAGGACTTTGGCTCGCCCACGACTTTCAATTCCTCATTAAAGGATACAAAAGGCTAATGGACTTAGCACTGTCGTGCCTTGCAACTTTCAATTCCTCATTAAAGGATACCAAAGCGCGCGCGAAAATCTCGGTATCGCTTTCTTAATTCTTTCAATTCCTCATTAAAGGATACCTCTAGCGAGGACGACCTTTTGTATAGGTACGTCCCTGACTTTCAATTCCTCATTAAAGGATACGAAAAGCGTGTTATCCCCTCGCCCGCAATGACTACCCTTTCAATTCCTCATTAAAGGATACCGGAAGCAATTAAAACCATGAGCAAGCTTGGGTTATTAACTTTCAATTCCTCATTAAAGGATACAAAAGCAAGCTCCTGAAGCTTCTTCGCCTTCTGAAGCACCTTTCAATTCCTCATTAAAGGATACCGAAAAGCGGGATTGGAAATTTGAACACGAAACAAGAAATCTTTCAATTCCTCATTAAAGGATACACGCTTCCGTCGGCAAGCTCGGGCATGTGCTCGGAGGAGCTTTCAATTCCTCATTAAAGGATACCAGAGCTGGAAGCAAAACCTCTGTGGGGAACAATAAAACTTTCAATTCCTCATTAAAGGATACACAGGCGTGACTGCTTCGCTTCCGTTGAATTGCTCTAAGACTTTCAATTCCTCATTAAAGGATACCAGAGCTGGAAGCAAAACCTCTGTGGGGAACAATAAAACTTTCAATTCCTCATTAAAGGATACACAGGCGTGACTGCTTCGCTTCCGTTGAATTGCTCTAAGACTTTCAATTCCTCATTAAAGGATACCAGGCTGACCCGAAGGCGCCACAGAGAACACCACGGGTTGCTTTCAATTCCTCATTAAAGGATACTACGAACCAAAATGGTTTGTTCAACAGCTTTTAGACCTTTCAATTCCTCATTAAAGGATACTCAAAGTGCGCCTGAAAGAACCCTCTTGTTGCGTTCAAAGCTTTCAATTCCTCATTAAAGGATACCCACGGACAGTTGCTTGTAAGTCCATAACGGTAGGTACTTTCAATTCCTCATTAAAGGATACTAATACGCCAAATCTATGAGAACGGTAACTATGTTATCACTTTCAATTCCTCATTAAAGGATACCATTAAACCACCTCTCAATTATTGTGTTTGACTGTTCTTCTTTCAATTCCTCATTAAAGGATACGTTCCGCAATGCAAACATTTTAGTGTGCTTACAGGATCTTTCAATTCCTCATTAAAGGATACTAAACAATTATTAGAAAAAATAGGCAAAAACTATGACGTCTTTCAATTCCTCATTAAAGGATACACTAATAGTTACACTCGAAAAGCTTTTAGACGCAAGCTTTCAATTCCTCATTAAAGGATACCGTTTTCCGTGGCATGAATGACACGTTTCTTGTAGCTTTCAATTCCTCATTAAAGGATACGCGGGGTTGTTCTAAATGTTTTTTCAAGGTTTTGTCTTTCAATTCCTCATTAAAGGATACACGTGGGCTAAGTTCGAGCCTAATTATCACTCAGTCTTTCAATTCCTCATTAAAGGATACCGGACAAGTTGGTATTCTATACTTCGGAACGCCAACAAACTTTCAATTCCTCATTAAAGGATACTCGACCGCCTGCGCCTATGCCTTGAACACCAAAGCCTCTTTCAATTCCTCATTAAAGGATACCAACGTTTTGGTTAGCAAGTGAAGTTTTAATACTTCACTTTCAATTCCTCATTAAAGGATACCAGCGCCAAACTCTTCGACGCCTTTTTGCACAGTCGAGCTTTCAATTCCTCATTAAAGGATACTATAAGTGTTCCCAGTGTTCTTACGTCAATAACTACAACTTTCAATTCCTCATTAAAGGATACTCTCATCACTAAAGCCCTAATCATGCCATACTTTTCAAAACTTTCAATTCCTCATTAAAGGATACGGAGAAATGTGGAGGAAGAGCATGGATGAGAATACGATGCTTTCAATTCCTCATTAAAGGATACAAAAACATACGTACCAGAATGGGGTAAACGTAAATTATACTTTCAATTCCTCATTAAAGGATACAAAACGAACCCTGCGATGGAAAGCGCTAATCCGCTCACTCTTTCAATTCCTCATTAAAGGATACGGGAAAGGGGAAGAGGAGGAAGAGGAAAAAGAAATATAAGTCTTTCAATTCCTCATTAAAGGATACTTGAACAAGATGGAGAAGACACACCAAATCCATTTAGCTTTCAATTCCTCATTAAAGGATACTTTTTCCCCTCCAAAGGTCGGAACCTTCTCGTGGTCTTTCAATTCCTCATTAAAGGATACTGAAGGAACATCACGAACCCCAACCCAATGAAAAGATACTTTCAATTCCTCATTAAAGGATACGAAAAACCACATTTTCGCTCACAGTTCTTCATATTTGGCTTTCAATTCCTCATTAAAGGATACCAAAATCGCGAATACGAAAATGGACAGAACGACTTTTTAGCTTTCAATTCCTCATTAAAGGATACGCTTTGTTGAAAGTCCTTCATTATTTCTTTTATTATCTTTCAATTCCTCATTAAAGGATACATAAGACGTGAATTCCCATGGGTCAGAATCATCAAAAGCGTCTTTCAATTCCTCATTAAAGGATACTTAGGTGTTGGCGTAGCTCGCGGAGTCAACATCGCTTTCTTTCAATTCCTCATTAAAGGATACCCGTAGCAGACGGTGGTTCTGGTTATTCTGCACCTACATCTTTCAATTCCTCATTAAAGGATACTCGCTCTTCAAGCTGATTCGCTTGAGGAACTAAGGCTTTCAATTCCTCATTAAAGGATACGCGCTTTGTGTTTTCATGTAGCTATGTTTTCTTTTCCTTTCAATTCCTCATTAAAGGATACCAACATAAAGGATGATGTTAATTCGTTTATAGAAGGCAATCTTTCAATTCCTCATTAAAGGATACGGGCTTAACAAACACATGCCCGATCGGCTAGCGCTCTCTTTCAATTCCTCATTAAAGGATACCGGGGTCAAGCTGAACGCCAAAGTATTGACCTGTAAACATTCTTTCAATTCCTCATTAAAGGATACCAACCTTCTCGTAACTACGAGAGCGATAAACGCTATACCTTTCAATTCCTCATTAAAGGATACATGCAGTAACGTTTACTGTTAGAGTTTGTGGAACGACTTTCAATTCCTCATTAAAGGATACACCTGAACATTCTTTGAACCCGACCACGCACGAGCACTTTCAATTCCTCATTAAAGGATACTAATTCAAGTGCCAATCGATTCACAGGCGTTGGATGGTGTCTTTCAATTCCTCATTAAAGGATACATGAAGTCAGTTGCGGAATTGTTAGAAGTATTTGAGCCTTTCAATTCCTCATTAAAGGATACCTGCACCAATTAGAATGTCTACTTCTATCTCAGAGACTTTCAATTCCTCATTAAAGGATACTTACGAATTTCGTAGCGAATGGTGGGTAGTAACCACTTTCAATTCCTCATTAAAGGATACTGAACACCACATCACATCACCTTCAGCTTTTGAACATTCTTTCAATTCCTCATTAAAGGATACACGATTACGTAAAAAATACCCAAATATTAGAATAATAACTTTCAATTCCTCATTAAAGGATACCAGAAATTCTTGAAGAAGAAAGAAGGCTCGCGGAAGAGTACTTTCAATTCCTCATTAAAGGATACAATAGTTTTTTTCAAGAAACACAGAACGGGGAATTTCTTTCAATTCCTCATTAAAGGATACGCACAAAAGAGGGAGCCGAGATGAAGAAACTGATTTCTTTCAATTCCTCATTAAAGGATACTGGGGGGATCACCCCTTCCAGCTGGTGTGTAAGGGGCACACTTTCAATTCCTCATTAAAGGATACTGGAACAGGATTTGCGCCTACTGTTAAGTTGTTTTGAACTTTCAATTCCTCATTAAAGGATACCAGGAGAGGCTACTTCAAATGCTAGGGGTAGGAGACTTTCAATTCCTCATTAAAGGATACCACCTCCCCTGGTCCCACCAACTCCCCTTACTACATCTTTCAATTCCTCATTAAAGGATACCGGTGATGTTCTATTGAGGTATCCATATCATGTTATTCCTTTCAATTCCTCATTAAAGGATACCAGAACACGCTTCTCCTTCTTTTGACAATGCAAAACCCTTTCAATTCCTCATTAAAGGATACCTTACTTCCCCAACTTACCGACTTACTATAAATGTCCTTTCAATTCCTCATTAAAGGATACCACACTTAACACAGATAAACCTATTCCCTTCCTGCCTGACTTTCAATTCCTCATTAAAGGATACAAGGAAGAGGGTAGCGGAAAACAAACATACTCATCACACTTTCAATTCCTCATTAAAGGATACAAACGTTGTGTGTTTGTTTATGAAATCATAGCCTATTAACTTTCAATTCCTCATTAAAGGATACCCACTAACCTGCACTTGATAAGCATACAAACTAAATCCTCTTTCAATTCCTCATTAAAGGATACTGAGAGCGTGGTGGAGGTGCTCTGCGTGTTCAGGGAGACTTTCAATTCCTCATTAAAGGATACACCTGTGGTAGTGCTGTTTGATGTTGAGAAAGTATCCTTTCAATTCCTCATTAAAGGATACTGTCCACCATCGGCAATCGATTGTGTTGTGAGTGGTCTTTCAATTCCTCATTAAAGGATACCTGAAGATTTAAGGTCGGTTGAGGCGGTTCTGAAAAGTGGCTTTCAATTCCTCATTAAAGGATACAAAAACTCAAGCGGGTCTTGCTGATTTCTGTTTTTCCTTTCAATTCCTCATTAAAGGATACCGTGCCTGTTTATTAGGTCAATAACCTCTTTATTAACTTTCAATTCCTCATTAAAGGATACTGGTATGTGTGAGTGTCAGGTGGTCAAACCAACGTCACCTTTCAATTCCTCATTAAAGGATACGAGGAGCGTGAGAAGGCTGAGTGGATACAAGCGCACCTTTCAATTCCTCATTAAAGGATACCCTTGCCGTTCTGTGTTAAGGCCTTGCTGATGTTATCTTTCAATTCCTCATTAAAGGATACAGTCGATAAAGGATATCGACCAAACATGTCAACCTATGAACTTTCAATTCCTCATTAAAGGATACAATGTGGAGAATATAACACTTGGTCAGAGTAATACATTCTTTCAATTCCTCATTAAAGGATACGAAGGGTACACCCACCGCTTTTTACTATGTGAAAGGCTTTCAATTCCTCATTAAAGGATACCGTTGTGGTTGTGACCATTTGTCCGTTTACGAAAACGTCTTTCAATTCCTCATTAAAGGATACACTGCAGCAGAGCTTAGGGCAGCAGCCACAAGGGGTGTACTTTCAATTCCTCATTAAAGGATACTGATTCTAATCAAAAAAGAGAGAAAGAAACACAGAAAACTTTCAATTCCTCATTAAAGGATACGCAGGGTGCTGGTGGCGCGCCTACTGGTGGCGCATAACTTTCAATTCCTCATTAAAGGATACAACACTACGACTGCAGGGTAACATGAGACTAATTACCTTTCAATTCCTCATTAAAGGATACCAGCGCGTGTTTTTCGCCCAGATTGCCCAACTGCCTTTCAATTCCTCATTAAAGGATACCGCATTAAGCACACTGTTACCAAGCTCACTTAGACTCTTTCAATTCCTCATTAAAGGATACCGAAGACAAGGCAGAATGCTATCGCCCAGTCTAGCTTTCAATTCCTCATTAAAGGATACCTTATCGTGCACTGCAAGAGGCTTATAAGCGATACTGCTTTCAATTCCTCATTAAAGGATACTAGTGGTATATATGGCGTTTTGGCAGTGGCTGAAAACGTCTTTCAATTCCTCATTAAAGGATACACAAGTGCGCACAGTGCAACTACATCAACAACTATAACTTTCAATTCCTCATTAAAGGATACCCTTTGAGAAGCTTCTCAAAAGCCATTCTTATTCGGCTTTCAATTCCTCATTAAAGGATACTAAAAAAGTGAAAATCAAATTTAAAGGGGAATTCACTGACTTTCAATTCCTCATTAAAGGATACCGAAACTAGCGAACAGAAAGACGGCGAATCCTGCCTTTACCCTTTCAATTCCTCATTAAAGGATACCTACGATATTGGAAGGCAGTAGCGCCACCCTTAGTCAACTTTCAATTCCTCATTAAAGGATACAACAACCTCTCTGCCGATTACTACGAACCGAAGAAACCTTTCAATTCCTCATTAAAGGATACTATAGTGTTATTGGTGGCGAAAATGACCACCAAGATCTTTCAATTCCTCATTAAAGGATACCCGAACACTGATTTCTTCTCCATTCCTTCCAACCTCTTTCAATTCCTCATTAAAGGATACAAGAGAAAAAGAAAATAGTAGCGGATAAAATCAAAAATTTCTTTCAATTCCTCATTAAAGGATACACAACCGGGAAAAAGCTATAAAATACATTCAGCTAACTTTCAATTCCTCATTAAAGGATACCAATAGTTCTTAAACCCAATGCCCAATTGATTGTGCTTTCAATTCCTCATTAAAGGATACGAGTGGGACAATGTCGGGCTTACCTTGAGCCATCAGCCTTTCAATTCCTCATTAAAGGATACTAGTCTATTACGGACACCAAGAAACAAAAGCACACTACTTTCAATTCCTCATTAAAGGATACAGTGGGTGGAGCGTTGGCTGCAAGTGTGGTGCTTAAAGCTTTCAATTCCTCATTAAAGGATACAAAAATGCCCAGATTGCACCAAAACTCTTCATGGTGCCACTTTCAATTCCTCATTAAAGGATACTTATGCGTAAGACAAACACCAACACCTTAGCTACGTCTTTCAATTCCTCATTAAAGGATACCATCCCACACACAAAGCACCAAAAAAACTTTTACAAAAACTTTCAATTCCTCATTAAAGGATACTTGACTCAGAACTAGAAAAGCAGAAGTTCATAGATCTTTCAATTCCTCATTAAAGGATACCTTCGGAGTCACAGTGCTGTTCTGGTTATACTTGTATCTTTCAATTCCTCATTAAAGGATACGAGGCAAAATAACTCAGGATGAAGCGGAAATCCAGTTATACTTTCAATTCCTCATTAAAGGATACAGGAAGAGGTCAAAAGGGCTGTTTTGCTCATGAACAAACTCTTTCAATTCCTCATTAAAGGATACAGTCAGGTCGCGTGTTTCTCACGCGTCCACGTCGTAGAATCTTTCAATTCCTCATTAAAGGATACCTAACGACGGCTCACTGAAGGAGAGTGTTATCCTCCTACTTTCAATTCCTCATTAAAGGATACGGTGTTGAGAAGCTTGCGTCTGAGTTAGGAGTCACAGTCTTTCAATTCCTCATTAAAGGATACCCTCAAAGCGTGCCCCAGACCAAGGTGTTTTTCTCTACTTTCAATTCCTCATTAAAGGATACGAAGTTAGCCGAGGTGTAAGCTGTGGTGCCAGACGCTTTCAATTCCTCATTAAAGGATACTCAGATTTCCTGATGGAAACGTCAGGGTTATAGTTCCCTTTCAATTCCTCATTAAAGGATACATGATGCAAGAGACAATGAGCTTGTTTTAGTGATTGAGGACTTTCAATTCCTCATTAAAGGATACGAAGAATAGACGCAACTATGAAGATCACTAAACCAACTTTCAATTCCTCATTAAAGGATACTCAGGACCCGTCCTCGGAGCAGTTCTCAAAGCGTTACTTTCAATTCCTCATTAAAGGATACAAGAAGGGTTAATCGACCCTATCACGTCGCGGACGTGGGCTTTCAATTCCTCATTAAAGGATACCAGACATGCACCCAATTTTTCGTATCTCTCTAATAACTTTCAATTCCTCATTAAAGGATACTCTCCTGCTCATGCTACTCACCACTTTCTAAAAGCTTTCTTTCAATTCCTCATTAAAGGATACAGCATTTTTAGTGCGGCAAGCGAAACCGTGAGCATTCTCTTTCAATTCCTCATTAAAGGATACCATCCCCAACGGCTCGCATTCGGGGCATGGGTTCCATTCTTTCAATTCCTCATTAAAGGATACGATCAAAAACGCAGTGGAAAGCACGCAAGCGCGACTTTCAATTCCTCATTAAAGGATACGGGTAATGAGTGAAGAAGAAGAAATGTCAAAGATGGACGCTTTCAATTCCTCATTAAAGGATACAACAATTCTTTCGGCAAATGTAGCTCATGAACTGGTATGCTTTCAATTCCTCATTAAAGGATACTTTTATAATATATAGCTAAGCTATACTCATGAGAGAGCTTTCAATTCCTCATTAAAGGATACGTGAGTGACATATATGAGTTCTCAGACAACACCATCAACTTTCAATTCCTCATTAAAGGATACACTTCGTCCTTCAGGCTGTTAAACTCGCAAAGGAGAAAATCTTTCAATTCCTCATTAAAGGATACTTGTCCAAATTGTCAGCACGACATAAAACGTGAAGAGGCTTTCAATTCCTCATTAAAGGATACTATCAGAGGTTCTTTTTCCAAATCAGTGTCAGAGTTCTTTCAATTCCTCATTAAAGGATACACAATACTACCCAACAAAAACAACAACAAACAGCAATAACCTTTCAATTCCTCATTAAAGGATACACACTACGAGGCTCTAATGAGAGCTAGTGCATTACTCTTTCAATTCCTCATTAAAGGATACTTCCCTAAAAGCGCACCAACTCGTAGAGAAGTGAGACTTTCAATTCCTCATTAAAGGATACCAGTTGCTAGATGGATAACAAAATATGATAAAATGATTTTCTTTCAATTCCTCATTAAAGGATACCTAAAAAGTGTTCCGATAGAGCGAAGAGCTAAACTTAACTTTCAATTCCTCATTAAAGGATACAAGAAACTAAAACAGTTGCTTCAGGAGTAGAGAGTGGAATCTTTCAATTCCTCATTAAAGGATACCATAACAACAGGAGCATCACGCTTTGGGAGAAGTTCTTTCAATTCCTCATTAAAGGATACAAGAAGCAAGAAAGCTAACCAAGCACCAAGCACATCTTTCAATTCCTCATTAAAGGATACATACAGATTCAAATGGTCAGGTCACTGTGACATATACCTTTCAATTCCTCATTAAAGGATACAATGTTGCTACAACATTTAGTGCTGGTGTTAGTGGTATCTTTCAATTCCTCATTAAAGGATACCAAAAAGCCAGGTAGAAGAATAAAAATAAGCAAGAACCTGCTTTCAATTCCTCATTAAAGGATACCACTCATTTTTGAAATAGCAAGAAACACTAATGTTAGCTTTCAATTCCTCATTAAAGGATACATATATACCTCCAGGCGCATCACCAGAGGCGGCTCAGCTTTCAATTCCTCATTAAAGGATACAAAAGAGATTATAGAACTGTTAAGAAAGGGCAAATACGACTTTCAATTCCTCATTAAAGGATACAAGAAAGTCTGGCACGGCAATAGACTCTATCTGGTCTTTCAATTCCTCATTAAAGGATACAAGAGTGCCTGAAACTTCAGGATGAACGAGAAGTAAAAGCTTTCAATTCCTCATTAAAGGATACAAATTTAAGAACTTTTGTTGGCATTTATACTTTCACCACCTTTCAATTCCTCATTAAAGGATACGACTAGCACGGGAAACAGAAGCACTAGTTATATCCCTTTCAATTCCTCATTAAAGGATACTATTCCTGACCATCCTCAAGGTTTTTAATAAATACCCTTTCAATTCCTCATTAAAGGATACTAGTATTAGTGGTTGCGCGTTCATAATAGCGCTACCCTCTTTCAATTCCTCATTAAAGGATACTGGGTTACTTTTTAGCGAAATATCTACCAACCAGTGGGTCTTTCAATTCCTCATTAAAGGATACAGGAAAAAATGGGCAAAAACATTTTCACTTGGGTTTTCTTTCAATTCCTCATTAAAGGATACCCAGAAACAGTCCACGCGGGACTAGTACCGCCTTGTCTTTCAATTCCTCATTAAAGGATACAGGCTCCCGGAGGGAAAGGTGCTTAGCGAACAAGAAACTTTCAATTCCTCATTAAAGGATACGGGAAAAAAGAGCCACCTGTAATAAGAAGAGTGAACACACTTTCAATTCCTCATTAAAGGATACTGGTGCTATGTTTGATGCGCCATACCTAGGTATAGTCATCTTTCAATTCCTCATTAAAGGATACAAGCCAATAGGTTGTACCCACGGTGAGACCAGTCAACACTTTCAATTCCTCATTAAAGGATACCAAATGGTGTAGGAGGCACCTTCGGAATCGGTAGCTCACTTTCAATTCCTCATTAAAGGATACAAGAGGAGACAGTGGGAGAACCTGAAGGGTTAATTTCTTTCAATTCCTCATTAAAGGATACCGGCTCCTGATGGGAAATTAACAGACACTTGAAGAATTCTTTCAATTCCTCATTAAAGGATACCGGAGACGCTTAACTTTAGCACCCAGTGCCTCCTTCAAGGCTTTCAATTCCTCATTAAAGGATACCGGAGGATCAGCATAAATAATACTGAATTTCCCCTCTGGACTTTCAATTCCTCATTAAAGGATACAACACAAATTTCTAGTCCTGACCACGAAACCATACACCTCTTTCAATTCCTCATTAAAGGATACGGAACTCTGTACCCTTCTCCATCGAGTCGCTTGTTATACTTTCAATTCCTCATTAAAGGATACAGCAAACAATGGACTAAGAATTTTGGCTGTTCTATCACTTTCAATTCCTCATTAAAGGATACATATCCAAGACCGCCCGCTACGCCTGCAAGAGTCAATAGCTTTCAATTCCTCATTAAAGGATACTCTAATTGATAACATTCGAGACAATGCCATTCGCAACATCTTTCAATTCCTCATTAAAGGATACCGATTGTCAAAATAGCTCATAACTGTTTCTCTGACTACTTTCAATTCCTCATTAAAGGATACCATAAAGATGAAAACTTATGTCGGCGTTTTGCGAGTGTCTTTCAATTCCTCATTAAAGGATACCAAAAGGTGAATAATGATGGTGAAAAGAAGAGCTAGACAGCTTTCAATTCCTCATTAAAGGATACCAAAAGGTGAATAATGATGGTGAAAAGAAGAGCTAGACAGCTTTCAATTCCTCATTAAAGGATACAATTATTTGCCTTATTTGCATTTTAATGCACCCGCCTTTCAATTCCTCATTAAAGGATACTGGTGGAAAGTGTCTAACCGTAGTGTTGAGCAGCGTATGTACTTTCAATTCCTCATTAAAGGATACCAAAAAACTCAAGTGCCATTTACTGTAAGTGTAAAGCACTTTCAATTCCTCATTAAAGGATACCTTGTTCAGTCACACCCGTTCGCCTTTCTTAGGTGGTCTTTCAATTCCTCATTAAAGGATACGAGGTGAAAAAGTTGGAAAGAAAGTTGAGAAAAATAACTACTTTCAATTCCTCATTAAAGGATACGAAAAGCAAGGGAAAAAATCGCACAATATATTATTAATGGCTTTCAATTCCTCATTAAAGGATACCTTATGTTCACTTCGCCGTGAATGCTACGATGTTGTCTTTCAATTCCTCATTAAAGGATACGAAGGCTGCGCTAGTGCGTGGCGTCAGCGTTCAGTCTATCTTTCAATTCCTCATTAAAGGATACAAACCCACTTCGGCGATGCGAGTCGACAAGAGGATCTTTCAATTCCTCATTAAAGGATACTATTTTCTGTGTTTCTTTATTGCTCTCTCTTTATATGCTTTCAATTCCTCATTAAAGGATACACAGAGCCTGCTAGACACTGGGCTAGTGCTTGTGCTCTTTCAATTCCTCATTAAAGGATACGTGTTTTTCGGGTCAAGTTTTATGTGAAAATTTTTTACAAACTTTCAATTCCTCATTAAAGGATACAAGAAAAAGAAATAGGTGATATATATGTCAGCTCAAGCTTTCAATTCCTCATTAAAGGATACCACTATGTAAATATCCCGCAACAACCTCAACAGCACTTTCAATTCCTCATTAAAGGATACATTAGGCTGTTAAGTGTTTGTTCGTCGACACCCATACTTTCAATTCCTCATTAAAGGATACGACGTTGCGTCTTTCAGTATGTAGTCCTGCAGGTACTCCTTTCAATTCCTTATTAAAGGATACCGACCAAGAAAAACAGCAAGAAATTGTGAACTTTGTCCACGACTTTCAATTCCTCATTAAAGGATACTGATGGGTTATGTCTCCTGACCCAGATCCCGCACGGAGACTTTCAATTCCTCATTAAAGGATACTGTCTATCTACTAGCGTTAGCGGTAAATACTTTACAACTTTCAATTCCTCATTAAAGGATACTCCGCTACTTCCTGTTGGACTTCCGCTTGTTACTTGCTTTCAATTCCTCATTAAAGGATACAGGAGACGATACCCGTGGGTAAAGGTAATTAAAAGCGTCTTTCAATTCCTCATTAAAGGATACTATCAGTTAGCAAACTTTGTTTAATTTTTATGTTACCAATCTTTCAATTCCTCATTAAAGGATACGAGGGAGGGGGCGATGTTTACATATATGCGTTTGAAACCTTTCAATTCCTCATTAAAGGATACAGTGACGAAGATAATCCATTCCTCGAGCTCTTAAGCTTTCAATTCCTCATTAAAGGATACACACCCTCTGACTCTACAACTTCGGCAAGTGTTTCTCTTTCAATTCCTCATTAAAGGATACAATGTGCTTCCAACACCTTGAGCTCGTTGTCCTGTTCTTTCAATTCCTCATTAAAGGATACTTGTTGGAAAGAATGGAGGACTTAAAAGAGTATGTAGACTTTCAATTCCTCATTAAAGGATACCAAGCCAAGCTAACGTAGTAACACGCTTTCAACGAACACTTTCAATTCCTCATTAAAGGATACCAGCTTGAATATGCGTTAAACTTTGAGTTGCGCCCACGACCTTTCAATTCCTCATTAAAGGATACAACTATTGTAAACCCTAGTATTAGCAACAAGAATGCCAATCTTTCAATTCCTCATTAAAGGATACCCTCATCTAGTTGTTTCTGTAATACACTAGCTAGTTGCCTTTCAATTCCTCATTAAAGGATACTGAACAATTTTTCTAAGTGTTGCTGGGCTTACACTAAATCTTTCAATTCCTCATTAAAGGATACAATTACCCCTAGGGGTAGAGCGGAAATAAGTAGTGTTCTCTTTCAATTCCTCATTAAAGGATACATCTTCAAAACGAGGTTTACGCAACGGTAGAACTGCAACTTTCAATTCCTCATTAAAGGATACTAGTAGATATACATATATTTTCCCGCCTTCAGTTTGGTACTTTCAATTCCTCATTAAAGGATACCGTTATTAACTCTAGTCTATTTTCGCCCTCTTTTGGTTTGCTTTCAATTCCTCATTAAAGGATACCTTAGAGCGTCAAGACATGCTATTGCTGTGCGACAATTCTTTCAATTCCTCATTAAAGGATACGTGGCACGGCAACGCTTACGGGTGTAGATGTGCTAGTCTTTCAATTCCTCATTAAAGGATACGTGGCACGGCAACGCTTACGGGTGTAGATGTGCTAGTCTTTCAATTCCTCATTAAAGGATACCGAAGGAAAAAAAGACGGTTGAGGTGTTGAGCGTAGCCTTTCAATTCCTCATTAAAGGATACCATAGCTAACAAGTCAAGGCAAGCGGGTGTGAATGCTTCTTTCAATTCCTCATTAAAGGATACCGCGCTAGTGATGCGTAGTGTCATACGCACAATACTTTCAATTCCTCATTAAAGGATACTAAAACGTTTTGCTCGCTCATTTTTTTCACCTCATCTTTCAATTCCTCATTAAAGGATACCACACCGCAATGACACAACGCACACAAAAAGCATCTTTCAATTCCTCATTAAAGGATACTCTCTCCTTCTACCCAACCCACGATTGTCGTAACTCTTTCAATTCCTCATTAAAGGATACATAACTAAGTATTTTTTTGCGTAGAATTGTTATGTTCCTTTCAATTCCTCATTAAAGGATACTGAGGTAAAAAGTGGTGAGCCAAAATTGGGGTCTGGTGTAAACTTTCAATTCCTCATTAAAGGATACCAGTCGAAGGATAGGGAGGGGCTATTTCTTTTACGACTACTTTCAATTCCTCATTAAAGGATACGAGTGAAGCGGAAATTTTAAGTGAAACACAAATAGCTTTCAATTCCTCATTAAAGGATACCACATAGTGGAACAAAAAGCCATAACAAAAGAAGAAAACTTTCAATTCCTCATTAAAGGATACTGTACTTCCGCTTCGTTCTGCGTATCATAGTCGTAAACTTTCAATTCCTCATTAAAGGATACCGTTTTCCCTTGACGTTACAAAATTTACGTTCATTCTTTCAATTCCTCATTAAAGGATACACGACAAACCTTATTCATACCAAACAGCTTTTCTTTCAATTCCTCATTAAAGGATACGAGAAATTACGAGAAATTCTTAACAATATTTATTTTGGCTTTCAATTCCTCATTAAAGGATACATGAGGTGAAGAGTATGAGCGAGCAAAATGTAAGTGAACTTTCAATTCCTCATTAAAGGATACGTCTAGCGTGCGCTTTACATGTGTCAAAATTTCTTCATTCTTTCAATTCCTCATTAAAGGATACTACGCGTCTTTCGGAATAACAATATCAGAATCAACCACTTTCAATTCCTCATTAAAGGATACTTTGATGAAGTGAGATATGACTCTGATGAGCTTGATTACTTTCAATTCCTCATTAAAGGATACTGTAAGAGCGTACAAGGAATATTTGAAGCGTCAACGCGCACTTTCAATTCCTCATTAAAGGATACCTGAAAAAAGGAAAAAGATATACTCAACAGAAAGAAGGTCTTTCAATTCCTCATTAAAGGATACATAAGAGAGCAAGCGCAGGCAATCAGAGAGAAGTACAGACTTTCAATTCCTCATTAAAGGATACCGCATAATATATGTCTTTACAACCACTATGTGAATTACTTTCAATTCCTCATTAAAGGATACAAAGCAAAAACCGCTATGAATATCAGATCAGAACCAACTTTCAATTCCTCATTAAAGGATACCAGTTATTGCAAAACTGTTTTCGAGCTTGAGCGAATCTTTCAATTCCTCATTAAAGGATACTGAAGAAAAGGCGGTGTCAAAAAAGTGTCACTCTCTCACTTTCAATTCCTCATTAAAGGATACAGTCGTTAGCCCAGTTAAAGTGGTCTATGATATGCTCTTTCAATTCCTCATTAAAGGATACCGTTGGTTAATTTTGGTCAAATAATAGCCAAAGCTTTTTCTTTCAATTCCTCATTAAAGGATACATTTTAGTGCGTCCAAAAGGTGAATAAAAATGAGCTTTCAATTCCTCATTAAAGGATACAGTACGAGATTGAACTAGCAACAAGTACAAATAACGTCTTTCAATTCCTCATTAAAGGATACCATCGACACTGTAACAAAGAGGAAGCATTGTCGACTTTCAATTCCTCATTAAAGGATACGAACCAAAGAAAACTACGGTTCACTACATTGAGCTCTACTTTCAATTCCTCATTAAAGGATACCATGTGTTTTTAACGCATCTCACAGGTGACGAAGAAGTCTTTCAATTCCTCATTAAAGGATACAGTCAAAACAACGTTTCCATTAATATACTGGATAGGTGGGCTCTTTCAATTCCTCATTAAAGGATACACTACTTCACCAATTTGTTCAAGACCCGATATAATCTTTCAATTCCTCATTAAAGGATACGCTGTCTGCCAATATAGTTATGCGTCGTGCCTGCGTCACCTTTCAATTCCTCATTAAAGGATACCAAGAACAACCACAGGAAGAACAACAAGTAGAACAACACTTTCAATTCCTCATTAAAGGATACCCATCCTGAATGCGCTGAAGAAATATGTGCAGTTAAACTTTCAATTCCTCATTAAAGGATACGGCTGCCTGCCTAATCAGGCAAAGGTTTTTATTTAACTTTCAATTCCTCATTAAAGGATACCGCGCTGTTACAGCCGCACCACCACCGCCTAAATCAACTTTCAATTCCTCATTAAAGGATACTAGCACAACGTTTTTATTTAACGAAGGCATGTCTATTTTACTTTCAATTCCTCATTAAAGGATACACGACGCTTTGAAGAGCTTTGGCGAGCGGATTCTGAGTCTTTCAATTCCTCATTAAAGGATACGAAGCGCTCAGGGAGCTCAGAAACGCTAGACTCGCTTATGCTTTCAATTCCTCATTAAAGGATACAACACGCTCTTCTACGCGGTCGACGAAGAAATAGCGCTTTCAATTCCTCATTAAAGGATACATTCATCAATCGCGGCAGTGATTTCTTTTTCCAGAAACTTTCAATTCCTCATTAAAGGATACGCACGAATTCTTCACTATTATTTATGAAAGGGTCTCTTTCAATTCCTCATTAAAGGATACGCGAGAACACGAATAGCTTGTTCTGCGCTTACTTTTGACTTTCAATTCCTCATTAAAGGATACTCGGCTGTAAACCATAGGGCATCATATATCACTGACTCTTTCAATTCCTCATTAAAGGATACTATAATGTGTGTCAACAGTTAGAGCTTACCAGTCAGATGACCTTTCAATTCCTCATTAAAGGATACGCGTTTTTGATTTGAAATCCTTTAAGTCATCAACAACAACTTTCAATTCCTCATTAAAGGATACCTTTTCCTAATAAAATTTGGTGATTAAATGCCACGTCTTTCAATTCCTCATTAAAGGATACATTCTCAGAAAGACGCACATGACAAAGTTCAGAAATTCTCTTTCAATTCCTCATTAAAGGATACTCCACTTTTTGGTGCTTTAATGAAAGAGCTTATGAACTTTCAATTCCTCATTAAAGGATACATGATGTGATAAACAAAAAATCGAGTGTAGACACAGCTTCTTTCAATTCCTCATTAAAGGATACCAAAGCTCACACATTAAAATCACCTAGAAGCGATAGTAAGCTTTCAATTCCTCATTAAAGGATACTTGCTTAATTCTAAACGCTCAAGCCGTGCGACGTATCTGCCTTTCAATTCCTCATTAAAGGATACTTGAAGCCTTCACAGGTGTTGTGGTTCAAATTTCACTTTCAATTCCTCATTAAAGGATACCTTTCGCGTAATTTTAGATCCAGTAAGACTAATTCAAACCTTTCAATTCCTCATTAAAGGATACTAGGAATTGCAGCAAAATTAGCAAATGCCAGAATACGCACTTTCAATTCCTCATTAAAGGATACAAAAGAGAACAAGCGGTGATAAACAAGTGAGTTGCACCTTTCAATTCCTCATTAAAGGATACTGAAGCCTCCCGCGGCGTTTTCATCGGGCGGGAAAACTTTCAATTCCTCATTAAAGGATACCGGTGGGTACCAACCGATCGGCACCCCTGAAGAGAACTTTCAATTCCTCATTAAAGGATACATGGCAGAGCTAATAACTACTGTTCGAAAGCTTTTCTTTCAATTCCTCATTAAAGGATACACGTGGAGCAGAGAGGTGTGCTGTTTGCCAAGTAACTTTCAATTCCTCATTAAAGGATACCGTACTTTAAGGGAACTAAAAGAGCTATACGAAAAAAGCTTTCAATTCCTCATTAAAGGATACTGTCAAGCGCGCGTCCTATATTTCCTTCTAGTATAGACTTTCAATTCCTCATTAAAGGATACTGAGGTGCTTGAGGACGCTTTTGATTTGTTAGACGAACTTTCAATTCCTCATTAAAGGATACACATAGTAGAACAAAAAGCTACCACGAAAGAGGAGAACTTTCAATTCCTCATTAAAGGATACCGGGTAACCCGTCTGGAAACTTTAACCTGACACGTTTTATCTTTCAATTCCTCATTAAAGGATACGATACTTGAGGAGAGAGGAGAGGAAGTGAGTAGAACTTTCAATTCCTCATTAAAGGATACTTAATGTAATGGTTGTAAACTATACTCACAAGCTGAAGTCTTTCAATTCCTCATTAAAGGATACTCGCGGAACTGTTATAGAAGTTCCTAAATTGACATACTTTCAATTCCTCATTAAAGGATACGTGCGCGCAAAAAACTAGTGTTCTTCAACCACTCCATCTTTCAATTCCTCATTAAAGGATACAATACTTAAAGCTTGTGTCTCAATGGTGCGGTTTTGTTCCTTTCAATTCCTCATTAAAGGATACGATGAAGCGTTAGATGACAGAAGACAGCTCACTTCTTTCAATTCCTCATTAAAGGATACAAGACCTGTGCGGCGCGGCGGCGGATTACCCGACGATACACTTTCAATTCCTCATTAAAGGATACAAGACTGGCGACACCCTAGTGGTCTTCCAGTTGCTTTCGCTTTCAATTCCTCATTAAAGGATACCGAAGTGTACAGGGCTGGGTACATCTTCACAAACGTGGATCTTTCAATTCCTCATTAAAGGATACTGATAAACAATTTCAGTTGTTCATACAAAAGCTAAACTTTCAATTCCTCATTAAAGGATACTAAACAATGCCCCCTTCAGTTTCATAGGAAAATACGGGCTTTCAATTCCTCATTAAAGGATACTTCATTTATATATTTCAGAATTTCAACCGCTTGATCTTTCAATTCCTCATTAAAGGATACTGTGGAAAGCTCAAAGCTCTATCCTCAACTCACGGGTACTTTCAATTCCTCATTAAAGGATACAAAGAGGAAGAGGAACGGAAGCAGAAGGAAGAACAAACTTTCAATTCCTCATTAAAGGATACCGGACTTTGAGTTGATTCTGTAATCTTCGAGTATGTTTACTTTCAATTCCTCATTAAAGGATACAAAAACCTTTCGGGTAAAGGCATCGGCGGGGCTACTTCACTTTCAATTCCTCATTAAAGGATACAACCAATATAGGGTGTGAAGCAGAGGAACTTATCGGCTTTCAATTCCTCATTAAAGGATACGAACTGTGCATCTGTGAACGGTGTAGGTGGTTTTACACCACTTTCAATTCCTCATTAAAGGATACCACAACCTGTATGCTGTTTCCTTGTTCTTCGAGAACTTCTTTCAATTCCTCATTAAAGGATACTTTATCTGTGTTAAGTGTGGAAGGGACTATGGTTACTTTCAATTCCTCATTAAAGGATACCCGATGGGTGGAAAACGGTGAAGATGAGGGGAGAACCACTTTCAATTCCTCATTAAAGGATACAAAGGACTTTCTCTTGGAACAGCTCAATCTTGCAATGGAGCCTTTCAATTCCTCATTAAAGGATACAAGGGAAGAACTGGAAGAAGAAGAAAGGGGGGACGTCTTTCAATTCCTCATTAAAGGATACGTGAAGAGACTTGAGGATATGGCGCAGAGAAGGAAGCTTTCAATTCCTCATTAAAGGATACAATCCATCCTGAATAAAGTAAGGGAAGAACTGGAAGACTTTCAATTCCTCATTAAAGGATACCAGCTTCGAAGACGGGCACAAAAAAACATACATGCTCAAAACTTTCAATTCCTCATTAAAGGATACCATAGCCCGTTACATCTAAAATCGTGCTTTCGCCTGTATCCTTTCAATTCCTCATTAAAGGATACTAGTAAACTAATCCTCTCTGAACGGTTGCACTCTGGGCAATCTTTCAATTCCTCATTAAAGGATACAAAGAAAACTTGGGACAAATTAGAAAAAAGCGGTTCTTTCAATTCCTCATTAAAGGATACAGCTGATTCACTAGAAGAGCTTCGGGGATTCTTATCTTTCAATTCCTCATTAAAGGATACCGAACATGGGATAAGCTTGAAAAAAGCGGTTGGTCTATCTTTCAATTCCTCATTAAAGGATACCCAAAAAGCGGAGCAAGTATTTTGGCTGTTCTCTCACTTTCAATTCCTCATTAAAGGATACCGGTGAGTTCTACACGAATAATTCTAACGCTTTTGTTTCTTTCAATTCCTCATTAAAGGATACCGACGACATTTATAGCAAAACGCTCACGATGCTTAGCAACTTTCAATTCCTCATTAAAGGATACTCAGAGCCATCCCGACTGGGTTTTAAACGGTTTGAGCTTTCAATTCCTCATTAAAGGATACAGTTATGACAGTAGCGTATGACGACACAAGTAGTGACTTTCAATTCCTCATTAAAGGATACAAGAAATTATTCGTGGCGAATAATATTAATACGTCTAATCCCTTTCAATTCCTCATTAAAGGATACACGAGACAAAAGTTTACAACAACCTTTCGGCTGATTATTACTTTCAATTCCTCATTAAAGGATACCTTATCAAGTAACGGTCTACGGCTTCACTGCTATTGAAGCCTTTCAATTCCTCATTAAAGGATACAAACTAGTGGTTGGAGTATTGAAGCAAGACGGGTTTTTAACTTTCAATTCCTCATTAAAGGATACCTTCGAGTGTACTGAATGTGGTTCCCTTTACGATGTTTTCTTTCAATTCCTCATTAAAGGATACCTTCCAATTTATCCCAAGTTTTCTTTATCCATTTTTTTGCTTTCAATTCCTCATTAAAGGATACCGGAAACTGTATGGAGTGGCATTGTCTTGATTGCTATTCGCCTTTCAATTCCTCATTAAAGGATACCTTTTGCATATTCTTGCTTCAGCCTATTAAAATATCTTTCAATTCCTCATTAAAGGATACGGAACAGGACGATACTTTACATATTAAAAAGGGGGTATTTCTTTCAATTCCTCATTAAAGGATACAAGTCTTCTGCTGGAGAAAGCTCGTCTTCTGCGATTATCTTTCAATTCCTCATTAAAGGATACTTTGTATTAAAGACTGAAGGTGTTGAAGAGGCGAGGCTTTCAATTCCTCATTAAAGGATACACAGGCTAAGCGCGCCTACCAGGTGAAAAACATGTCCTTTCAATTCCTCATTAAAGGATACCACTTTTGTTACAACAGCAATGTTTTCCGCGGTTGAACTTTCAATTCCTCATTAAAGGATACACGTCGTAAATTTCTATGATATTCGCGGCAAACCCTGTTACTTTCAATTCCTCATTAAAGGATACATGTTTACAATTTCGCGAACGCCGCTTTGAACGTGCAAACTTTCAATTCCTCATTAAAGGATACAGTCGTGGATGCCTGTGGAAGGGAGATGTGTATCGTGCTTTCAATTCCTCATTAAAGGATACCAGGTTCTCGACGCCACGTGGTTCGGTGTCCCCCAGCATGTGTATCGTGCTTTCAATTCCTCATTAAAGGATACAATCATGCCAA
>Ga0208314_100285_pt1 | contig 21133 bp, 21 predicted proteins | sample OSPB_Mat_host_9__FD_187144 | JGI IMG/M metagenome (GOLD analysis project Ga0208314, IMG submission 187144) | Extremophilic microbial mat communities from Yellowstone National Park, USA - OSPB_Mat_host_9_15 (SPAdes) (version 3) | ecosystem: Environmental > Aquatic > Thermal springs > Hot (42-90C)...
CACCTCAGTGACCACCGTCACCAAGGGCCCCAGCGCTGCCCTAATAGCTGCCATAATCGTGGTAATAATCGTGGTAGTCGCTGTAGTAGCTTACCTGGCGCTGAGGAGGAGGTAAAGAAAAGATATTACTTTTTTAGGTCCAATCTATCTTCACCTTTATCTCCCCCCTCACTTTCTCTCTCAATACCCTGATCACCTCCCCTTCATCCCTCACGCTGACCACCTTGGTTATCATGGACCTAACCGCGTTGGGCCAGATCGAGTTCCACGCTGAGAGGTGAACCATGGCCCGCTGGAAGTGGGGTTTCTGCCCGTTCACCAGCCCAACTATTGCATTGGCTCTCATCACGAAGGTCTGAACTCCCCTGTGATCCAGGGAGAAGGACTCCTCCCTGGGGAAACTGAAGAGGCCAAGCACTCCGTTCCTCCTCAGTGAACTGAGCGCCTCCCCAACCACGGCAGCAGTGGAGCCCGAGGCCTCCACGATCAGGTCGAAGCTCTCCCCACCGTAACCCTTCGATGAGTTGAGGAAGTTGAGCCCTACCTCCTGGAAAACCTTGGCCTCCCACTCCCTGGGTTCTCTCCTGTTCGAGACCCAGACCTCCATTCCCTCTGTCTTGAGCAGTAACGCGAAGAGCAACCCCGTGGTTCCAGTGCCTATCACCAAGGCCTTCCTGCACGACAGGGTTCCGTCCTCGCAATTCCATATGAGTCTCCTCTGCACTGTCAGGATCTCCTCCACCGACTTCTCCACATCAGCCAGGGGTTGGGCTAAGATCGCGAACTCCCTCACTGCAGGAGGTACCTTAACCAGGTATTTTGGCTCATCGTTCCAGTACTCTCTCATGAAACCGTCTAGAGAGTTGGCCCCAGCCTGCACGAACTGCCCAGTTTCGCAGTAGTCTGGCCTTCCAGCCTTGCAGTTGAGGCACTTCCCGCAGGGCCTCCTGTTCACAGGCATCACCAGATCCCCCTCCCTGAAAATCCCATCCCCTTCCTCCACCACTCCAATAGCCTCGTGCCCCAAGATCAGCTCCTCCCTTCCAGGGGGAGGGGAAGTAGTCAGCCTCCTCCCGTTCACGATCTCCCTGTCGGTCCCACAGATCCCGGTCTCCAGGGTCCTGATCCTCACCCTCCCCTGCGGGTCTCCAGGGTCCTGAACCTCCTTTATCCAAACCCCTGCTCCCGGGGGTTTGACCACAACCGCCTTCATGGTTTCCCACTCTGCACTTCAGGGTTTAAAGCCTGAGCCTTTCCCAGTTAAGGTCCCGTTACTGGTTAAGGGGAAGACTTATAATGGGAGCTGCGCCTCCACCCCTATGCTATACGCTTTCACTACGCTCGCTTATCCAAACCTGAAGTTAATCGAGGTGGTGGAGAGGGTTAAGGGATTCGGCTTCGATGGAGTAGAACTGAGAGTGGCAGACGATGGAGTCCACGTGAAGCCTTCATACCCCGTACCTAAGGAGGTGAAGGAGATATTGAGGGAGGTCAAGCTATCGGACCTAGCAGGTTACGCTAGGTTCTCCTCCCCTGATCAGGAGGAGGGGAGGAGGAACGCGGATCTCTTGAGGACTTTGATCTCAATGGCTGCGGAACTGGGCGCGCCTGGGATCAGGGTCTACGCCGGAGTCTTCAAGGACGATGCCCAGTCAGCGACCTCTAGGGTGGCTAAGGCATTGAACGCAGCTGCCGATTTCGCCGAGAAGAACGGAGTGAAGATAATGATCGAGACGCACGACGATGTGGCCAAGCTCGAGAACTTAATGCTTCTCCTGGGGAAACTGGACGAAAGGATAAAGCTGGTATACGATCCAGCCAACATGATCGCTGCAGGGGAGAGACACGATGAGGTATTCCCCAAGATAAGGGGCAGGATAGCGCACGTCCACATCAAGGACTTCGTGGTCAAGGAGGGGAAGAGGGTCTACTGTAGGCCTGGGGAGGGGATAGTGCCCATACCCGAGATCCTCAGGTCCCTCAAGGGAATTGGTTTCACTGGCTATGTCTCAGTGGAGTGGGAGAAGATGTGGCACCCAGAACTCGAGGATTCGGACGTAATACTCCCGGTCTACCTTAAGTATTTAAGGAGAGTAGGCTGAACTCTTAGGGTGACCTAAGAGGATTTATACAATTGGGGTTTGGGGGCGGAAGGCCTCGCGGGGGGAGACGGATAACCCCAATTTAAACATTCGTTCTGGGGGAGCACGCATTAGCGATACTCACTACGGGGTAAGCGTCACTGAAGCGCCTCGGTTGAAGCCGTTGCTAACAGTTTCCAGTAAACCATAAAGTTTATATTATTTCATCATAAACTTTTATACAATGCTAAGACCTAAAGAAGTATGCCAACGCTTAGGAATTTCATATGCAACACTCAGAGAATACGTAAAGAAAGGGTACATTAAACCAGTAATGCTAGAGAGCGGGAAGTGGAGGTTCAGGGAAGAGGACGTCGAAAGACTGATGGGGATTGTTAGAAAGAGGAAAGTAGTATTATACGCAAGAGTATCATCGAACACACAAAGGGACGATTTAGTAAACCAAGTAAAATACCTAGAGGAGAACGTTGAGGACTACGACCGAGTGATAACAGACGTGGGATCTGGGTTGAACGTGAGGAGGAAAGGATTCATCAAATTACTGAGGATGATACTGAATAACGAAGTGTCAAAAGTTGTCATAGCCTACCCAGACAGACTGGTGAGGTTCGGTTTCGAGGTACTTGAGGAGGTGTGCAAAGCGCACAACTGTGAGCTCGCCGTGTTGAACAGGGAGGACGAAACACCTGAGCGGGAACTGATCGAAGACTTGATCTCTATACTGGTCTCGTTCAGCGGAGAACTGTACGGAATGGGGAGTCATGAGAAGGTGAGGAAGTGCGTCGAGGAAATTAAGGCTTAAATCGTTTCAGCCAGGGGAGGAATACGTCTACTTAACATACTCCATGAAGAACGATAAGAAGGAGGAGAGCAGGGTACTGCTGGAGAACTACAGAGTCCTACTGCAGAAAGCTTTAGACTGGTTATGGGGGAGGACTAAGGTAGAGAGAAAGGGAGCGAAGAAAGGTAAGAAAGCCACGAAGGTCGAAATAACCCTCCCCGAGAAGAAGGAGGTGTACAAGGTGTTGAGAGACGAGCTTGAGAAGACCAACACTCTGGCTTCCCACTACGTTGACAAGGCAATAAACGACGCTTACTCCGTGTTGAGGGGTTGGAGGAGGAGGGCTGAGAAGGGACGAGCTTCACTGAGGAAACCTGAACTGAAGAGAGTTTACGTAAGGGTTAAGTCGACACTTAGAAAGGTTGAGGGTGAGAGCGTAAGGATTACAGTAAGACCATATGAATACATTACCTTCTCTTGGTCTCACACTTGGTTCTCTAGACGGGTTGAAGGGCTAGAATTGGGCGAGCCCATAATTAAGGAGGACGAAGTTCACCTACCATTCCGCTACAGATTACCTTGGTCAACTCCCCTAGACTTTCTCTCAATTGATAGTAACCTTTATACTCTAGACGCTTATGATGGTGATAAGTTTGTTACATTTTCCTTGAAGGAGTTGTATAGTTTGAAGTATGGCATGGAGTTGAAGAGGAATAGAATACAGTCTTTTGCCTCAAAGCACGGTAGAAAAGGGAAGGAGTTGTTGAAGAAGTATTCTCATAGGGAGAGGAATAGGGTTAAAGATTATGTTCACAAGTTCGTGAATAAGTTGCTGGAAATGTATCCCCTGACGATTTTTGCTGTTGAAAAACTGAATAAGCAGGAGATGTTTGAAAATGCTAATGATTCACTTTCTAAGAAGATTTCGAGGACTGTATGGAGGAGTATTCACCGCGTTCTAAAATATAAGGCTCCCATTTACGGTTCTTTCGTAAAGGAGGTTAACCCTTACCACACATCTAAGTCCTGCCCCAGATGTGGACGGGTTTCCCGAAAGGTCGGCAGGACTTTCAGGTGTGAGAGGTGCGGGTTCACCCTAGATAGGCAATTGAACGCGTCATTGAATATCTACCTCAAGATGTGTGGGTTCCCCCACATCCGTGATATTCCACGGGTGTGGGTTGGGGTTACCCCGCTAAGGGGGCGGAGGGGTGTGAACGGGGCAATGCCCCGTGACTCTGGTGAAGCCCAAGGGCTGAGAATTGGATACAAATTCATGAAAATTCAATGAAGCCCGAACCCCATCTTTAAAATGTCTCTCTATTACGTTGAACAGCTGATCCTCACCGAACTCCACGGCATACTTCCTCTTGGATACTGCCTCGTAATAGACTGTAACGCTTCTACGTAACTACTAGTTATTTTTAATTACTTCTAAATATCGTTTTGATGTGGGTTATGTTCATGTAGTATTACAAATAGTTTTTATTGATGATCTCCCAACTGGTGACGGGCACTGCTCACGAGGGTGGGAATGATAAAAGTGGATGGGAGGGTATTGAAGTTTCCCTCGACTAGCCCCAAGGACTTAAGGGTGACCGTGTATGATCCCTTAAGAGGGGTGCCCGTGGCGGAATTAGAAGTAATTAAAAGTAAGGAAAAGTTACGCCACGGGTAAACACTTGGTAGATCGGCACCGTTCCCACAGGCATGATCGCCCTCTTCAGGACTTCCCTCCTTATTAGGTCGATGTCCCCTCCATCAGTGAGATCCATGATGGTGTCAGCCCCGTAGGTATTTGCTATTTCCACTTTCCTCATCTCTTCCTTTACATCGAAGTGATCGGTGGAAGCTCCTATGTTCACGTTTACTTTAGTGGATAGACCTTCACCTATCCCCGTAAATCTACTGATATTAGTTCTCACCCTGTTCCCGAATATTACCACCTTCCCCTTAGCTAACCTATCTCTGATTTTCTCCGGCTCCTCTCCCTCTATTGAGGCTATTTTCCTCATTTCCTCGGTCACTGAACCGCTCCGGGCGGCCTCTATCAAGGTGACCATATTATAACATTCTTTATAACTCACTTATATTCCTTTTCATTACATTTGGAGGCCTTCTTGTGCTGATTTCCGAAAAGGCTTAATTATGATTGTGATAAATAATGATCAGGGGTTGGTTTTGAGCTTGGAAAGTGCTAGAGCTAGTAAGGTCGATTACAGGATAGTTGAGGTAGTTAATGCATCTCCCTCGACTGAGATAAAGAGTATCGTAATATTGGACAGGCCTCCATCACAAGAGATGATAGACGAGTTCTCCTCTTCAGAGGGGGTGAAGGTGGAGAGGGTTCTGTCGAGCATAATGGTGATCAAGGTGAGGGGTAAAGCCAAGTCAGTGGTCGAATTAGCGAGTAAGGATTACGTAAGACATGTCATATTAGAAGAGATTTTACCCTCAGAGGCGTAGGGGCTTCAGTGGAACTCAGGGAATGGCAAAGGAGGCTCCTGGACGGCGTAAGGGAGTCCCTAAAGGGAGGTAAGCTAATTTGCCTTCAATCGCCCACTGGATCAGGTAAGACTCTTTTCTCCCTTAAGGCTGCTCTTTCGGTTAGTGATCGAGTAATTTTCGCAGTTAGGACTCACAACCAATACTACCCAGTCTACAGGGAGTTGAAGACTCATTTCCCCGAGAGGAGATTCTCCTTTCTCGTGGGTAAGGCCTTAGCTTGTCCCTTGGCTGAGGAGGACGTAGATAGCGAGGACGTTAACTGCAAACCTTGTCCCCTCCTTTCCTCAGTCCACCTTGACGTTAACTCACAACCATTCCAGTTCCTTCAGGAGGTGAAGAGAAAGGGAAAGGAAGAGGGCTTCTGCCCCTATCACTCCCTTGTGGCCACTTCCATGGATTCTGACGTGGTCGTGCTCACTTATCCCTACCTCTTCATTCAGAGGTTCAGGGAGGGGATAGGCCTGAACTTCGATGACGCGGTCTTAATAGTCGACGAAGCCCATAACCTGGACTGGATAAACGAAGCTGATGAACGAACTCTCAGCCTTAAGACTATTGAGGCAGCGATCTCTCAGGCCAAAAGCGATGAGGCCAAGAAGATCCTGCAGAATGTGCTCGCTTATATGAAGAGTGTGGCCGAGGAAGAGGACAAGTACGTGGAAGTTAAGTCGATCCCCACCGTAGAGGAGTATGAGCTCGATATACTTGATGAGGAGTATCAGAGCCTGAGCAAAAGGATGATAGAGGAGGGTAGGATCCGTAAGAACTACGTGAATTCGGTGCTGAAGTTCCTGAGAGGTATCAAGGAGGGAAAGGGGAAGCTGTTCTCCTACGGTGGCAAACTAGTTCTGAAGTACCTGGATCCCTCGATTTACCTGTCCTTCCTTAACGATCGTGATCTCAAGGTTATATTGATGTCGGGAACAATGCCCCCTGAGGATTACATAAGGGAGGTCTGGGGCATAAGCAGGGAGTTAGTCTACGTGGACGTGGAGTCCAGAGTTAATGGGATGAAATGGGGGCAGAGGGAATTCATAGTGGCTACTGACGTCACCTCAGCTTACAGCAAGAGGGGGGAATATATGTGGAGGAAGTATGCTTCATATTTATTGAGGATTTACCACACAGCAGAAGGAGCCGTTTTAGCTTTAGCTCCGAGTTATGAAATAGTGAGGAAGATCTCGGGGCTTTTAGGGAACGTGAACATCATAGTGGAGAACCAGAGGACTACGATTGAGGAGGTCAGCGAGGCCGTGAAGAAGGGCAAGTTACTGATCTTGGGCGTAGTTAGGGGGAAACTTTCGGAGGGGATCGAAATAACCGAGAACGGGAAGAGCCTAATAAGTGATGTAGCGATCTTAGGAGTTCCATATCCAGTTCCCGACGATTACGTGAAGGCGAGAAATGCAGCCATTTCGTCTAGAATGGGGAAGGACAACGAGGAGTACTCGATGAGGGTTCCAGCTCTGATTGCGGTAAAGCAGGCCATAGGACGAGCAGTGAGGAGCGAAAAGGATAGAGTCAGAGTTTGGCTGCTCGATAAACGCTTCGACTCCTTATGGTGGAAAATACGGTTGAGGAGCTTCAATCCCAAGAAGATCAGATTATAGTGTTTTAATGTATTTTAAAAAATTTAAATTATTCTGCTTACTGGATAGATATATAACTCATGTAAAATGAATGGAACGAAAGGGTGAGGACGAAAGGAAGCTCATAACCAAACTCTAGATTACCCAGTCTTCACGCTCAGAGAGGCCCTTCGCATAGGAACTCCAATTCGACTTTAACCTCGAAGCTTCAAACTACTCAATACCGATCCCTAGAAATCTACACATTGCGTAAACCCTAAAGCTAATACTGTGATCTAACAGTAACGTGAAATTCAGCGTAGGCAAACTGACGGATTTCAGGCCAGGAGAGAAGAGAGGGGTAAGGCTGGATAACAGGGAAATCCTGGTCCTCTACCTAGGGGGAAGGAGGTTCTTTGCGTGCCAACGCCGCTGTCCACACTTGGGATGTGATCTATACGAAACCGGTTCCCTAATCAAGGAGGAGTTAGTGTGTCAGTGCCACTTCACTCACTTTTCCATAGTGGACGGCAGAGCGATTAAGGGTGCCACTAAAAGACCACTCCAAGTCTACGAGGTTTCGGTGAGTCAGGATGAGGTTCAAGTGAGCGTGCCTGATGAGTAGACCGAGTTGAGCATATCGAGTACCCTCTTCGCCTCAGCTAGGCTCAGTTGACCCTGTGCTGTGGGCGTTCCCAAGTGAGTGTAAAGTAGCTTAGAGCCCAATATAGTGAAGGCGATCCTATCTAAGCCCTGAGCTCCTAAAGGCATTACAGCTATCCTCTCGTAGACGTCCAAGAGCGAGGCCAGAAGCCCCTTATATCCAGGTCTGGAGAGAACCGCTACCTTAATATAGGCTGCCCTGTGGTAATAGGGGTCCAGCTCTCTCTTCACCTGGGTTAGGGAGGGGAGGGACGAAAGGTAGTGGCTTGAGACCACTTTTCCCTCATATGGAACTGGGGCTCTCCTTAGGAAGGAGGCCTCAACGTCGTATAGGAACCCCAGATCGTTGGCTAGTTTCAGGAAGGAGGACTTCTCATCGTCGGTGAAACCCCTCACTCCACCCTCTACTGGATCTCTAACCGTTATGAGGATCTTATCCCTGAAGCGGATCAACTTTTCAAGCACTCCGCTGTCTAGGTTATCAGAGTAGTCCATTCTGAGCTCTATTAGGTCCACCTGAACTTCCTCTATCCCATTTAAGTCGTTCAGGCTCCTGAAGGGTAACGAGGCGATCAACCTCACTTTCATTTTATCTCCACCGCTCCCCCTAGTTTAATTAGGTCTTTCCAGTAAAGTGGGTTGCTCTTATTAACGCATTCAGCCCCCCTCACCGTCGCCCCGGAAAGGAACCCTATCACGCTCGCGAGCATCGCTATCCTGTGATCGGAAGGACATTGGATTTCAATCCTTTTAGGGGAATCGTTTCCCCTTATGAACATGGAGTTCCCATCGATGCGAACCTGAGCTCCGCAGGCCTCAAGAACATGGGTTATAGTACTCACCCTATCGCTCTCCTTGGTCCTGAGCCTTCCTATGGACCTCAACTCCGTTATCCCATCAGTTGCAGCAGCCAGGGCAGCTACGGATACCGCCATATCAGGTGAGTCCTCTAGATCCAGAGAAATTCCCCTTAACTTCCCCTTTCGCTCCACCTTCCACTCACCTTTCTCATACTCGCTCTCAGCCCCCATGGACGAGAAGACTTGAACCACTGAGTGATCCCCGAAGAAATCGGGACCTTCGTAGAGTCCCCTTATGGAGAGTCTACCCCCTGTTAAGATCGAGGCTGCGGCGTAAAAGGAAGAGAGCAAGTAATCTCCAGGGACTTTACCCACATACTCCCTCAACTCCCCCACATTGACTGAAACCATGTTATCCTGAAGGTCTACGGAGGCGCCTAGGGAATTGAGGAGCCAGCACGTCATCTTAATGTAAGAGAGTGAGGAAATGGGGGGTCTGATTCTGATCTTACCTCCCCCTTTGAGGAGTAAGGCGTATATCAACCCGGTTATATACTGGCTACTCTCAGCGCCACTGATCTCCACGTCCTGACTGTTGAGCTTCCCCTTCATCTTGAGTGGGAGTCTGTTGGAGTTGAACTCCACTCCGTAGTTACTTAAGGACTCCACTACTGCGTTTATGGGCCTCCTTCTCAGCGTCTCATCCCCATCCAAGGTGACCTCTCCCCCGACTGCAGCAGCAATGGGTATGAGCATCCGCAGTGTGGTCCCAGACCCGCCTACGTTCACGTAATTCCCAATCAGCCTTAGCTCCCCTGGAGGGGAGAAACTCCAGTCACTTCTCTTCACTCCGAACAACTCCACAGCTCTTAAAGCGGCCCTCAAGTCCTCAGACTCCATTACCCTCTCCAGTTTCACCGTTCTCAGGAGGGAATAGAAGATCAGCCTTATGCCTAGACTCTTAGACTGAGGAGCTTCTATGCTCCCGCTGATCCTAGAGGGCTTTACCTCTATCAACAACTCCCACAGGCCTCGTTACTACGACCTTCCCGAAAGTGGATAACCTGTCCACCACAGGCCCCTCCTCTCCCTGTTTACAGGCCGCGAAGATCGACGGACCGTTACCGCTGACGCCAGCAGCTAGAGCACCGGCCTTCAGAGCCTCCCTTATGGGTCTAACGTCGTAACCCAAGAGCTCCGCTACGGCTATGCCGTTCATTTTCATGGCCTCCAGAACTCGACCACTGTAGGCTAGGCTGAAGATCTGCTCGAAGAGTAGGGAGTGGGATCTGAGGGGGGACAGATCCTTAACTGGCCTTTCCCCAATGGGTAAAATCACCACCACAATCTCCCTCGGTGGATCCTCAACCTTAAGGACTTTGAAGTTAGCGTTGTCCGTGAAACTGATCCCGCCGAGATAAGCTGCCGCTGCGTCATCTAGGGCTCCAGTGACAGAAACGCCTGCCTTCAGGTTGAGCTTAGCAGCCAAAACTGGGACGTCCGTCTCTAGCCCCAGGAGTTTAGATATCGCATGAATGATCGCCACTGCCACTGCGCTGCTGCTCTTGAGTCCTCCGCGCTGCGGAAGTTCTGAGGTGATAGTGACGTAGAACTTCTCCCCATAATTATTCCAGAAGTAGTCAAGTATGGTTTTAACTAACTCAGACTGTACGTCAGTCCCCTCTCCCCTTCTCACTTCAACTTCCACCTTCAAGTCCACTGCCATTGTGGAGCCTAAATAGCAGGGAATGGCATTGACGACTGAAATACCGCCGAAGGCTAGTGAGTGCATGAAGCCTTATACCTCTCCCACCCTTCCTGGATCGATGACGCATCGGCGTTAGACAGCCTCACTTGAGGTAAAGCACCGGCCCTCTTCGCGTGATCCGCTATGACTAGGGACACCATTGCCTCGGCTACGGACACCCCCCTGATGGCCACCGCTGGGTCGTGCCTACCAATGACGGATATGAGTGTTGGCTCTCCGGTCCTTAAGTCCACCGTCTGGGAAGGTTTCCTTATGGAGCTCGTGGGTTTAAAGGCGCACCTCACTACTATGTCCTCCCCGGTGCTCAAACCCCCCAATATTCCACCTGCATTATTCGCTTTAAAGCCCAGTCTATCTCCTTTCCTAACTATGGAGTCATTAGCCTCACTTCCCTTCATTCTCGACGCCCTGAAACCTAGGCCGTATTCGAAGCCCGTGACCGCGGGTATGGAGAGTATAGCCTTGGCCAGATCTGCCTTGAGCTTATCGAACACTGGCTCACCTAACGATTTGGGTGGATTCCTAACCACGATCTCAGCTACTCCACCGTAGCTGTCCCCTTCTGCAGCTGCAGACCTTATAAGCTCCTCGAACTTGATTTCAGTCTCCTTGTCTGCTGACCTAACCGGGCTATACTTGGAGCACAGAACGTCTTGAAAGGTGGGCTCCCTTGTGATCTCCACCTGACCTAAGCTCCTTAAATGCCCCGCTATCCACGTATCCGTAAGCATGAGCAGTTTTTTCGCCACTGCCGCAGCTGCCACCCTGCCCACCGTCTCCCTAGCGCTAGCCCTTCCACCTCCCCTGTAGTCCCAGTTGTCGAAGCCATATTTCTCTATGTAGGGCAAATCAGCATGCCCTGGCCTCGGTTTATACCTTATCTGCTCGTAAAAGGAAGATATCACGTCCGTATTCCTCACTATTATGGCTATGGGTGCCCCTGTAGTCCTTCCCTCAAATACACCGCTCAATATTTCCGGCTCATCCTTCTCCCTCCTACCCGAAACGAACTGCCTCCCTGGCCTCCTGAAGGATAGTTCAAACTCTATGTCCTCCTTGGAGAGCGGGAGTCCTGCGGGCACGCCGTCAATTACCACTCCTACCGCAGGTCCATGACTTTCGCCGAACGTGGTTATCCTAAAGGACTCACCGAACGAGTTTCCTGGCATGGAGGTACCTCAATACTTCCTCTTCCCTTAATGAAACACCGAACCATATCCTCTCGGACTCCATTGCCTGCTTCACTAGCATTTCTAGGCCGTCTATGGTCTTAATCCCTTTCCTCTTGGCCTTCGAGAGTAGTGGTGTCTCCTCCTTGTAAACCAGGTCCACCAGAAGCTTGGGCTCACAAGTCAACTCTATGGCGATTGGCTCAGGGATCGTATTAGCGACTACGCTGACTTCGCTTCCGCATACGCTCTGGACTTCTGATAATGGAAAGGCTGAGGCTCTGAAGCCGTAGCTCCTGAGCCTTGAAGCCAGCTCCTGAGCCCTGGAAAAGGTTCTGTTCGCCACGAATACCTCACAGCCTATGGAGGCTAAGGCGAAAGAGACAGCCCTAGAGCTTCCTCCTGCTCCGAGGACGAGGCAGATACCCCCTACTTCACCTCCCATCCTCTCGAGCAATAAGGACTTCAGGGCAGTGTAATCCGTATTATACCCCCTACCCTTGAAGACTGTGTTCACCGCACCTGTCATCTCGGCCTCCTCGGACAGGGACTCAAGGAAAGGTATTATCTTCTCTTTGTAAGGAATAGTGAAGTTCAGAGCGTAGCTGACCTCCATTAACCCTTCGATCGCCCTGATGAACTTGGGCTCACTGAGATCGAAAGCCAAATACACAGCGTCCAGGCCTAACCTACTGAAGCTATAGTTATGAATTGCTGGAGAGAGTGTATAGGGGATATTGTAACCCACGACCCCCAGGAGCTTGGTGTTGTAACTCACCTCAGGCATTGCTCCACAAACCCCTCCATTACGCTCACAGGTACTTCCACCCTCCTCCAGGCCCCTAGCCTAGAGGGAAATGGCATGAGTATACCCTCAGGCCCCAGTTTCTTGTCCTTACTCAGAGCCTCCTTGGCTCTACCCACATCGGGCTTCACCTTGAGCTCTTCAACTGTTATGGGGAGTCCGTAGAGCCTCAGGATCCACACCACGTCCTCAACCACTCCCTCCTCCGCGAAACCAAGCTCCTCCGCGATCTTGGACTCGCAGACCATTCCCACCGAGATCGCTTCACCGTGGCTAACCTCGAACCCGGTAGAAGCCTCTATCGCATGCCCCATGGTGTGACCGAAGTTTAGCACGATCCTGATCCCTTTGGTCTCCCTCTCGTCTGCTTTCACCACCTGTAGTTTGTCTAACACCGATCTCTCCACCACCTCCTCCATCACTTCCTCCTCCCTGGACTTGACTGCTCCATCCTTCTCGGCTAGGTAGTCATAAAGTCCCTTGTCCAGGGTTACGGCGTACTTTATTACCTCAGCCATCCCCCTCGTTATTTCGACCTGAGGCAAGGAATCTAAGAAGTCCAGGTCCTCCACTATCAACGAGGGGTGGTAGAAGGTCCCCAGTAAATTCTTAAATCCGCCGAAGTTGATCCCGTTCTTCCCTCCAATTGAAGCATCAACCATTCCCAGTAGCGTGGTAGGCACGTTCACTAGGTTGATCCCGCGCATGTAGATTGAGGCAGTGAAACCAGCTAGATCAGACACTGTTCCCCCACCTAGGGAAACCACCGTGTCCCACCTAGTGAAGCCCGCTTGTAGAAGGTTCTTCGCTAGATCTAAAACGTTTTGAATGTCCTTCCCTTTCTCTCCGTCCTCAACTGCGTAAACTAAGTCGAACTCTCCCTTAAACTTCTCGGCTATTTTAGAAAGAGATCTGGGGTAGATCAAGGCCTTCTTGCCCTTAACTTCCCTTAGCGCTGAGATAGAGCCCCTGCCTATCTCTACCCTCACAGGACCTAGGCTGAGTTCTTCCTCCACTACCCTCATGCTTTCCTACCCAAGGCACCTGCAAGCGCCTTTATCCTCTCCATGAGCAGGCTGAAAGAATCGGGAGTCAACTGCTGCTCCGGGTCGCTCAGAGCCTTCTCAGGCCTTGGGTGCACCTCCACGAGGAGCATGTCCGCTCCGGCTGCTACTGACGCTAGAGCTAAGGAGTGGACTAGCTCCCTCCTCCCGGCTGGATGACTGGGGTCTGCACACACGGGTAAGTGAGAGGAAAGCTTAGCCACTATCATCCCTCCTACATCCAGAGTGAACCTAGTGGAGGTCTCAAAGGTCCTAATGCCCCTCTCACATAGGACTACGGAGCCGTTACCCTCATAGATCACGTAGTCGGCAGCAGAGAGCCATTCGTCCACGGTGTTTCCCATTCCCCTCTTCAGGAGAACGGGCTTCCCGAACTTGCCCAGTTCCCTCAATAAGGTGAAGTTCTGGGCGTTCCTAGTGCCAAGTTGTAGCATGTCAACTTCCTTGTAGAGTTGGATGTGTCTCGCGTCCAGGATTTCAGAGACCACCGGCATGCCAACCTCCTGTCCAGTTCTCACTAACAGTCTAACCCCCTGTTCTCCTAGCCCCTGGAAAGAGTATGGACTAGTCCTGGGCTTAAATGAGCCCCCCCTTAATATCTTAGCCCCGCTTGCCTTGACTGACTTAGCCACAGTCCTCAGCTGCTCTTCATCCTCAATGGCGCACGGACCTGCGGCTACTACAACCTCCTCTCCCCCAATCTGAACTCCTGAGACGTCTACAACTGTGCGCTCCTTCTTCCACTCAGCACTGGAGAGTACATAGGGCTTCTTGGTCTTGACCCTGAACTCTATGGATGGGGAATCTAACTTCTCCATCTCAGAGTCAGGCCACCCTATCAACACTCTCTTGCCGTATAGGTCGAGGAACTTGAATGAGGCCGAACTCCTACCTAGGGAATCCTTAAGTTCCTCTCCCTTTCCCTTCAGGACGAATAGCATCAAGGTTATCTAACTCCTCTTTCACTTTGATCAATTGTATTAAACCCTTTTCTCTGACCTCCCTCGAGTACTTGTTACTGGCCTGTATCTCCAGTATGGTGGGCATGTTATCCCTTATTCTATTCAGAATTGCAGATATGCTGGAGAAGTTGGTTGTGGAGAAGACCTCTGGGTTGATCCCTAGGCTGGAATGCAGGTCCTCTAAGCTCCTCATGAGGGCGATCATGAAGAAGTGAGGTAGGACTTGAACCACAGCCATGGCCTTCTCGTGTTCCTCGTAATTGGAAACCACTGGGGTTAGACCGGCCTCCGTCCAGAAGTCCATCACCTCGCTCAACTTCTCCACACCTGTGGAGGAGGGAATGAGGACTATTCTCTCCCCTATGGGTAAGGGGAGGGGGCCGAAGAGAGGATGAGTGCTGATGAAGCTGAAACCGTGCTCCTTGGAGAGGGACTCCATCTTGTGGAATACTTGCTCCTTGGAGGAAGAGACGTCCATGACCGTCTTGCCCTTAAGTCGAGGGTAGAAGTTATACAGGAAGGGGGAGAAAAGGCCCTGGGGGGGAACCGCGAGGATCACATAGTCCCCCCAGTTCAACGCTTCACTAACAGGCATGGACACCGCCTTGACCGAGGAAGCTGCTTCAGAGGCCCTGGTCAGATTCCTCCCAGTGAGGACGACACTATGGCCAGCGAACGAGAGAAGGGACGAGATGGACTTGGCCATACCCCCGTAACCCACTAAGGTTACATTTACCTTCCTTCGGGGGAGGACTTGGGAGGCCCTTGAATACTGGAGGATCTTGGACAGGATCTCGTTAACCAGTTGATGCGGGATCCCATACTTAACCGCCAGGGCTTCCCACTTGGACAGGACCTCGCCCTCCCTCTCCTCATCCCTTATTGCCATCCCCTTCAGCCTCTTCACCCTCCCTATCTCCCTCGCATACTTGAGCCTGAGTGAGAGAAGGAGAGCTATGTTGTCATCGATCTTGCTTATCTCCTCCCTGAGGGAGTCCAACTCATCCATCTACCTCACTATTTCCAGGGCAGCTTCAATAATGGACTTGGCGTTTATTCCGTAGTAGTCGAGTAGCTCCCGTTGACTTCTGGCGGATCTACCGAACCCCGTTGCTCCTACCATCCTCATCCTAACTGGATAACGCTTGGCCAAGACCTCCGCCACCGCTGAACCTATGCCACCGTAAACACTGTGCTCCTCTACGGTAACCACTCTCCCCGTCCTCCTGGCGTAGAACTCCAAAGTCCTTTCGTCTATGGGTTTGACGGAAAGTAGGTTGATCACGGCGGTGTTTATACCCATCCTCTCAAGTTCCTGGGCAGCCTGCATAGCGTCCCAGAGGACCACCCCTGCTCCTACTATGGTTAGGTCCTCTCCCTCCTTGAGGACTGCTGATTGCCCTATCCTGAACTCGTAGCTAAAGTCCTTGGTCACTACGGGCGAGTAGTCCCTACCCATCCTGTAGTATAGAGGCCCCTTTTCCCTTACGACCACCTCAAGGCTCCTCATCACATCATAAGGATCCGCGGGTATAACCACCTTGAAGTTAGGGAGGACTCTCATCAGGGATACATCCTCGAGGACCTGGTGGCTCGATCCATCGCCGCTATCGCTGTAGCCCGTATGGGTGACGAGGAACTTAACGTCGAGGTTCATCCTAGCGATGGTGTTCCTTATCTGCTCCCAAGCCCTCATCAGGAACATCCCGAAGTTCACCACCAGAGGCCTGACTCCAGTGACCGCCATTCCCGCTGCGAAATCCACCAAATCCTGCTCCGATATCCCCACGTTGAAGTACCTCTTGGGGAACCTCTCCCTGAAGTAGGAGGCTCTTGTGGAGTCCCCGACGTCAGCTGTGAGGACTACTAAGTCCTCATACTTCTCTCCGAGGGAAGCTAAGAGCTTCCCAAAGACTTCACGCATTGACGAGATATTTTCTTGCATCATCGGGGCTGGACCTCTGCTTCTTGGTGTTCTCTATAGGAGGGAAACCCTTACCTCTCAGGGTATTACAGAGTATGACGGAGGGTTTTCCGGATTTGACTGCTTCCCCTATGGCAGCGTTGAGGCTGGTGATATCATGACCGTCAGCTTTTAGCACGTTCCAACCTATTGCACTCCACACCTCGCGTAAGTAGCTCTTGGGCTTTATTTCGTCCACTGACCCATCTAATTGGTAGCCGTTCAGTTCAATGAAGCCAATCACGTTGTCCAATTTCCTTGCTGCTATATGCGTAGCAGCCTCCCACACTTGCCCCTCGTCCTGTTCCCCGTCCCCCATGATCACGAAAACCTTGCCGTTCCCGCCCTTCATCTTTATGCCCATGGCGATCCCACCGCCGAAGCTGAGTCCTTGACCCAGGCTTCCCGTGGACATGTCCACCCCGGGTATGAAGGTCTCGGGATGGCCTTGGAGTAAACCGTTGATGTCCTGTATTTTCCACAGCTCATCCTTGGGTATAACACCCATCTCAGCCAGAATGGCGTAAAGAGCGGGAGCTGCATGACCTTTGCTGAGTATTATCCAGTCCCTGTTGAGTGGATCTCTCGAGTCCCTTCTAGCCCTGCTGAGGAGCAGAGTCAAGATCTCCACACTGCTCAGCGAAGAGCCCACATGTATTGTCTGATCGTAGAAGAGCATCCTTATGACGTTCTTCCTAGCCCTTTCGGCTATCTGTTTCAACTTCTGAAGCTCTTCTAATGATATTGGCTGGACATCATCTCCCATTGGAACAACAAACGACACCCAGTCTTTAGCTTAACCTTTTATTTATAAGTGTTTCTCAGACTCCGTGGAGAGGTACTCGAGGCAGGTCTTAGCACTGGGCCTGGATCTGCAGGAAAGGCTGTCCTCCCTTAGAGTCCTTATAGTGGGATGCGGAGCTCTGGGCTCGTCCACTGCGGAGATCCTGGCCAGAATGGGAGTGGGGGAGATCAAATTGGTGGATCCGGACGTGGTGGAGTTGAGCAACCTACACAGGACTCGCATGTTCACAGAGGAGGACCTGGGCAAACCAAAGGTCGTGGCTTGTAGGGATCACCTGTCTAAGATCAACAGTAACGTCAAGGTCGTCCCAATAGCCGATGCCCTAGACTCCAGTAACGCTAAGGCTATACTGAGGGGCGTGGACGTGATCCTAGACGGCTTGGACAACAATGGGACAAGATTGGCGATCAACGACGCAGCGGTGAAACTGGGAGTGCCTCTCATATATGGGGGGGTCATGGGGGAGTACGGTAGTGCAATGCTCATAGTGCCGGGAGAAACCCCCTGCCTCTCCTGTTTCCTAGAGCCGGGGGACGAAGCGAATACCTGTGAAACCATGGGGGTCTCCCCGGTGATCGTGGAGCTCATAGCTGCGATTCAAGCACAGCTCTTGTTGAGCCTACTGAGGGGTTATCGGGGAGGGGAGCTGATATCAGTGGACGCCTCTAGAGTCACTGTGGATAAGGTGAAGATCAACAGGAATCCAATGTGCCAGGCATGTTCACTGAGAGAGTTCAGGTATCTGAAGGGCCTTTACGTGAATAGGTGTGGTTTGGAGAGAGTAGACAGGGAAGGGGAGGAAAAGGTATTAGAGAACGAATACGTGAGAATAAGCTTCGACGGCTCTTGGACATACGTAAGGCATAAGGCTAACGGCCTGATCTTCCGTAAAAGGGGCTAACTGTTACAGAGGAGGGCCAACCAGTGAGGACGAGAAACTGACTTCATCCCTGGTATTTTTCCTTGCTTCTTCAGCTTGGGGGGATGAGTTCTAATTCTATTCTTGCTAATGGCATGATCAGCGTTAACTTCTAGTTTCCCTTTGTACTGCTCACAATACTCGCCCCGAGTTCCCTTGAAGTCTACCTTGCCTTGGTGGAAGAATTGCTGTCTCCTTTCGTAGTTAATCTCGTTGAGGAGTTTGGCTGAGATGTTGGCTAAACGTTCTCAACTTCCTTTCCTGAAAACCATTCTGCAAGAGACGGACTACGCTAGTCCTCCTGTTCTTGAATTCGACTTCGTAGACGCCTCCTCTGGTATTGCGGGAGAGATCGGCTGCCGCTCCTCATGGCCTTTGAGTTGACCGAAGGAGGGCATCTTAAAAGAAAAAGGTTTCTGAGATTAACACTTTCTATAAGGGGCTATCCATCCCCGCCCCTGGAAGGGGCGAGGCTTTACGCCCCCTTAACCCCCTCCAATGGTAAATCGTTTGTCACGTGAGGTCGTTAGTCTCAGATGGGATCCAGAGGGTGATATAGATGCGGGATACCTCTTCCCCCTAGTCCCATTAAGCACTTCATCAGGTGGAAACAGCGTCATTAGTGCAACTGAGAAACTATCATCCGCAACAGAATTCGAATATAAGGGTTGGCCGTCCCTCACTGGAGAAGTCTTTAGTCCAGTTGAACTCGCACTAAGGTGAACTACCCCGCCCTCATGGACTGTCCCCTCGCGATTTCCTGCTTCAAAGCCCTCACCTTGCCCCCGTTTCGAGGTGAGTAGAGGTGGGACTCTACCCTATTTCAGCCTAAGAGGGGCTCGCGAGCTTTTTGAGCCGGCTCTAGCCTAAAGTGAACTGGGAATTCGAGAAGGGGATCTAGGCTTGGACAAGAGGTTGATCGTGGTCGCATTCATAGTCCCTGGCTTCCTGTTGCTATACTCTGCACTGACGCATATTAGACTTCAAAAGGTTTTGATGGAAATACCCGCCCCTCTATACCTCTACTTCGCCTTGGGTTACATGGCTCAGGCAGCCCTGATCTCCATCAGGGACTCCGAAATCGTTTTACTCACTTCCTCGACTAAGCTCAGATATACTACAGCACTAAAGGCCAGGCTCTTGAGTAACTTCGTGGGCTTCCTCATACCAGGGAGCATAGGAGGGGATGCAGCGAGGGCGATGTTCTACTTGAGGGAGGGCGTAGGGGCCTCAGAGGCCCTCTCAGCTTCAGTAGCCCAAGGGTTCTTTGACACTGTAACGGCCAGTGCATTCTTCTTGATTCTGGATTACTTGGAACCTCTCAGTCCCGTGGCTAGATTGACGCTCACGCTCTTAGCATCCTTGAACTTAGTCCTATGGCTGGGCCTCTTGCTTTATTTCCACTCGTGGAAAGAGATCAACGCTTTGGAGAAGTCCCTGTTGAAATTGATCCCGAAGGACTGGCTTTGGAGACTTTACTCTGGCCTGAAACTTTCGATCACTAAACCAGTTATAACACTCAACTCAGCACCGCTTTACGTCCTCACCCTTTTGGGGTATGTGATAACTGCCCTCCCTTTCGTCCCTTTACTCCACGACTTTCCGAAGGCTCTCCTAGTTAATCAACTCTATCAGCTCTCCTCGGTCATCCCAATTCCAGGTTACGCCGGAGTCTCGGAACTGGCTTTGAGCGCAGCGCTTCCCCCAGCTGAGGTGGTCCAGGTCAGGATACTCGAGATCATGTGTGTCCTCGTGGGCGCCCCCTTCTTAAAGGAGATAAGCATAGTTGAGTTAAGGAGATCTTGGGAGAGGATGAGAGGAAATGGAGAGGTTCATCAGTGATAACGTAAGCGAAGCTAGGAACGCTATCTTAGCCTTAACCTCTAGGGGAGAGGCGATCGTGATCTGCGGTGTCCACGATGTGGACTCGGCTCTCTTCTCGACTCTCTTCTCCAAGTCTAGGACTGGGGAGACTGTGATCAGGGAGCAAGGTGAAGGGTGCGACGTAAAGCTCGAGGGGAGACTCATGGAGAGGAGGATAGAGGTGATGGGAAGAGCTTTCCAGCTCGGTCCCTCCTCGTTCACCTCGCTGATCCCCCTAAGTAACGACGATGTATTGCAAGTAGTAACTGGGATCATCTACTCAGCCTCCATGGAGGGAAGGAAGCTCACAGCGTGGGAGGATAAACTGCTGGAGGCAGCCGAGGGCCTGGGGGCAATCGTTGAGGTTGGCCCCAAGATCTTCTCCTACAAATTCCTGCCCCTGGTTGAGGCAATCCACTTCACAGTGGATCCTTACATTCCAACTCTGACTGGAAAGGCTGAGGGAGTGAGAGGAATGTTGAGGAGTTTAGGAATAGGGGAGGATTCGACGCTGGAGAAACTCAACGAGAAGGAGCTCAATGCATTGATAAATGCGATCTCCGTTGAGGCCTCCAAGTTCAGGAGGAAGTTCTCCAGGGAGGAGATGCTGAGTAAGAGGGTCTTCTTCCTGGATTTCGATACCCTAGAGCTGGCCTACTCGCTGGTCTACTCATACGATTTATGGGGCGTTGGGGCAATTTATGAATTCGCCACTAGACCTTCTTTCGCGCAGAGGATCGTTAGGTATTTCAGGAATGCCATATCCCAAGGGTTCGATCTATACGTTACTAGAAGAGAGGACGGGAGCATTGAGGTCTCTTCCAATATTAGGTCCAAGGAGCTTGCTAAGATGTTGGCGGCACAGATCGCTAAATGAGGGTCAACGAGGGTATACAATCTGCTCCCTCATGAAGGTCACCCTTCCCAAGAGCTTAATCCTTGAGGCTGTCTCATAACGCATGATGAAACCCTCGCGGCAGGGGAGGTAGACTTCCCTGAGTTACTTCGCAATCTCCTCTTGAAAGAAGGAGATGTAGACCCTCTTGGTCTCGCTTTCCTTCGTGACGCGGATCACCCTGTGCTCTAGGTCGACTTGGGACAGCTTGAGCTAATACACCTCCCCCACGTGAAGTCAGTTCTCTGCTAAGATGAGGAAGAAGGCCTTAGCGTCTAGATCATCTATCACATCAAGTATCTTTCTCGATCTCAATACTCAAGCTGACGGGCCTATACTTCGCCCTCCCCTTGGGAGTTTTGAGTGAGTCATATAGTCACTTGCCGTGGTTAACAGTCCCCAATAAACCGTTTTTGACAAACAGAAATACGGCCACATCAGATGGGTGGAAACACGACTGGGTGTGACGGTGAGCTGAAGACGCGCGGATTTCCCCCA
>Ga0208314_100292_pt1 | contig 20645 bp, 18 predicted proteins | sample OSPB_Mat_host_9__FD_187144 | JGI IMG/M metagenome (GOLD analysis project Ga0208314, IMG submission 187144) | Extremophilic microbial mat communities from Yellowstone National Park, USA - OSPB_Mat_host_9_15 (SPAdes) (version 3) | ecosystem: Environmental > Aquatic > Thermal springs > Hot (42-90C)...
TTGAATTCCCGCAGCGAGCCTCGGTATAATGGGTGATGCTCGTTCGTCCCACACGACATCGCCCGTGGGCCATGAAACCATGAGACGAAACGGGCTGTCCCGGTGTGCCGGGGCAGCTTTTTCGCGTTTACCATCCAATGACCTCTTGGGAGGAATGTTCGTGCGCGTCGAGGACTTCGATTACGAACTTCCCGAACATCTGATTGCTCAACAGCCGCTGCCAGAGCGCGATCAATCCCGGCTGCTCGTGGTCGACCCGGTGGATCGTGTCGTCCGGCACCGCATCTTCGCCGAAATTGTCGAAGAGTTGAATTCCGGCGACGTCCTGGTGATGAACGACTCGCGTGTTCTGCCCGCGCGCTTGCATGCGGTCAAGCCCGACACGGGTGGGCACGTCGAGCTTTTGTTGGTTCGTCCGGTCGACGATCAACCGAACACCTGGCAATGCCTGGCCCGCCCCGCCAAGCGGCTTCGCGTCGGCCACCGACTGGTGGTCGGCGAAGGCGACGGTCGCGTCGAAATCGAGGTCGTGGGCGAGGAGGACGAGGGCATTCGGCTCGTACGGTTTCACACGAATGAGTCCGTGATCGACGTGGCCCATCGGCTGGGCGAGATGCCCCTTCCGCCTTACATTCATGAAAAACTGGAAGACCAAGAGCGGTACCAGACCGTGTACGCGAAACGCGTGGGTTCTGTCGCCGCGCCCACGGCGGGCCTTCATTTCACGGAGCGATTGCTGCAGAAGCTTCGGGACAAGGGCGTGCAGTTGTGCCATGTGACGCTGCACGTGGGGATTGGAACGTTCCGCCCTGTGCAAGTGGAGAACGTGGAAGAACACCGCATGCACAGCGAATGGTATGAAGTCAGCCCGGCGACGGCCGAGATCGTCAACCGAGCCAAGTCCGAAGGCAGGCCGGTCATCGCGGTCGGCACGACGGCGCTCCGCACGCTCGAGGCAGCGGGTCAGTCGGGCGTGCTGGAGGCGAAGCAGGGGGAGACCGACATCTTCATTTATCCTGGTTTCAAATTCCACATCATGGATGGGCTCATCACGAACTTCCACCTGCCGAAGTCGACCTTGTTCATGCTCGTGTGCGCCATCATGGGCACGGATTACGCCAAGGCCGTGTACCGCGAGGCCGTCGAGCGGTCGTACCGATTTTTCAGCTTCGGCGACGCGATGTTCATCAAGAGGAGGGCGGACGTTGCAGGCACCAGTGAGGTATGAACTCCTCAAGCGGTGTTCCCGCACGGAGGCACGGAGGGGGCGGCTCTTCACGCCTCACGGCGTGATCGACACCCCTGTGTTCATGCCGGTCGGGACCCAGGCCACCGTGAAGACGATGGCGCCGTGGGAACTGGAGGAACTCGGCGCGGGCATCATCCTGGCGAACACGTATCACCTTCATCTGCGCCCGGGGGAGGACATTGTGCAGCGCGCGGGAGGACTGCATGCGTTCATGCAGTGGAAGGGCGCCATCCTCACGGACAGCGGCGGGTTTCAGGTGTTTAGCCTGGCGAGCCTGCGAAAGATCACCGACGAGGGCGTTCAATTTCGTTCCCATATCGATGGCAGCCCGCGCTTCTTTTCGCCCGAGACGGTCATGGCCATCGAAAACGCGCTGGGGGCGGACATCATCATGCAGCTCGACGAGTGTCCGCCATACGGAGCGTCGAGATCGTATTTGGAGACGTCGCTCCGGCGAACCCTCGCGTGGGCGAAACGGTGCAAGGACGCGCATGCGCGCCCAAAAGATCAGGCGCTGTTTGGCATTGTGCAAGGCGGAGAGCACTTGGATCTCCGGCGGCGGGCCGTGGAGGAGTTGGTGGAGCTCGACCTGCCTGGCTACGCCATCGGCGGGCTCAGCGTGGGGGAGCCGAAGCCGCTCATGTATGAAATCCTGTCGCACGTTGCGCCGCTCTTGCCCCAAGGGAAGCCGAGATATCTCATGGGTGTGGGCAGTCCGGACGATCTGTTCGAGGGCGTGGAGCGAGGTGTGGACATGTTTGACTGCGTCCTTCCGACGCGCATCGCGCGCAATGGAACCGTGTTCACCTCGGCAGGCAAGATGGTGATGAAGCATGCCCAGTATCGGGACGATTTTCGCCCGATCGACCCGTCGTGCTCCTGCCGGGTGTGTCGCACATTTTCGCGCGCATACGTCAGGCACCTCCTGAAGGCGGAAGAAATTCTCGGCGTGCGGCTGACCACGTATCACAACGTGCACTTTTTGCTAAACCTGATGAAGGAAATCAGAAAGTCCATCGAAGAGGACAGGTTTTTGGCGTTCAAGCGCGAATTCTACGATAGGTACGGTTATACATCTGAGCGAGAGGACGTGTGAGTTTGAAGGGTAGCAGCAGCATTCTGTTTTTGATTCTCCTGATTGTGGTGTTTTACGTGCTTATCCTGTTGCCGCAGCGGCGCCAGCAAAAAAGTCGCGCGGAGATGATGAAAAAGCTGGGGCCTGGTGCGCGCGTGATGACGGCGGCGGGACTGTATGGCGAGATCGTCGCGATGCAAGGCGATATCGCCATCGTTCGCATCGCGAATGGCGTGAACGTGGAGATGGATCAGCGCGCCATCGTGCGTGTGGTGGAGGAAGGGCGTGATGTGGAACACGAGGAACCCGTAGACGAGGCGGACGAGGCCGCGGACGACGGAGTTGACCACGACGGCGAGGCGACCGCTGAAGGCCACGATGGAGCTTCGGAAGCGGAGCGCGAGTTTGAGGAGCACCGCAAGGAGCACGGCGGGGTGTGATTGAGTCTGGATGGGGAGGTCGGTCGCGCGTCCATTCGCCACGTCGGCCTCCCGCATCCCGCGGCGCGCGTTACGAGCGAGCCCACGCGCTGCCGATAACACCTCCAAACGCGCCGATGACGGACATGAGAAGGATGCGAAAGAGTCCGCTTGCGTCGAAGGTAAACGTGTTGTCGACGAAGAGGCCGATGGCGACCATGATGACGGCGTAAAGGAGGCCGGTGGCTCCGCCGTGAAACCATCCGTGCCCCTGTCCCTGGCGCGCAGCCGCGATGGCGCCGAACAGGACGGCGAGACAGTGGATGACGTACGCGGCCGCCGTGATCCGCTCGGGGCCCCACTCGCCGTAGTGTGCCATCAAAAAGACCACGAGGGTGCCGCAAAGCGCGACGCACAGGCTCCAGATAGTTCCGTACACGACGGGGATGGCGCGGAGCACGTCGAATCGATGGCCTTCGTTCCATCTCGACACGGCGCATCACTCCTGGTACAAGTTTCTCTACACGATATTCGGCGAGATCTGCGATTATGATCTTGTCCGCTCAGATATGAACTGTTTATACTGGAAACTTGAAGAATTCGAACGGGCGCGGGTTGGGGTGGGGGTGTCGGTATGGCGGAAGGCATACCGCTCAAGCGACAAACCGTGTACAGTCTGATCGTCGGAATCTTCGGGTGTGGAACGGCGCTGATGGGACTCCCGGAGCTCCGGTTTGCAAATATATGGTTTTTTATCGTCATGCTGGCGCTCGCCTGCGTGGTGGAGGCCATGCCCGTGCCGCTCCGCCTGGGGTCCGCCAGTTTGACCCCTGCGGTTCTGTTTTCCTACGTAGCGCTGAACGGGCGAGAAGAGGCGATGGTATGTGCCATTGCAGCCGCGTTTGTACCTGCGATGAGGCGCCGCTGGGACTTGGAGACGGTGTTTTTCAACGCTGGGCAATATGTCCTCTCGACCCTCGCGATGTGGTGGGTGCTTCATCAACTCGTTATCCTTCCTATGACCCGCATCGATGCGCTCACCGTGGGCTGTCTCGTCTTGTCGGCAGCCGTCTTTCTGGTGGTCAATCACACGTTCGTCCAAGTCATTCAATGGCTACGAGGACCGTTCCTCTGGTCGGCGGTCTGGGCCGCACTCGTGACGGATCTCATCAATCTGGCCCTGTGCATTCCTTTTGCGCTGCTCGTCGTCATGCTCTACTCCACAAGCGCGTGGCTGGCGCCCATCATGGTGCTGCCGCTTCTCATGTTGGCCTACATGCTCCGTTCCCATCGTCAGGCCATGGACTTGCAGGAGATGCACGAGTGTCTCGCCAACCTTGCGACCGAGTTCGACATGCGGCAGATCGCGCTCGAAGCCGCGCATCTCGCCCGGCGGATGACGTTGGCCGACTGTGTCGCGGTGTTCGTCATCGATGGTCGCGGGTGTCTCGTCCCCGCGGCCGTCTATCCGCGTTCGTACGGGGCCGAGTTCTCTTCTATGGAAGGCTGGCCGGAATCGGAGGGCGGCGTCATCTGGAAAACCATCCACCAGCGCGATCACGTCATTGTGCCGGACGTTCGCAAAGATTCGCGAGTGCGGTTCTTTGGAGAGGCGCCCACCTTTTTGAGCATGGCCATCTTCCCCATGCACGCGCATCAGAAGGCGCAAGGCGCGATCGTCTGCTACGCCAAGCGCCCGAAGGCGTTCAATCACATGCACGAGTACATGGACGCCTTGGCGAACCAGGTCTCCGTGCTGCTCGAGAACGCCAAGCTGTACCAGGAGCTTCAGGACCGGTCGTTCCGCGACGAAGCCACAGGGCTTTTGAATTATCGATATTTCTACGAGGAACTGTCTCGGCGCGTCCAGGCGTCGCTACGGGAGAATCGCCCGGTTTCCGTGCTGATTGTGGACGTGGATTTCTTCAAGCGATTTAACGATACGTACGGCCATCTCGCAGGGGACGTCGTGCTTCGCGAAGTCGGGCGCATTCTGGAGCGGCACGCTGCTCCAGACGGCGTGGCGGCGCGCTACGGCGGAGAAGAATTCGCGGTGCTCTTGTGGGCCAGCGCACACGAGGCGTACGAGGTCGCGGAAGCCATCCGCCAGGATGTGTCGAAGCTCGCGGTGGACTTTGAAGGATATCATCTCCAAGGCATCACGGTCAGCATCGGCATGGCGACCTGCCCGGATCACAGCGAGTCGGATCGCGATCTTCTCGTCAAGGCGGACAGCGCCATGTATTGGGGCGCCAAACAGCGCGGGCGTAATCGAACCGCCATGTACGCCCCTGAATTCGACACGCAGTTGTTCGTCGATCCTCTGACGAGCCTGTACACCCATCACTTCGTGAACATTCGCGTCCGAGACGAAATGGCGCATGGCACGACATGCTGGGGTGTCATTTGTCTCGATCTCGTCCGGTTCAGCGAGGTAAACGCCGCGTACGGGTTTGAAGCAGGGGACGAGGTGCTGCGCCAGGCCGGGGTCGTGATCCGTCAGGTGTTGCGGCACTCCGAACTGGCTTGCCGGTACGGAGGGGACGAAATGCTGATCATCATCCCCAACGTATCGAAGCTGGAGCTGGTGGGCATCTGCCGTCGAGTCACGCAGGCCATTGAGCAACACCCCTTTCACGTTGGAGAGAACACGCTTTCCGTTCGCGTGGCCTGTGGTATGGAAGTCTACGACGTCGTTCAGGACGGCGCCGATCTGTTCAACCGGATCGAGGAACTGTTCGCGCGCCTTCACGCCCCTCTGCACAGCAGCGAGTCCGAATTCCCGTCGCACACTGTGTAGGTGGCATGGAGCGGTCCCTTCTCCGGGCATACTGCCAAGGTGAGGAGGGGCTAATTCTCATGCCGCACATACCCCTATGGCAGTTTCCGCTCCGGGCCTTGGTTCTCTATCTGATGGTGATGGTGGCTCTGCGCATCATGGGCAAGCGCGAGATCGGCCAACTTTCCGTGTTCGATCTCGTCGTCTCCATCATGATCGCGGAGCTATCGACGCTGCCTATGGAGGATCGGCGGGTTCCGATCTGGGAAGTGGCCATTTCCATCGGATCGCTCGTGTTTTTTCAGCTTGCGGTCGCCCTCCTCCAGATGAAAAGCCACCGTTTTCGCCACTGGATTGAAGGTGAACCTTCGGTTCTGATCGCGCATGGCCGCATCTGCGATCGGGAGATGCGGCGCATCCGGTACACCGTTCACGATCTTCTGACCCAGTTGCGGGAACAGGGCTACGCGGATGTGGCGGATGTGGAATTCGCCATCCTGGAGACGTCCGGTCAGTTGAGTGTCGTGCCGAAGCCGGAAGCGCGTCCGCTGACGGCGCGCGATATCGGCATTCGCGCCGAAGAGAGCGGCCCCGCACTTACCGTCGTGGTCGACGGCAAGCCGGTCCGGAGCGCGCTCGAGCGATTGGGGCGAGACGAAGCGTGGCTGCGCGAACAGCTTCGCCTTCGCGGTCACGAGCTGGAACGCGTGTTCTATGCGCGCGTCAACGGGCTTGGAGAGTGGTGGATCGACGAAATGGACGTCTCGGCAGGGTCAGACCGCAAAAGGAAGATGACGGACGACGGCGGCAAGCCAGGGTCCCACCTTGGGCACCCGCTGGACGGCGCGAGAGGTGAGGACGCGGAGCGAGCAGAGCAGCGCGAAGTACAGCATCAGTCCGCCCACGAGCGCCAGCAGAAGAGCTGACCCAGAAAGGGACGAGCCTGCCCGGAACGTGATGAGGAGCATGTAAGCGAGCATCGCAGCGGACGCGATGCCGATGCGCACGATGGAGGTCGTCCGCATCTGAAATCCGATTTCCCGGACGACGGCAATCAGGTGAAGCACGGCGGTGAGCGTGAAAGAAAACGCGGTGGCGATGCTCACGCCAAGAATGCCGAGCGACGGGCGCGTGGCCAGCATAAGGATGACAGCCAGCCGCGCCACGCCACCCACGATGGAGTTCACCATGGCCGTTCCGGCTCGGTTGAGCCCTTGTAAGATACCCGTCAAAGGCGATTGAAGGCAGAGCATGAACACGAATGGCGCCATGATGGCCAGCATCGGACCGACGTGGGCGTCTCCGTAGATGGCTCGCGTGAGCGGCGTCGCGAAAAAGGTGAACACAATGGAGGCGGGAAACGAAACCATCGCCGTGACCGTGATGCTTTGCGACAACCGGTGTCGAATGCGGTCTACGTTCCCTGACGCTTGGGCTTCCGCCACGGCCGGGACCAGGTTCGTCGCGAGCGAGGACGTCACCACGGTCGGAAATACGAGCAGCGGAATGGCCATGCCCGAGTAGGCGCCGTACAAGGCTGTGGCCTGCTTGAGCGGCACGCCCGCCATCCCCAACGCGCGCAGGACCAGGATGGGTTCGGCTGCGGACAACAGCGACCAGATGAGCCGGCTCGCGGTGACGGGCAACGACAGCTGCGTGATGGCTCGGAGCGTTGCCCGTATCGGCTCCGATGTGCGCGCGTATGCAGGTTCCGGCACAATCTGGTCCATGCGCGCGCGCCGCCGCTGCTGCCAGATGAGAAACAAGAGTCCGGACAGCTCACCCAGAACCATCCCGACCATCGCCGCCATCGCGGCATACGCCAACGAGAACCGCACGAAATATGCGGCCAAGGCCCATATGCTGACGATGCGCACGGATTGCTCCAGGATGGACGCCCATGCGGTCGGTGTCATGTCCTGAATGCCTTGGAAATAGCCGCGGTATAGGCTTGCCACGGCGATCACGCCCACCACGGGGATCATGGCAAGGTACGTGGGATAGGCTCGTGGATCGGTGAGCCAGTATTGTGCGACGACGTGACGGAACGCGTACATGAGGCCCATGCAGAGGGCGGCGGACGTCAGCACACACGCGGAGGAGATGCGCATGACGCGGCGAACGCGGTCCGCATCTCGCTTGGCCACCGCTTCCGCCACCAACTTCGCGATGGCAAGCGGAAACCCCATCGTCACAAATGTGAGCGCAAGCCCCAAAATGGGAAATACAATTTGAAACAACCCCATGGCCTCTGCGCCGATCAGGCGCGTCAACACGATTCGGTATATGAATCCCATGATGCGCGTCACGATACCGGCAATCATGAGCACCAGCGCACCCTGCAGGAACGTTTGGCGGCTCAAGCGACTTTCCCTCCCGTCCATGGCCTGCAAGTGGCCTACGCTATTGCCTATGCCAAGTGGCATGACGGTAGTCCACTTTTGCGGTCAGACAGGATTTTTCGCGCGCGAGATGGAATTGTTATTCGGCACGCATCGGAGGGATGGGCGGTGGACGATCCATTGATGCAACCGGACATTCGGCCCTACGCGGACCAGGTGAAATTTCTTTGTGAGGCGAAGGTCGAAGAGTTCCGCCTTATGGGCTACGACTCGATCGATTTCAACTCGTTTTGGTCCTACATCTGCACGAAATTGCCCCGGCCGCTGTCGCTACACCGCCTGGTGGACGTGATTTTGTCTGCCAAGCCCAATGACTACATGACGTACGTGACACTTGGCGCGCTGCGCGGGGATCTCGGTGCGTCCGAGGACGTTTGACGTCGAAAAACGTCGATCGGTATACTGGTTCATGTTATGCACGTGGAAGTGGCGGACAAGGAGGACTTACCATGAAATGGGGGCGCCTCTTGGCGTTTCTCGCGATGGTGGTTGTCGTACTCGGCCTCACCATCAGCACAGGTCCAAAGATATGGAAATCAATACCTCTCGGCCTCGATTTGAAGGGTGGCGTGGACCTGCTCTATGCCGTGGATACACCGAAGGGCCATCCACTCGACAGCACGGGCAAAGCGGCGCTCGTTCGCGCGATTGAAATGCGCGTGAACTCGCTCGGCGTATCATCGCCCATCATTCAACTCGAGGGCCGCAATCAACTCGGACAAGATCAGATTCGCGTGGAAGTCGCGGGCGTGAAGAATCAACAGGAGGCCGTGAGTGTCATTGGCGCCACGGCGCAGCTCGCCATCTACGGGAGCGCCAAGATTGACCCCAAGACCGGAAAGATTGTCCCGGTCGGCCCACCGCTTGCGACCGGAGCAGACCTCAAGTCGAACGCCCACTGGGTTGTGGATCAACAGACGGGTCAGAACGCCGTCGCGATCGAGTTCAAGAACGCGAGCCTCTGGACAAGCATCACCAAGCGGTATTTGCAGAAACCCATCTACGTGTTTCTCAACGGCCAGTTGCTGACCAACCCGGTCGTCGAGCAGGTGATGTACACAGGGCAGAGCGAGATCTCCGGTGGCAACCTGACCACGCCGCAGGCGTGCATGGATCTTGCCAATGAGCTGAATGCGGGCGCATTGCCCTATCCGCTGACGCTGGAGAGCGAGACAAGCGTAGGGCCCACGCTGGGGGCCACCAGTTTGCATCGGACGCTCATTGCGGGCGTCATTGCAGTGGTGCTTATCTTCGCCTTCATGATCGCGGCGTATCGCATGGCGGGGCTGATTGCCGATATCGCTCTGGTGGCGTACGGCTATCTCACGCTCCTGACGTTCGCCGGGCTTCACGTCGTGTTGACGCTGTCGGGGCTCGCCGCGCTCATCCTTGGCGTCGGCATCGCGGTCGATGCGAATATCATTACGTATGAGCGAATCAAAGACGAGGTGCGAAACGGGCGCAGCCTGCGCTCCGCCGTACGCATCGGCAATAAGAACGCGTTTCGCACGATTGTCGACTCCAACGCGACCACCTTCATCGCAGGTCTCATCATGTATATCTTCGGCGGCGAAGGAGATGTTCGCGGTTTCGCTGTGGCGCTGATGGTCGGCATCATCGTTAGCCTTTTGACGGCTGTGTTGTTTGCCCGGGCAATGTTGTTGACGTTCACGGCAGCGCAGGCGGTCAAGAATCCTTGGTGGTACGGCGCGCCGAGAGGGGTGGTGAAGAGCCGTGAAGCCAAGGTTTGACATCGTCCGGGCGAGTCGATGGTTCTTTTTGCTGTCGGGGGCCATCACGGTGGCCGGTGTGATCGTCTTTGCCCTCTTCGGCTTCAACCTGAGCACGGATTTCAAGTCGGGATCCGAGGTCCAGTTTGAGCTCAATCAGCGGGTGCCCGAGGCTCGGGTGCGCCAGATGTTTGCGTCCATCGGGCTGCCGCTTGGCGACACGAGCCTGACGGTGGGCGGTATTCAGCAGAATGTCGTGATGGTCACGTTGCCCGAGCAGCTCACGGCGAAGCAGATCAGCGAGATCCAAGCTGCGGAGCATCGGTTTTTCCCCGACGCGAAGCAGGATATTCAGGTCAATTCGGTCGATCCGTTCGTCGCGGAACAGACGGCTCGCAAAGCGGTGTACGCCGTGCTCGCCGCGGCTGCGTGCATTGTCGTGTATATCGCCATTCGCTTCGAGTTCCGCTTTGCCATCTCGGGGATCATCGCGCTCCTTCACGACGCTTTCATCGTGCTTGCGGCATTTGCCCTGCTTCGCCGCGAGGTGGATTTGACGTTTGTGGCTGCGCTTCTCACAATCGTGGGTTATTCCATTAACGATACGATCGTCATCTTCGACCGTATCCGCGAGAACCTGAAGATCGACAAACCGGAGACGGTCGACGAACTGCGGGCGGTCGTCAACAAGAGTCTCTGGCAGGTGATGAACCGATCGATTCGCACGGTTCTCACGGTGCTCATCGCGGCCGTCATCCTCTATTTCTTTGGCGGCATTTCCATCCGGAACTTCACATTCGCGCTCATCATAGGTCTCGTGAGCGGCGCGTATTCGTCCATCTTCATCGCGAGCCCCATATGGGTGGCGTGGCGATCTCGCTCGATGAAGAAGGCGAATCGCGGCGACAAAGCCGCACCGATTCCGGAGTGATGGCAGGGGAGCGCATCTGCGAAGCGCTCCCCTCCTTCGTCCAGCGCATGACGAAAGGATTCGATGGTGATTGCAAGTGACCAATCAGCTTGAGCGGCGCGGCTCCATCCTCAGTTACGTGAACGCCATCCTGAACGTCCTCCTGGCGCTCGCCAAGGGCATCATTGGGATCTTGGCGCACAGCGAGGCATTGATTGCGGACGCCGTGCACTCTGCGTCCGACCTCATTGGGTCGGTGGCGGTCATCGTCGGCCTGCGCATCGCTCGGAAGCCGCCGGACGAGGACCATCCTTATGGCCACGGAAAGGCGGAGCTCATCGCCTCCATCTGCGTGAGCGTATTGCTCATCGCGGCGTCCATCGAGGTGTGTTATTCGTCCACGGCTTCCTTCTTCCACAGCCCGCGCGCACCCGAATGGGCGGCGGCTGTGATGGCGTTCGTCGCAGTGGTCGTCAAGGAGGCGCTGTACCGCTACAACGTCAGGCTCGGAAAGCGACTGCAGTCGAAGAGCCTGTTGGCACAAGCATCCGATCACCGCGCGGACGTGTACTCCTCGCTCGCGGCGCTTGTCGGCATTGTGCTGGCCGTCGTGGGTGAGCGCCTCGGCGTCCAGTGGCTCATGTACACCGATGCCGCGGCCGGTATCTTTGTGGCGGCGTTGGTTCTGAAGATGGCGGTCGAGATCGCGAAAGACGCATTGGAGATTTTGATGGACCGCGTCGTGCTTTCCGAAGAGGCGCTGCAGCCGTATCGACGGGAGGTGTTGCGGGTGCCGGGGGTTCGAGCCATCGACGAGATCCGGGTGCGCGATCACGGCCAGTACGTGATCGTGGACATCGAGATCGCCGTGGATGCGGATATCACGGTCCTCGCAGGGCACGACATCGCCGCGGCCGTGCGGGATCGGCTGCGTGAGAAGTTCGACCGCGTCCAAGACGTGTTTGTTCACGTGAATCCGTACGACCCGTGTGAGCGTCATCACGGTCGTGAGAGGGGGCGTCAGGGGTGAGCCTGCCCCTTTGGCGAGCTGCGGCGGTTGGCGATGTCGCGCGCCGCTTAGCTTCCGTCCTCGGCATGCCGGTTCGCGTGGCGCGTTTGCTCGCGGCGCGCGGTTATGAGGACCCCGACGAAGTGCAGCGCTTGCTCACGGCCGACGTGCCTTGGAGTGACCCGATGGACTTCACGGAGATGGGCGCGGCGTGTGAGGGAATCCTGCGGGCTGTGAGAAGACGTGAGATCATTGCTGTGATCGGAGACTACGATGTGGATGGCGTCAGCGCCGCCGTGATCGTGACGAAAGCAATTCAGGCTCTGGGCGGGCGGGTGATGTGCCACATCCCCGAGCGCGTGTCGGATGGCTACGGTTTCTCGCTCCGCCTGCTCGAGGATGCGAAGAGCGAGGGCGCGGCGCTTATCGTCACGGTCGACAACGGGATCCGCGCGGTGGAGGCCATTACGGCGGCGCTTGCTCACGGACTAAGTGTCGTGGTCACCGATCACCACGAGCCTGGCGACGAGGTCGTCCCCGACGGCGTTCCGGTCATTCACTTCACGCGCCACCGCGATCCCATATCGGCAAAGCGAGGTTGTGGTGCGTTCGTCGCGTGGAAGCTCGCCACACAACTGCTTGACGCGGCCGGTGTCCCGAAAGGCGACGCGTTGCGGATCTGGCTGATGGGCCTCGCTGCGCTCGGCACGCTCGCGGACATGATGCCACTCGTGGGAGAAAATCGTCGGCTCGTTCGCGAAGGCATGCGGGTGCTGGCTTCGGCTGGAAGCGCCGGATGGCGGGTGCTTTGCGATTGCGCCCGGGTGAGCCGAGATACCCTGAGTGCGTCCGACGTGTCCTGGCGCCTGGTTCCGAGGCTGAACGCGGCAGGCCGTATGGCGCATGCCGATCTCGCCTATCGGTTGTTGATGGCGGAGGATGAAGAGGAGGCCAAGCGCCTCGCCGAAGAGATTGAGGTGCTCAACGCGAAGCGGCGGGAGGCCGTGGACGCCGCGTTCGCCGAGGTTCTGGAGGTCGTGGAGCGGGAGCACGGACCGAATCCTGCCGCCATCGTCGTGGCGGGCGCTTGGCCTCTCGGCGTGGTGGGGCTGGTGGCGGCCCGTCTCGCGCAGACCTACGCGTGTCCGGCCATCGCCCTCGCGGACATGGGCGATGGGACGCTGAGAGGATCCGGGCGAGCGCCGGAAGGCGCGTCGATGCTCGACCTCCTCGGCCGGTGCGCGGATTTCCTCGATCACTTTGGCGGGCACGAGGCGGCCGTGGGGTGTGGACTCGATGCGTCTCAACTGCCGAAGTTTCGCGAGGCGTTTCTCGAGGCCGCGACGGTCGCGCGGCAGAATGGCACGGCCGTCGATCCCCCTATCGCCATCGCGGACGACTATCTGATGTTGTCGGAGTCGGCGGACGAGTTGCTGGTGTGGCTGGAAAGGCTCGCGCCGTTTGGCCCCGAGCACGAGCCGTTCCGATTCTTCGTAGGTCCCGTCGAGATCGTGAGATGCGCGCGGATGGGGGGCGGGGAACATCTGAAGCTCGTATTGGCGGAGGGCGGCGCTCATCAAGAAGCTGTGTGGTTTCGCGCGCCTGAGATCATCGCTCGCGATACCTCTGGGCTTTGGGCTTTCGTCGTCGAGCTCGTTCCGAATGCTTGGAGAGGGGCCGTGCGCCCCCAGCTTCGCATCGACCGGGGCTATCGCCTACCTCGTGCAGTGTCGAGAGAGGCGTTTGCGGCCGTGTTCAGGTTGCTCAGGCGGGGCCCTTGCACGCTGGAAACGCTGCGGCAGCGCGTGAGAGCCATCTCGGCCGATCTCGACCGGGACCTCGAATCCGTGATGGCGACATTTGTCGAGCTCGGATTTGCTGCGCTCGAGGGCGGCCTGTATCATGTGATTGCGAGCGAAAAACGAGATCTGCGCGATTCCCTTGCGTACCAGGCGCTTGTGCGCAGACATTTGCGGCCGGTCGGCGATGGGCCGAGTGAACGAGTGGAAGAGGAGAGGACGAGTTGAAAGACCATTATCGGACGTGGATTCGCGACATTCCCGACTTTCCCAAGCAGGGCATTCTGTTTCGTGATATCACGCCACTTCTGGGGAACGGCGCTGTATATCGAGATGCCATCCAGGTGCTCGCGGCCAAAGCGGAGGAGTGGAAGCCCGAGCTGGTGGTGGGGCCAGAGGCCCGTGGATACGTGGTGGGCGCTCCGCTCGCCGTGACACTGGGCCTCGGGTTTGTGCCGGTCCGAAAACCGGGCAAACTGCCTTATAAGACCGTGAGTGTGGAATATGCGCTCGAATATGGGACGGATCGCTTGGAAATTCATGAGGACGCGATTCAACCGGGACAGCGCGTCGTGGTGGCGGATGATCTGTTGGCGACCGGCGGCACGATGCGGGCGACGATGGACCTGGTGGAGAGACTCGGGGGCGTGGTCGTCGGCGCCGCGTTTCTGATCGAATTGAAACAGTTGGGCGGCCGTGATAGGCTTGGCGATATACCCGTGTACACGCTTGTCCAGTTTGACGACTGAAGGAGCTGGGAGGAGGTGAGCGGCCGTGGCTGTGGAGACGGAGGAAAAGACCATCGATGGCCTGTGCCAGAAGCTGGGGTCGTACATGAGCCCGGAGGACATCGCCGCAGTGCGGCGCGCGTACGAGTTTGCCGCTAAGGCACACCAGGGCCAGACGAGGCTCTCGGGGGAGCCGTACATCAGCCATCCGCTCGCCGTCGCCTACATCCTCGCCGATCTTCGGCTTGATGCCGCCGCCATCATGGCCGGGCTCCTGCACGACGTGGTGGAGGACACGTCGGTGAGCGACTCCGCCATCGTGCAGACGTTTGGTGCCGAAGTGGCGACGCTGGTCGACGGGGTCACGAAGTTGAAGCGGATCAAGTTCGATTCGCGTGAGGAACAGCAGGCGGAGAATCTCCGCAAGATGTTCATGGCGATGGCGCGGGACATCCGGGTCCTGATCATCAAGTTGGCGGATCGGCTGCATAACATGCGGACGCTCAAGTATCAGAGCCCCGAAACGCAGGTGCGCAAGGCCCGGGAGACGTTGGAGATTTTCGCGCCCCTTGCACATCGGCTCGGGATCAACACCATCAAATGGGAACTTGAGGACCTCTCGCTTCGTTACCTGAATCCCCAGCAGTACTATCGGATTGTCAATCTCATGGCTCGCAAGCGGCAGGAGCGGGAGCAGTATATCGAAGGCGTGATCGCGGTTCTGCGCGAGAAGCTCGCCGAGCTGAACCTGAAGGCCGACGTGAGCGGCCGCGCCAAGCACATTTACAGCATCTATCGCAAGATGGTCACGCAGCACAAGGAGTTTAACGAAATTTATGACCTCTTCGCGATCCGCATCATCGTGGAAAGCATCAAGGACTGTTACGGCGCGCTCGGCGTGGTTCACACGATGTGGAAGCCGATGCCCGGCCGGTTCAAGGACTACATCGCGATGCCGAAGGCGAACATGTATCAGAGCCTTCACACCACGGTGATTGGGCCGAACGGCGAACCGCTCGAGATTCAGATCCGGACGTGGGAGATGCATCAAACGGCCGAGTACGGGATCGCGGCACATTGGGTGTACAAGGAGTCCGGTTCGAAGCGGGTCGAGGACGACTTCGCGAAGAAGCTCGCTTGGTTCCGAGAGGTTCTGGAGTGGCAGCAGGACTTCCGAGATGCACAGGAGTTCATGGAGACGCTCAAGATCGACCTGTTCTCGGATCAAGTGTTCGTGTTCACTCCGAAGGGCGACGTGATCGAGCTCCCGGCCGGTTCGGTCCCCATTGACTTTGCCTACCGGATTCACACGGATATCGGCAATCACTGCATCGGGGCGAAAGTGAACGGCAAGATGGTCCCGCTCGATTACCGGCTGCGCACCGGCGACATCGTGGAGATCATCACGAGCAAGCATTCGTACGGCCCGAGCTGGGACTGGTTGAAGATCGTCCAGACGTCCCAAGCGAAGAGCAAGATCCGCCAATGGTTCAAGCGGGAAAAGCGAGAGGAAAACGTCGCGCGGGGCAAGGAGCTCATCGAGCGCGAAATCGCGCGGCAGAAGTTTGAACCCAAGCAACTCATGACGCCCCAGGCCATGGCCGAGGTGCTTCAGAAGTTCAATTTCGCGCGGGAGGAAGATCTGTTCGCCGCCGTCGGGTATGGCGGGTTGGGCCCGTCCCAGGTTGTGACGAGGCTCATCGAGATCTTTCGGCGCAACCAGGGAGAAAAGCCGCCGGAGACCGTGACCATCCAAAAGGGCACGGCGAAGCCGGCGGAGATGGGCGTCCGCGTGCGGGGCGTCGACAACATCCTGATTCGCTTTGCCCGCTGCTGTCATCCCGTGCCGGGCGACGAGATCGTCGGGTTCGTGACGCGTGGGCGAGGCGTATCGGTTCACCGGCGGGACTGTCCCAACGTGGCGGCCATGGTGGAAAGCGGCGCTCGCACGCTGGAGGTCGAATGGGCCACGGACAAGGATTGGTCCTACAACGCGGAGATTGAGGTCACCGCCCTGGATCGACACGGCCTGGTGAACGAGGTGCTGAACGCGGTCGCCGAGACGAAAACCGACATCACCGCGGTGAGCGCGAGAGCCGATGCGAAGAAGATTGCGCACATCCACATGAGCATTCGCATCCGCAATCTGGATCACCTGCGAACCGTGGTGGAGCGCTTGAAACGCATCAAGGACATCTACAGCGTTCGGCGCATGATTCAATGAGAAGGGAGATGGCCCATGCGGGTGGTGGTGCAGCGATCGGGCCCGGCGCGGGTCAGGGTCGAAGGGGAGATCGTGGGCGAGATCGACTTTGGCCTCGTTTTGCTCGTCGGGGTGGGCAAGGACGACGACCATGAGGATGCGCAGTATCTGGCCGAGAAGATCGCAGGTCTGAGGATCTTTCCAGACGAGGATGGCAAGCTGAACCGAGACGTGGGCGAGGTCGGAGGCGCGGTGCTTTCCGTGAGCCAATTTACGCTGTACGGCGACGCCCGCAAGGGGCGACGGCCGAGCTACGCGGATGCGGCGCCGCCGGAGGTGGCAGAGCGGCTCTACGAGGCATTCAACGACGCGCTGCGCGCCCACGGGCTGAGGGTCGAAACGGGGAGATTTCGCGCGATGATGCAGGTGGAACTCGTCAATGACGGCCCCGTGACCATCCTGCTCGACAGCAAGCGGCAGTTCTGACGGCGTCGCGCGGCTGTGCGGGATCCGCGCAGCCTCTCCCATGGCACGATGTGCCGCGCATCAGCGCTCGAGCTGTGCGCGACACTACGGCCGAAGGGGGGAAGCGCGATGTTCATCGACACGTTCGAACGCGATCCCGACGAAGGCGAGATCCACGCGTATCATACGTGCTTCGCCTGTGGCCATGTCATTCCGTTCGCTGGGCACATGTTCGGCGGGATCGTCCTATCTCACGGCAACGAGATCGACGCCACCATCACCGTGACGGGCGTGAAAGGGCCGTACATCGAAATGTCCATTCAGCTGCAGTGCCCGCGGTGTCACGCGGTGAACTCCTTCACCGCGCTTCACCATCGGTAGGCTCGCCTTGCCTATGGGAATCACGGCATGCGGACAAGGCCCGGGCTCGCGCTTGCAGGTAGGCGTTCCACAGATTTGGCCAAGCGTCGCGGCACTCGCCCCATCCCATGGAGATGGACACATACGGGGAGCCGAGGCGGGTGTTCCGCACCTCTATCACCCTCAGATGCATCCGCAGTTGTTCCAGGAACGTGTAGAACGATCCGTCCTCTCCGTCCAAGGAAATCAGCAAGAATTCCCCTGCCTCCATGCGCACGGCGGGCCATGCGGGAGATCCGTAGGCACTCCACAACTGGCCGACGTGCTGAGCGACTCGCTCCGCCTCGCTTGGCGGCCATTCCGCCAAAGGCTCGATTCGGAGCACAGACGCGGTCGCATGTGTCCAGGCCTGGTACGGCCGTCGCTTGGCGCGCGAGAGGAACCAGACGGGATCGTCCGCGGTCAGCCATTCCGCGAGAAATGCGCGGTGAAACATCCGCGTCCGAGCATCGTACAGGCCGTCATACGGTTCTCGCTCGCGCTGGTACGCCGACCACATCACATCCTCGACGCGCTCCGCGACCTCCTTGATGGTTCGCCGGTCGCTGTCGGTGTACACCCGCTCCAGGGCAGATTGAACGGTCAGGATCCCGAACGGCTTGCCGAGGTGGGTGAGAGGCACGCGAAGAACGGACCGTATCCCGTCCGCCGCAAGGCGATCGTCTTCATCGAACTCAGGCCGGCCGAGAACGTCGGGCGAGCTCATCGCGACCCCGGCGCGGATGATGGTTGGCGCTGCGCTCGATCCCGCCGGCACAAGGGTCCCCACGGGCCGAGCCGGGATCTCGTCCCGCAGCGATACCTCACAGACGTCCACAAACGGATCACCCTCCTCGCACCACTCGATGCTCAGGCGGTCGAGCGGCACGTGCGGCGCGATGCTGTCCGCCAAATGAGACGCAATCTGCCGCCAGTCGGGCAGGCGCTTGCTCTCCAGGTACAGGCGCTCCAACCAAGTCGGTTCCGCGGTTGGCTCCTCCGCCGGAGCGGGCTGGGGCGCGCGAGGCTGCAGCTTCGCCACGAAGGCCGAGAGCTGGAACGAAGTCGGCGGCACGGGGGCGCCGAAGAGGAATCCCTGAATCTCGTCGCATCGGTTTTCTCGCAGAAAATCAAATTGCTGGAACGTTTCGACCCCTTCGGCCACCACGCTCAAGTTCAGCGACTTGGCGAGCGAAATGATCGCCCCGATGATGGGCGTCTGGTTGACGGCGCTTTGAATCCCCGCTGTGAATGTGCGATCGATTTTCAGTGTGTGAACGGGAAACTGGATCAGGTAATTGAGCGACGAATACCCCACGCCGAAATCGTCCAAGGCAATTCGCACGCCGATCTTCCTCAATTCCTGCAAGACGTGGACGGCGCGCTCCACGTCGTACATGGCGGTGCGCTCGGTGATCTCCAGTTCGATGAGCTGGGGATCCATGCCCGTCTGCGCAAGGCACTCCCGAACGAGTTTCGGAAATCCGTCCTGCATGAACTGCCGGCCCGAGATGTTGACGCTGATGCGCACGCGGTACCCCTGCTTCATCCACGACGCGCCCTGCTGGCAGACGCTGCGCAGCACGTACTCGTCGATGGGGAGGATCAGATCGCTTGACTCGGCCATTGGGATGAACGCCTGAGGCGGAATGTGCCCGAGCTCAGGGTGAGTCCACCTGCACAGCGCCTCCGCTCCCACCACCTGCATCGACCGCGTGTGAATCTTGGGCTGATAGTGAATTTCGAGCTCGCCGTTCTGCAACGCCTGCCTGAGCATCGTCTCGACAAGGAGCGGAGGAAGCCCGTCCTGTTTGGCGACAATGTCGCGATCTCGCCTGACCTGGTTCGATCCGAACCGCTTGGCCAGGCGCATGGCCTCGTCCGCCCGGCGCAACAGTTCGTCCGCGCTCACGCCTTGGGCGCCTTCGGCCACGCCTACGCTCGCCGTGACGATCACGTCCATCCCGCCGATGGCATGAGGCTCGGCCATCGCGGCCCTCAACTGTTCCGCGAGGGCGTCCGCTTTCGCCACGTCGTCGTCAAACAGCGCGACCGCGTACTCATCCGCGCTGAGACGGCTGGCCACAGCGGTTTCCGGGATCCTGCGGGCAATGCGCAACGCCGTGCTGCGGAGTATCGCGTCTCCATCGGCGAAGCTCAGGTGCGCGTTGACCAGTCGAAACCGATCGAGATTCACCACGATTATGGCACTGCGCGAAGCGTCCTTCATTCGCTGCGACACGACGAAGAGGAACTGACCGCGTCCCAACAGGTTCGTCAGGGCGTCGCGCTGTCCGGAAAACGCATCGAGAGTCACAAAGCCACCGCCTCGTGTCGTCCGAAACCATGGAAGATGATTCCACGGCGGAGGAACAGAATGACAACGATGAGTGCATATCGAACCATTGGAGCGATTCGACGCGTTTCAGCAAAATTCCTCTTTGTCCGCATTCCGCGGTTCATCCGATGTGGAATAACTGTGCCATCTGCTGGGCGATGACCAGGCAGGTGACGCCGATGAAAATGGGGCGCACGTATCGGGCGCCTTTGCGAATGGCGAACCGAGACCCGGTCAGGGCGCCGAGCACCATCGATAGACCGAGGACCAGACCGGCTTCATACCGGACGGCTCCCACGGCGATGAATGTGGCCAGCGCGCCCGCGTTACTCGCCAGATTCAACGTGCGCGCATTTCCGCTCGCGGAAAGAAAGTCGAAGCCCAAGAGGAGAAATCCCATGACTAGAAACGATCCCGTCCCTGGTCCGAAGAATCCGTCGTAAAATCCCAGCCCGATGGCCAAAAGCGCAGTGAGCGCGAATGTCTTTCGCGTCAGCGGCCGAATCGATTCCACCAGGCCGAGGTCCTTCTTCCACAACGTGTAGGCCGCCACAATCACGAGCATCACCAACACAAACGGCCGCAGAAACGACGACGGCAGTTGGTGGACAATGTACGCGCCGAGCGCGGAAGCTATGACGCCCAATGGAAAGAGCGGTCCCACGAGTTTCAAGCGGACCTTGCCAGACAACAGGTAGGAACTGAAGCTCGTGATGGCCGACATCGTGCCTGCGAATTTGTTCGTCCCGAGCGCCGCGGAAGGAGGAAGTCCCACAAAGAGCAGAGCCGGCAGGGAAATGAGACCGCCTCCGCCCACCGTCGAGTCGATGAATGCCGCCACATAGCCCGCCACCGCGAGAATGACCGCGTGCGCCCACGTCAGATGTTCCACCGGTGATCCCCCTCGCCAACGCCCATCCGTAAACGTCATCATTGTACTGCGGCGCGTGCAAGCCCACAATGTCTGGATTCGGTATGGATTCTTGTCACGATGACAACCTACATCTAGATGTTCAGGTTGGGGGGATACGATGAAGGCTACGAGACGCACCTTGGCGTGGATGGCGCTTTGCGGGGTGCTCGCCCTCGCCGGATGTGGGGACGGCCAAGGCGCTCAACTTTCCAAATCCCAATCCGCGT
>Ga0208314_100299_pt1 | contig 20230 bp, 19 predicted proteins | sample OSPB_Mat_host_9__FD_187144 | JGI IMG/M metagenome (GOLD analysis project Ga0208314, IMG submission 187144) | Extremophilic microbial mat communities from Yellowstone National Park, USA - OSPB_Mat_host_9_15 (SPAdes) (version 3) | ecosystem: Environmental > Aquatic > Thermal springs > Hot (42-90C)...
AGAACCGCCCGTCGAGAATGCTTGAAACCAGGTCAGCAGGAGTCTTTCTTTCGATGGCGACTGTGTTGGACACTATGTAGTCGCCCACACTTAGGTTAGCGAATACTGGTTCAACACCCAACTCCACGAGTAGTTTAACTAGTAAAGTGTCCTTCTCCCTGAAGTCAGCCACTAAGACGTGTTCCACCAATTTTAACCATATATGCACAGGACACGAAAAACGTTTTGCAGCGCTCACACTCTCGACCACAGTGTTACAAGCACGCTGCTTAGGGACATTGCGAGCGCCGCCCACTCCGGCTGGAGGCTTAGACCGTAGGGTGCGAGTAGGCCTGCGGCCACTGGTAGTATGGCGCTATTGTAACCGAAAGCCCATGTCAGATTTTGCCTAATTTTCTTGTAAACCCTCCTAGATTGCTCGATTAGTCGGATGATGCCTCTCAGGTCACCGGCGGTTAACACGATGTCAGCCGCGGCCTTAGCAACCTCGGTTCCCATGGCCACACCTACGTCCGCGTCTGTGAGCGCTTGCGCGTCGTTTACACCGTCCCCCACGAACATCACCACGCCGGTTTCCCTGAGTTTCCTGACGATTTCGGCTTTTTCCTCGGGTTTAACCTCCGCATACACCTCGCTTATACCGAGCTCGCCGGCGACCGCTTTAGCCTCAGTCTCCGAGTCGCCTGTCACCATTACAACCCGGATACCCATTCCCTTCAGTGTTTCGATAACACGGGATGCTTCGCGTCTTATCTTCGGTTTGAATTTAACTGCCGCAGCAAGCTCCCCGTTGACCGCTACATACACGGAGGCTCCGTCGCCTTGGAAATCCATGTTTTCGTGGTGGTTTATATTGTTTTTAATGAATCTCTTCGAGCCAACCAGTATTGTTTTGCCGTCAACCACACCCATTACCCCCTCACCTGTAAAGGAGTCGAATTCGCTTGGCTCGAAGTGTTTGCCGAATGCGCTCACCAGGGCTCGAGCGTATGGATGCTGGCTCTTCGACTCGACGGATGCGGCTAGCTTGAGCGCTCCCCTTACAAGCTCAGTGTACGATTCAACCTCGAACGTGTCCTCGGTTAGGGTGCCCGTCTTGTCGAAGACAACTATACTTGTTTTATGGGCTGCTTCGAACGCTTCGCCCCGCTTAACCACTAAACCCATCTTGGAAGCCCTTCTGATGCCGATGCTCACGGCCATGGGTGTGGCAAGACCGAGGGCGCAGGGGCATGCGCCTGCAAGCACGGCTATACTGTAGGTGAGTGCGGCGCTGAAGGGTGAGTGGAGCACGAGCAGCCAGATTGTGAATGTTGCAGTCGAGGCCGCTAGTATTAGTGGGGTGAAGATGGCTGAAACCCTGTCCACCAGCCTCTGAACTGGTAGCTTAGTAGCCTGAGCTCTCCTCACCGCCTCCGTGACCTGCTCGAAATACGTCTTCGAGCCAACCCTGGTGGAATATACCTTTAGGCTCCCAGATATCACGGTGGATCCTGAGAATACTGGGTCACCCTTCCTTTTGACCACGGGTTTCGACTCACCAGTTATCACCGACTCGTCCACTTCGGCGTGCCCATCCTCAACGACACCGTCAACCACCACCTTGTCGCCAGCGCTGAGTACGACGATGTCTCCAACACTGATTGTACGGGTATCCACTTTGAGCTCCTCACCGTTCCTTATTACCACTGCTACCTGTGGGAGTGTGGATGCGAACTCTGAGAGCATCCTCGTCTTAGTGTACGCTTCGACGGTTTTTCCGATTAACACGAATGTTACAAGGAGTGCTGCTACATCCACGAATCCAGCCGAACCCCTAAAAACCGCCATATACAAGCTATAGAAGTAGGATATGCTAGAGGCGAGTGAGACAAGGGTGTCCATATTGCCCACGCGATTGCGAAGCGCTCGAAGCGCACCTGAATGGAAAACCCATCCACTATAGAACTGCACGGGTGATGCGGCTATGAGTGCGAGTAGCGGCTGATGTGTGTATGCAGCCACCAGCGTGATCGATGTGAATACGGCGCCCACAAGTAGCCTAAGGGAGTAGGCCCTAAGCGTTCTGGAAGCTGCTACCACGTCTGGCGTTGAGAGCTGCTCGCTTATCCTGGCCGGGTCTAAACCCCAGCCGCGGAGTGTCTCTTCGAGCTGGTCTGGACCAGTTGAGAGGGGGTTGTATTCCACTCTTAACATATCAGAAGTATAGTCCGCCTCAACTCTAACAACGCCCTTCTGAGCCTCTAGCTTAGCGGCTAACCTGCCGAGTTCCTCCGCGCTGATGGATTTGACTTTAAACGCCGAGATATAGGTTACAACATCGTACCCAGCCGTCCTCACCGCGCTCACAAGCTTGGAGGTGGGGGTACCCCTGTGTTGCACCACCGCCTCCTCCGAAGCCAAGTTGACTGAGACATCAATCACTCCTCCAGCTTTGCGTAGCGCACGCTCCACACTCGTAGTGCACGTGGCGCAGTGCATACCCACTATTTTGAGCTCTTCAGAATCCTCCCTACCCGTGTTTGACACACACCTAGGGATCACTCATCCCCTCAGGTCCACCTTTAATGTATTTCTCGGGGTCACGGTCAAACCTCGTCTTGCAACCCTTACTGCAGAAGTAGTAGGTTCTACCCTTATAGAGTGACTTGATGTCACCCTTATCCACGTCCATACCGCAGACAGGATCAATCATAAGCTATATACGACTGACGCTAAAATAAGGCTTATTTGTGTCAAAATGTCTATAATAAAGCGTTAAAATGGTTGATTTTGCTAGGAATCTTTCGGATATAGAGGTCAGGGTGCTCAATAGGCTCTATGAGAATTCGCGCACACCGGTGGCGAAACTAGCTGAAGAGTTGGGTGTGAGCCGCTCCACCGTGTCGAGGGTTATAGACTCCCTGGTTAGGCGGGGCGTGATATCCAGGTTCACGGTGGAGGTAAACTATACTGGTGGGTTCAGGGTTTTCGCGAGGTTCCAAAGCAGGCCTGAGATGCTTGAATCCTACGAGTTGCTGGACGGCACCTATTTGGCTGTGTTCGGAGCCTCAAGTTTAATGGATCTAAAAAGGGTTTTCGAAAGTGTGGGTAGACCCATCGAGTACATGGTTGCCGTGCAAACCTACAGACCTAAGGTTGGCTCACCCGTGCCCCTCGTGTGCGATAAGTGTGGCAAGCAGATACTCGAGCAACCTTATATTTACAAGAAGGGTAGGAGAACCTACTACGCCTGCTGCACAACGTGTCTTGAAGCCTTAAAGCAAAGAGTGGATAAAAAGAGGGGGTTTGATGGGCCTAAGCCTTATACTTGATCCTCGCAGCGTAGAGGTAGCCGTCTCTACCCCTATACTTGACCACTATGTATTTGCCTCTTGTGGACACCTCGGGGAAGAGGTAGCCTAACTCTTCGAGTTGCTGTGCTGCCTCCCTCCTCTTACCTGCCCTGACGAGTCTCCTGACTAGGTCCCTGTGCTCTTTGGGGAGTGGAGGTGAAGGCTTTGGTTTTATCTTTGGCACATATTCCTCCTTATCCCTGTCTTCTTCGCTATAGTTCTGTGTCTTAGCGTTTTCAGGATCGCTAGGAGCCTCTACTGGTACTGGTGGGGTAGCTATCATTGTTTGCAGGGAGCCGAGTAACACACTTGGCTCATATTCGTTTCTCGACGGTTCACTACTTGTTGCTTCACCATCAGTGGAGTGTTCGGATGGTGCGGCCACGCTCTTTTCAGCCTCCATTTGGGTGTGTTCCATAATTGAGCCAAGGGTTACCCCACCGCCCGCAGCGTCAGCCACACTTTGCGGGTTAACCTTTGTTGGAGGAGAGAACAGCTCCCTTATTTTCCTAGAGATTTTGGCGAACCATGCCGATATTCTTTTGAATAATCGGCCCATCAGGCTTGTCTGTCCCTGTGTTTGTTCGCCCACTGTTGACATATCCTTGTTTTAATATATCCTAGTGGAGGTTAAGGAGTGCACCGAAACTGTTTTACTTCACTAACACAGGAAGAGTGTTTGAGGATAACTTAGCCCCTTCATATAGGGGGTTGGCCGAAACTAAAAAAAGAGGGGTTTTCTCTTCACTCGAATTCCTTACCCAGCTGAGGGAACTTGGTAAGGGGTAGTTTTAGCTCACTTTGAAGCTTCCTGATTCTCCTAGCATACTCAACCATTTTGTCCTTTTCACCCTTAGCTTTGGCTATTTTGTATCCCTTCCAAGCCGCCTTCAGCGCGTTCCACGTCTGCCCGACAGTGTACTTCTCAGATGACACCTCTATCACCTCATACTTCATCTACATGAAGGGTTATTTATTCTTTTTGCTCATGAAGTGATAGTGTCCGGATAAGCGTTCTCCTCGCTCGGCTACCACGCCCACCAACCACCTAATCCGGACACCATTCATGAAGTGTTGTATCCGGATAACACTTTTTCACGCTTTGGAGATCACACTCACAACCAACTAATTCGAGCACAACCCACGAAGTGCTAGTATTCGGGCGAGTTACCTCGCCCTCACTCAGGGGCTAAGCTTCCTGAATCACCACCCCACCATGCCTAACCCACATTAACCCTAAGGATGGAGGGGGAGGTAGTGGGAGGAGCTCAGCTTCGGGCATATCGAAAGGGTGGCAACCATGATCTTTTTAAAAGAATCAGGGAAGCGTTAAGGTCACGATCCAAAGTGAGGCCACAGGTGGGGCAGTGGAGCACGCGGTCTTTCAGCGTCAAACTCTGATTGATTTTCCCACACTGAGAACACTCACTGGAGGCGTTGTGCGCTGAGACGGGTAAAACAGGTTTCCCACTCTTCTGAAACCTTCACTCCAAGATTTTTCTTAGATCTGAGAACGAGGAGCCGTAAAGCCTCACCCTTCTCTTCTTTGTTATAACTTTACGGATCAAACTCCGAACATCCAAATCCTCGAAGATTAACACGTCGTGCTCCCCCCGCGAGTTTCCTTTTGGCTTTAAGCTGGTTCCTCGAGAGAAACCTCTTCCTATAGAGCTCATTGTAGCGTTCTAAGCCTTATCAAGCGAGCGCTCAAGTGGCTTTGCGTATTCGAGGAACCGACCGTCGGAAAGCGTTGCAAGCCTTGCTATTCCCAAATCCACGCTTACCGCTTTTCTGAGTTCCTGTGTGGGGTTGCTCCGTTTTTCTCTCGGGTTCTCCTACCAAGAAGATCAGAGATTCGACTTGAGGGATAAAGCTACACACAAACCTAGTACACGGCTCAAATGAAACTCGCTATGGAGAATTAAAGTATAGAAGCCGTTTTTACACAGGTGTAGCCGGCCTTCTTCTCAGTGTTTTCACCCTTTCCAGCTCGCCTTACATAGGGACACGAGGTCTCAGTAACCCTCAAAGGGATCGAGCCTGCGTGGTGGCTGAAGCAAGAAGCTCCCTCCTTTAGGAGGTGGTAGTTCACAAAAGTAATATGCGTTGAACATTGTCGGAGGAGGGTGGTATTAATTTTCGGCATCGGGGGAGCCTGTGAACACTACAACGCGCCCCTATAGGCTGAGAAGAGGGAAATACTTGATAAGGATGTTATAGCTAGTAGGAATAGGCCATGTCGGTTTGGTTTAAGCTTAGGGATGCTTCTACGTGTGTTGGCTCACTTGAACACTATTATGGAATGTCGATAAAATTAATTAGATATTTATTGTTTATATGCTTACATTTATATATTTCATGCTCAGTATGTTAATGTTATTTTTGGAAGAAGTTCAATAGGGTGTATTGAATGCCTTCATTTAAAAGAAGCATAGCCTACATATACTCACTGTCGGGCTCAGATATCTTCAGAGGTATACTTTTTCCGATATACGCAAGTAGGCTCGGCTTCAGTGACCTACAGATCGGCGTCATACTGACGCTATTCACCATTGTGACACTGGTAGCATACTATCCAGCGTCTCTTATAACGGAGAAATTCGGCGCGAAGCTTTCACTATACATATCCCAGATAAGCTACTTCATATCGCTGGGTATAATTTTCTATACTACGAGTCTCTTCGGGTTATTCTTGGCTTATGCTTCGCTGGGCGTAGCACAGGCCTTCTTGGTTCAGCGTAACACGATAATAATTGCGAACGCCAAAGGTAAGGAAGAGCTGAACACACTCTATTCCTCGGTGAATGGCTCATCGCTTCTGGGTAGGCTTTTAGGCTCGTTGGGTGTAGCCCTACTGTATTTTGACCCAGTCATTACCTATTTTAGGTTGAGCTTCCTACTACTTGGTGTACTATGGCTTACCCCTATACCCCTAATACATGGTTTGAATGACACTAAGAAGGCTCAGAAGCTAACGTTGTCACCCCAACGGAACGTGCTGGTGTACAGTGTGGTTGCACTGTTCACTGGATTCGGCGAGAACATCATAGTGACCCTACTACAACTCTACTATAACAACCTAGGCGTGAATCTACTGGGTATAAGTCTAATATATGTTAGTACATCCGCTGTAGGTTATGCTGGAACCTACCTAGCTGGGAGAATGAGTAGTAGGGTGGTCTTTGGCTACCTAGCCTCCACACTCGTGTACGCGCTCACAGCTCCACTGATAGGGTTGCCGCTCATCTACAGTGTAATAGCCGTTACGGTTTACAGCTTTGTTCGGTTCACACGTAACGTGTTTGGCTCGGTGATGCGGGGTGAGATATTGAAGTCTATGAATCAGGTTGAAAAGGGTTATGGCACATCCGCTATCACGTCCACGCTGGGCGACTCCGCGGGAACATTTCTCCAAGGCTACTTATTCAACGCGGGAGAATATGACTTCCCATTTATAATAGGCGCAGCCACAATGGTAGGTGGAAGCCTACTTCACTACTATTTCTATAGAAAATATGTCGGGGTAAGCGAAAAGGTAACGCCCTAATCGATGTTCGAATCCTGTGAAAAACCTTCATCCAACATGGGTGATGAAATCTAATATTGTGTTAAGATATTTCTCTGTTTCCTCCCACATAGCCGTGTGCGAGGAGTTATCGAACACCTTGAGGGTTGAGTTGGGTATGCCTCTGTGTATCACCTCTGCGACTGTGGGGGTGACCTCATCATATCTACCAACAGTTATGAGTGTGGGCACTTTGATTTCCCCAAGCCTGCTTGTTTGATCCCAATCGCGGATTGTTCCAGTAATCGTGAACTCGTTCGGACCGTTCATTATGCTGTAAACCCTCCTCTTCTGCAGGTATTCCATAGTCTTGGCGACATCAAGGGGCATTTCTGGTAATCGAAGGAGATGCTTCCTGTAGAACTCGTCAACAGCCTTAAGATATTCTGGGTGGGTGAATTCCCCCGTCGCTTCGTACTTCTCGATTACACGCCTCGTCCGCTCTGGCATCTCATTAATAAGCCGTCTCATCTCCTTGACCGTGAGGGGGACGCTTGAGAGTCCGCTCGACACTATTAGACCCCTCAGGTTTCGCTGATACTTTAGAGCGTACGCGATCGCGAGTAGGCCTCCGTAGGAGTGGCCGAGTAGGAAAATCTTCTCATCCCTGTAGAGAGCCCTCCTGACACCCTCGACTTCTTCAACCGCATACTCCACAGTATAACACGAATCGCTGGGTGGGTCCGAAGACCTGCCGCATCCGAACTGGTCATAGAGTAAAACCTCCACCCCAACACGTTCAGAAAGCTGTAGTAAGGGTGAAAGATAATCGCACGAGCCACCAGGTCCACCATGGAGACCTATTAGCTTCATGGGGGCGCCCTCTCCCGCAACCCTATAGTAGAGTTTCACGCCATTCACGTCGACGAACCCTTCCCTGAAGTGAGTCATTATTTAGAAACCGCGGGCCATCATAAAGGGTTTATTAGTGTTGAAAGTAGTGTGTGTATGGGTCAGATTACTTCCGTAGGGGATATAAGGGTGGGTAACGCCCACAGTGAGCACGCCCGTACCGGTGTGAGTGTTATACTCTTCGATGCGGATTTCCCAGTGGCCTATGAGGCTAGAGGTGGGTGGCCTGGAACCTATGATACGGACTCCATAGGGGTAGCCAAAACCTTCGTACGCAAACACGCCATCTTCCTCACTGGCGGTGACGTGTTCGGCTTTGACTGCGCCTCTGGTATAAGAAGCTTTCTGGTTGAAAGGGGTATAGCCGCGAAGCAGGGTGCGGGGAAACTTCCAGGCATCGTTGGTGCTAACATCTACGATTTAGAGTACGCCGATATCTCGAAGGCTGATTATGCGAAGCTTGGATACGACGCCTGCCGCAATGCTGGTAGTGGGAGCTTTGAGGAGGGAAGCGTGGGGGCTGGTAGGGGTGCCACTGTGGGTAAGTTCAGGGGGATGAGCCACGCATCAAAGGGTGGCCTAGGCTCATCGAGCCTCGAGCTCCCATACGGTATACGCGTGGGTGCGCTCATGATCACTAACTCTGTGGGAAACATAGTTGACTATAAGAATGGGGATATCGTAGCTGGCTCCAGGCTCAACGCAGGGGGGTATGCCCTCTTCGAGGAGTCTGTGGGAGAATACTTAGGGCGTGGCTTGCGCTCAACCACGATCGGTGTAGTGGCCACCAACGCCCGTCTAACACATGAAGAGCTCATCAAGGTGGCGCAGCTTGCTCACGATGGGTTAGCGATGAGTGTTAGGCCAGCCCACCTCACGACAGACGGCGACACGATATTTGCGGTATCAACCGAGAAGGTAGCCCCACCAGTGGAGGCTAGATTCATAGTTGACGTCGTGGGTTACGCCGCAGCCATATGCGTAGCTGAAGCAGTACTAAGAAGCGTTAAAGCAAACAGTCAGCTAACACTGCACTAAGCCACCCAATCTTTCCGTCAGACACGTGAGCCGATTCAGTGAACCCTGACATCCCCGATCTAATGCTCCCGGTTGAACGGCAACACACCACGCACCATTTTTTGCCCAACACTGGGTGGTCTCCAAATAACCCAGATGCTTTAATTCTGAACGCTTAACATAGCATACCTGTGTATATTGTGGTTCTGCGAGTATATCGATATAGGTGGGTTATTCACCATGATCGGTGTGGGTTGGGGGTATTATTGCTGATGGTTATGAGTTGGTGTGCCCTTCTAATGCTGTGTTGAATAAATATTGCTGATTACGCTATTCGTGTAAATCGTTTCGGCTGAACAATTAGCTCTAATGCATACTATTAATATAATCATGTTATATATTCAACACAGCACCTTTGATGGTGTCCGGATAAGGCTTAAACGTGGTGGGCGCCACGGTTCGGATTTGGTGACTACCCGTGGAGCCCACCACGGATATCTTTGCATTCTTTAGGAATTTAAATGTTTTCGTGAGGGACAAGAAGAGGTTCGAACTCAAGGTGATGGCTGTGCTCCTAAACGCCTTTGGGTTAAGCCTTAGGAAGACCTCAAGCTTCTTTGGTCTACTCTCAGAGCCAGTCTCGAAGTCGAGCGTTGAGGGGTGGATGAGAAAGGTTAAGGAGAAGCTGAGCTTCAACCCCAAGCCACGTGAGTATTCATCGCTGTTGACGAGTCTGTGGTGAAGTGTAGGGGGCCAACCACTGTAGGTGTGGGTTGCGGTGGACGCGTACACGAGGCAACCCATCTGGTTCGGTGTTTCACTCACAAGGACAACAGAGAACGCGCTCAGGTTTCTACGTAGACTGAGGGGGAGGTGCCTGTGTGGGTGACCCTGTGATCTACACGGATAGGGGTCCGTGGTACCGTGACTCGGTGATTCACGAGAGCTGGTTTTAGAAACCACGTTCACCAAACTTTTGGGTTGCGTAGCTCTGTTGGTGGAGCGCTTCTTCGGGTACCTCAAGGATAGGACAAGGGTTTTCTACAACAACATAAACCAGAAGAAAGCACTCTTCACAGCACTCGTAGACTTCCTGGAGCTATTCGTGCACTGGTACACCACTTGGAGGTGACACGCGTGGATGAAGTCTTATCCGGACACCATCGCACCTTTCTAACAAAGGCTTATATTTTTAGTGCCGGTATGGGTGTAGGTTGAGGTATCGATCTACTGTTATGGGTAGCAGGGGGATGGTTTCGAGCTCTCATCCACTGGCCTCACTTGCGGGTTTGAAGATTCTTGAAGCTGGGGGGAGTGTGGTGGATGCGGCCATCGCGACCAGCGCCGCCCTCGCGGTTGTTCAGAACAACATGTGTGGTTTGGGGGGCGACCTATTCGCCCTCTTAAGGGTGGGTGGCACCCTTGTTGGTCTGAATGGTAGTGGGAGGGCTGGTGAACGCGCAACCATAGACCTCTACGAGAAGTTGGGTTATAACTCGATCCCAACACACGGCCCAATGTCGGCGATAACGGTGCCTGGCATGGTTCACGCGTGGGGGGAAATGCATAAACCTTATGGAAAGCTGGAGTTCAAATCCCTCCTCAGTGAGGCCATATACCACGCTGAGAGGGGTTTCCCCGTCCCATATGGGTACGCCCACTCCGTGGCGTCGGCGAGCACAACTCTTGGGAGGTATCATAACTGGGCGGAAATATTTTTACCTGGAGGTGAACCCCCGAGGCCTGGTAGCATACTCAGGCAGAAGGATCTGGCGAACACGCTGAAGACGATTGCCGAAGAGGGTTGCGAGACATATTATGGGGGAAACCTGCTTGACACGATTATCCGGGGGATAGAGGCTGAGGGAGGCATACTAACCGAAGAGGACTTCAGGAGGCACAGGTCCACTTGGGATGAGCCCCTATCCACGGATTATAGGGGGGTCAAGGTGTATGAGACTGCCCCCAACAGTCAGGCGGCAACTGTTCTACTCTGGCTCAACATGCTTGAACACTTCGACCTCTCAGCGTATAGGCCCGAGTCAACCGAGTTGTTGTCGCTATTGTTTAGAACCTGCACCTTGGCGTATAAGGAGAGGGCTAAGTGGATAGCGGACCCGGAATACCTTAAACTACCCCCCCACTTTCTATCCAAGGAGTACGCGAAGAAGCTTCTAAGTGAAGCAAGCTTCAGTCTAGGTGAAGCAGTTACAACACGTGGTGGAAGTGATGGGGACACAACATATTTCGCGGTGATGAATAGTGAAGGCGATTGCGCGTCAGTAATCCAGAGCAACTATATGGGCTTCGGCTCTGGCTTGGTGCCTAAGGGAACAGGTTTTGTACTGCATGATAGAGGGTGCTATTTCACCCTTAGAAGAGACCACCACAACTCTCTTAAACCCTACAAACGCACCTTTCATACGCTGTGCGCAGCAATCGGGTTGGTCGACGGCGAAACACGCTTCTGCTTGGGCTCCATGGGTGGGGATGTGCAGCCACAGGTACACGTGCAGCTAATCACGAGGCTCGTGGACTACGGTATGGATATACAGGAAGCCATAGACGCACCCCGCTGGGCCGCGACTGGAACAATATACGACCAAAAACAGGAATTCTATATAGAGGAGGACTATGCACACCTTCTACCTGCGCTTGCATCGGGAGGCTACAGACCAAAGACAACAGCGAGGTTCTCATCACTCATGGGTCACGCTCAGGGTATAGTCAGGCTCCCGAATGGAGCGCTCATGGGTGGAGCGGATCCACGCGGCGACGGCGCCGCCATAGGCTATTAGTACAGCTCTTTCTTCCTCCTACAGGGTTAGGAGCACGTTAGGGTCTTGGGCCGAATACCGTTTTCATGGATCTGTCCGCCCAAGCCGCCACTAGTAGCCCTAATGCGCCCATACCTATGTCGAATCCCATTCCCATTGGTTGAATATATCCTTCTAGGAGGATCTGGTTGACAGCAGAGCTAAACATGTTCATGGTGAAGGGTAACAGTAGGCTTGGTATGAATTCTAGACCGGACGTGTAGCTTACTGCTGAAGCTATAGAAATGTACCCCCACATAAACAGTATGATTGATACCAAAGCTCCAACGAGCGGTAACCCGCCAGCTATGAAGGATAGATAGGTTATAGCGAGGCCGATTGAGAAGAATGATAATAGTTCAGGTTCTACTAGTTGCATGAGCTTTTGGGTTATGGGTGGCTCCTCGCTACCAGAGCCACCCTGAGAACCCACACCTCTATCAGTTAGTAGCCATTTTAGAACCCTGATCACGGTATAGGCGACTGCAAACGTGATTAGGGCGCCGGGGATGCTGAAGCCGTATACCCCGATGATGGGTGAATAGATGGGTGATACGTGGGGTGCGATGAGTAATACGAATTCTAGGGATGCTATTGCGGCTGCTATTTGAATCGATGTTGTGTTAAGCTTCTTGAAGAGTTGGGTTAAACTGAGGTAGGATACAACCCTTACGAGTGTGGGGTAAAACTCTAGAAGCAAATCATTCACTGCTTCAACCTCCGGGGTCCCATCTTGGGTCTGACGGCTGCCCGAAGATAATAGTGAAACAAGCCTTACTCCTCCATCAGTCAACCTGTACATCCTCCTATCATCCTGGGTCACAAATCCCTCAAGGCTTCTAAGATGGTGGTAGATCACACCGGTGGACAGCCCAGTGCCCCTCTTAATATCCATGAACCGACTAGGCCCTTTTTCCGCGAGGTATGCAAGTATCGCTCTCCTTGCGGGGCTACGTAGAACCCTGAGGTATGCCTTCCTATCCTCCATAAACGAAAAAAATCGTGTTATGATATAAACGTTCTCGAAGTCTTAAGCGGGGTTCGCTCTACCTAGCTTACCAACACCACCCGACTGCGCACTCAACGATATATATCCGTAGAGGAGATCCTGTCCGGATAAGCCTTAAGTGGTGGGCACCACGGAGCTGAATTGGTGAACCACCGTAGAGCCCACAACGGGTATCTTTACACTCTTCAGGGATTTAAATGTTTTTAAGAGGAACAAGAAGAGGTTCTCGCGAGCTCAAGGTTATCGCCGTGCTACTCTACGCGTTTGGGTTGAGCCTCAGAAAAACCTCTGGATTCTTCTGGCTTCTCTCCGAGCCTCTTTCCAAGTCGAGCGTTCAGGATTGGATGAAGAAGGTTGAGGCGAAACTCAGCTTCGAGCCAGTGCAAAGCTGGCACCGAACGATCGCGGTGGATGAAAGCGTGGTAGAGTGTGGCGGAAGACCACTGTAGGTGTGGGTTGCTGTCGACGCGTACACCAAGCAACCCATTTGGTTCGGTGTTTCACTCACCAAGTAGGACAACACAGAACGCGCTCAGGTTTCTCCGTAGACTGAGAACAAGGTGTCTCGGAGACCCCGCTCACGGATAGGGGTCCATGGTAGCGTGAAGCCGTGATTCGAGCGGGGTTCCAAAACCACGTCCACCAAACCTTTGGGCTGAGGAGCTCCGTTGAACGCTTCAGGGCTACCTCAAAGACAGGACGAGGGCTTTCTACAACAACATAAACCCGAAGAAGACACTCTTTGCACCACTCGTGGACTTCCTCGAACTATTCATGCACTGGTACATTGAGTGGAGGTGACAAGAATTGGGCTTATCCGGACAGGTCCAACGGGCTTGCGAAATATTTAATAGCTAGTTCGGTCAAACTAGGGGGGAGAAAAGATGTACAATAGGGGAGCTTTAAGCAAGACAGTCACTGTGGCAATAGTTATCGTTATAGTAGTCGCGGTAATTGCCGGGGCCATTTTGATTTCCAACTCTTCGAGGACTTCTACAACATCTGTACCGGTATCCACGCCCACAGCTTCTCAGTCAACCACCGCGACGACGACTTCCACGCTTTATCCAGTTGTTCCGAACGTCCCTGAGGCCATGGTGCAGGCGTTTTATCCATCGACCCCGATAACCATTCAGGAGTATGCGTGGAGCGGATATCCTCTTCCAGGTGCTGTACAAATGTTCGAGGCTGCCTTCCCCAACATCCATGTCTCACAGTCTCCCAACCAAGAGCTTTCGGGGCTTCTCAGCGCACTTGAGACTCATCAATATGTTTACGACGCCTTCAGAATACAGTATTTCCAGCTACCTCAGGAGGTCGCAACTGGGGAGGTGATGAACATAGCTCCCTGGATTAATGAGTACGTACCCTTCCTGAACCAAGAGATTTCTCCAGCCGCACTCAACTTGGCATCTGCAGGAGTCAAGGGTGCTCTCTACTGCATTCCTGAAGACTTCGGCCCCGTTGCTTTCGCATACCGAGTCGACATATTCCAGAAGTACGGCCTCACGGTTCCCACCACATGGGCGCAGTTTGCGGCGGACGCAGCAAAACTACATGCAGAGAACAGTTCGATAACGATGACTGTGTTTCCACCGAACGAGCCTTCGGCTGATTTAATGGGACTTTTCTGGCAGGCCGGCGGTAACATGATAGTGCCAACTGGCAACAACACATACGATGTTGTGATCAATAGCACAACCAACCTTAACGTGATCAATTTCTGGGGTAACCTTATCAGGTCGGGTGAAGTTCAGTCTCTAGATCTCTACACTCCACAGTTCAACGAAGAGCTTGCCGATTCACAGATAGCGTCGTTCGTGACCGCTGCTGCTTGGTATCCGCGGTACGTAATTCAAGCAACCGCGCCAGGCGAAGCTGGCCTTTGGAGAGTGGCTCCTATGCCGCAGTGGAACAACAACACATTTGTGACAGGAGCGGTAGGAGGTAGCTGTCTCGGCGTGACCGCAAACGCAAAGTATCCAGGAGCCGCGTTCCTGTTCGACTACTTTACAACTCAGACACCTCAGGTTCTTCCGTACATGTGGACTGCGGGAGGTCAGTGGACATCAAACACTTACTACTTGAAGACTCTTACCTACAGTAACGGAACCTCTGTTTTCTTGGGTAACAACTCATACTTTGGAGGAGAAAATATCGGTGAGGTCTATCTGAAGTCTCAGGAGGCGATTGGCACGCAATGGGTTTGGAGCCCGTACCAGATAACCCTTATGACCATCCTCCAAGAGCAGCTTACAGAAGCCGCGGCTGGTCAGATAACCTACGCGCAAGCGCTACAAAATACTGAAACAATCATGATCTCCTATATCCAGTCGAATGGTGGGGTGGTTTCCGGTGTGGGTCACTAGAGCCTCTCACTAGGTGGGATCGCGGTGAACGTGGGTAGATATTCCTATATTTTTTTCCTTATTCCCTTTTTCGCCCTTTTCATGATGTTCATTATTGTTCCGGTAGTTTACACATTTCGTCTTAGCTTCTTTAACGCACCCCCTTCGGCTGCGAGCCTGTTCACAAACTATGTAGGATTCAGCCAGTATCTCAGAGTTTTAGGTGATGGCGTATTCTGGGGGGGCTATGAGAACATGCTCTATTTTACACTGCTCTGGCTTCCGCTTATGCTCGTACTTTCAATCTTGATCGCGCTCTTTCTCGATTCGCGACGTGGAAAGATTGGCACACTCGGCAAAGTTGTTGTGTTCCTCCCATATGGTGTGCCCACAGTGATAGGCACACTGATGTGGGGGTACATGTTTACACCGGGCGGGGTGGTGCATGATCTCCTGGTTTTCTTGGGACTGCCCTCAAACATTTTGGCGCCGCAGTATATTTTATATGCAATGCTTCTCATTATTGTGTGGGAATGGACCGGGTATAATACTGTTATTCTGCTTGCGGGTTTAGGGTCGATCCCAGCCACATTGTACGAAGCAGCTAAAATAGATGGAGCAACATCCTGGCAACTTACAAGGTTCATCAAGCTTCCCATGCTCAGACGGTATCTCGTATTCATAAGCGTGCTCACTATAATTGGTGACCAGCTTCTTTTCAACGAGCCATTCATACTTTCTAACCTTAGTAGTGTTTCATTCGGTTTCACACCAAACCTATACGTTTACCACCTTACTTACTTCCTAGAGGAGTTCAACTATTCCTCTGCCGTAGCATTCGTTTTGATACTTGTGTCGCTTGTTGTAGCAATACTCGGCATCAGGTATTTCAGGGGGTGAAAGCTATATGAACAAATCATTCAACTATGTAATAACTCTTACTGTCCTCATAATACTTGGAGCCTACTTCTTAGTGCCTCTCTGGTGGCTTGCCGTGTCAAGCACTAAGCTATATAGTACAGTGTTTTCAACCAATCCCCTTTGGTTTGCCAAACCAACTCCCTTCAACTATATTTACGCGTTTGAGCATTCTGAGATGCCTCTCTGGCTCCTGAACAGCCTAATTGAGTCGGGCTCGGCTGGGGCTATTGGCGCACTCTTTGCCGCGATGGCGGGTTATTCGCTTGCCAAGTACCGTTTCAAAGGGAGAAACTTTCTCATTACAGTAATAGCTGTAGCCCTAATGATTCCAAGCACAGCCATAGCCTTTCCTACATTTGTTCTCGAACAAAAGCTGGATCTGGTGAACACTTACCTAGGCGTTATACTTCCTTCAGCAGTAAGCGCTTTCGGAGCCTATTTTATGTCGATATACGCCCAAGAGACGATACCTCAGGAAGTACTGGACGCAGCGAGGATTGACGGTGCATCTGAACTCAGGCTGTTTCGCTCAATAGCCCTCCCATATCTCAAGCCTGCATTTGTCACCCTTTTCATATTTATCTTCGCTGCAACTTGGAACAACTACCTCCTTCCGCTATTCGTGCTGAGAGAAGCCTCTCTCTATATGTTGCCACAGGGGCTTGCAAGTGTGCTCATAAACGGCAGCACGTTTCCGAACCTCGAGTATGCAATTCAGATAGCAGGTTCTGCAGTATCCGTCGTTCTTATGGTGGCTCTGTTTTTGAGCCTTGAGAAATATATAGAGGCAGGACTCGGCCTTGGTGCCGTGAGAGGATAGCTTCTTCTCAGGTGGCGACTTAGCTAATACAGGAAAGAGTAGGGAGGACATCAAGGAACCGAGATATACCACCCGAGATGAGGAGACACGACAGAGAATATTTGCTCAGTTTTCATGAGACGGCGGCCAGATTTATTGCAGTACTGTCCGCAAGCCATCTAACACATATGGTGCGCCTTGAACGTTAACTCACACAGGAAAGACTCTGGTACACTGGGCTCCAAGTAAACTTCAGTAGGGAATATTAGTATGTGACGGTACAGCCCTAATAGGGGTCAAAGAATATATGGCGCAGGATATGGCTTCCCGTCTTGAGTTCGTTCGAGATTTGATGCTGAATAGCCTAAAAAAGGAAATGGTGCCCTTCCCTTTGAATAGGAAGCTTTGCAGTTCGTGGGCCAAGGACCTCCCAAAAGGTGGTGAACACATAATATACACGTCTTACATGTATCAACTCGCAAGCGTCTTCAGAACATATGAAAAGCTCCTCCCTAGACTCGCAAGCATCTCTGGACTTTCGAAAATTGCTTCCCTTGGAAAGTACTTGATCAAGCCCACGAAGGAAGATCTTGAAAGATCCTCACTAATTCTTAACAACATCGTTAATCTACTCAAAAAGGGAGGTATTTCATTTGGCTACCTTTATGAGGAAGAACCCTACAGCGGCGCACTTCTACTCGAAATGGGTTTTATAGATGATTTCAAAGAATATGGTAGAAGGCTTTCAGATTTTTTTGAGACCAAGGGAATCAGGAAACTAATAACAGTAGACCCTCACACTACTAATGCTTTAACAAGGTTAAAGGGAATGTCAATTCTGAAAGTCGAGGTGGAGATCTATTTTGAGCATGTTCAAGGTAAAAGCTTACCCGCTGAGTACGTGCTACACGACTCATGCCTATATTCAAGGCATCTTGGGAAGAGGGACACTATAAGAAAAAAACTCGTAAACTCAGGACTCATCCTCAAAGAGGACCCTTTCGTAACCGCAAACGAGACTGCGCTTTGCTGCGGTGGACCCCTTGGTCCAGTTGATTTCGAACTTTCCAATAAGATAGCCGCGTTAAGGTCCAAGCAGCTTTCGAAGCTCGGCGTTCCAGTCCTTGTTGCTTGTCCTCTTTGCTACTCAAATCTATCAGAGCATATGTCGGGGATCAAGGATATCGCGGAGGTTATGCAATGACCTTGAACAAGCTTGGTATTTGGGAAACGGCTGTCGAGAGGGCCGTGCTTAATAACGTGCCTAAAGTGAAAAAGATCCTTTCAGATTATCCTTACCTCGAGACTCTTGCTGCGAATGTGAGGGATGCCAAACTCAAGGTCCTAGATAACCTTGACTGGTACATCGATCAAACAATGAAGGCGGTCGAGCATTCCGGAGGAGTTGCACACTTCGCAAAAACGGCATCAGAAGCCCGTAACATCGCCCTTGAAATCATTGGCGATAAGAAGAAGATAATTTTTACGAAAACCAACGTAGCCTACGAAGTGCGTCTTAGGGAGTTCCTGCAGTCAAAAGGGAAGGAGGTCTGGGAAACCGACCTTGGCGAGTACCTTATCCAGCAGTCGGGTGACCCTCCCTCCCACATAGTCTTTCCAGCCCTGCATATGACGAAAGAGGCCATCGTGCACATGCTACATGAAAAACTAGATCCAACCATCACACCCGTGTCGAACCATGAGGACATGGTCGCCGCCGTAAGAGCATTTCTGATGCAGAAATATCTAAGCGCGGAAGTGGGCGTCACTGGAGCAAACTCAGTCGCGGCAGACACGGGGTCGGTCGCCCTACTCGAAAACGAGGGTAACATACGTATCTCTACAGTGCTTCCTCCTATACACATTTCAATCACGGGTGTGGACAAGATAGTTCCAACAATCAAGGACGCAATGAACGAGCTACTAGTACAATCAGCCTACGGAGGCCTTTTCCCTCCAAGCTACATCAACATAACGTCGGGGCCAAGCTCAACCGCAGACATAGAGCTTAAGAGAGTATCGCCAGCCACAGGTCCTAGGGAGTTCCACCTCATACTTCTTGACAACGGAAGAAAACGAGCAAACTCCGATCCTGTTCTCAGACAGGCGCTCCTTTGCATAAAGTGCGGAAGATGCTACTTTTCATGCCCAGTGTACAGAGTTCTTGGACCGTCCTGGGGCAACCCCCCCTACGGCGGGCCGATGGGCGCTATGTGGACCGCAATTGTTGACGACGACACAAGCGTAGCAAACCTGTGTGCGCATTCGGCTGGTTGCCGTGAGGTTTGTCCCGTAAAAATCGACATACCTGCTGTTCTCGAATACATAAAATTCCTTGACTCAAAACGAAGGAGGACAGCAGGCCGAACCCGATGATGGCGCTTGGCTTTAGAAGGCTTAAACTTCCTATACTCAAACCTTCCACACCAAGCTATCAGATAATTCAATTGAAAGGGAGAGCCATTAGACCGACGTGATTTTCAATACCGTTGACCACCACATAAGGGCCTAGACCAGCCCCAAGGGTCTACTTGCAACTTTTCAAGCTATTTTGCACTGAAAGAGACATATATCAAAAAAGAGATGTGTGTTAAAGAAGACAAGAACCACTTCAGGAGCCGATTGTTTCAAAGTGGCCACAAAGGAGAGCAATAATATCCGAAAATTTACCTAGGCCTAAATTCGACTGAAACTAGGCTGCGTTTAGTTTCTATATCGTCCATTGTTTGTGGGTGAGCTTTCTCACCAGCAGTGAATTTGACGCAGAAGGTTTGCATTCTCTTAAGATGTCAAAGCATGTCTGTAAAACAAACGTTTTAGTAAAGCGACGATCCTGTCCTGATAAGCATTCATTCGAATCACCTCCACTCGGTCTACCAATGCATGAATAGTTCTAGAAAGTCTGCAAGCGGTGCGAAGAGTGTTCTCCTGGGATTTATATCGTAGTAGAAAAACCTTGTCCTGCCCTTGAGGTACCCGAAGGAGCTCTCAACGGAACTTCTTAACCCGAAGCTCTGGTAAACATGGTTTCTAAAACCAGCTCTGGTCACAGCCTCACGGTACCACGGACCCCTATCCGGGTAGATCACAGGGTCACCCACACAGACACCTCCTCCTCAGTCTACGGAGAAACCTGAGCGCGTCCTGCGTGGTTCGCTCGTGTGAGTGGGTGAGACGCCCAACCAGATGGGTTGCCTCGTATAAGCGTCAACAGCAACCCACACATACAGCGGTTGTCCTGCACACTCCACAACTGTTTCGTTAACTGCGATGACCGAATACTCACGTGGCTTTGGGTCAAAACTCAGCTTCGCCTCAACGAAGCCCACTCCTCAACACTCGACTTCGAAACTCTGAGAGCACCTTAAAGAGGCTTGAGGCTTTTCTGAGGTTCAGCCCAAAGGCGTTGAGTAAAACAGCCAAGACCTTAGCTCAGAAGAGAGAACCTCTTCTTGTTCTCCAAAAACATTGAGATTCCTGAAGAAGGCGAGCGCATCCCCCAGCCAGCCTAGTGGTGGGCGCCACAGCTAATCAACAATCCGTTTCTTGGAGCCGACCACGCTTAAAT
>Ga0208314_100300_pt1 | contig 20188 bp, 28 predicted proteins | sample OSPB_Mat_host_9__FD_187144 | JGI IMG/M metagenome (GOLD analysis project Ga0208314, IMG submission 187144) | Extremophilic microbial mat communities from Yellowstone National Park, USA - OSPB_Mat_host_9_15 (SPAdes) (version 3) | ecosystem: Environmental > Aquatic > Thermal springs > Hot (42-90C)...
CCAGCAAATGGCGGTTTTTGCGGGGCAAATCCGGAAAAAAGTTGTTTTTGAAAATTGGATATTTTTGCATAATAATTAATTTTTTTCACAGCACAGGGGCTCAGTTTTTTTGGTTTTTGCAGTTTGGGGGATTATGTGGATAAATTTGATTTTTTCATAGCAAATGGTGGGTTTTAATTTTTTGGAAAATTGGATATTTTTGGATATTTTGCATAATTTTTTGTATATATTTGGGAATAATAAAAATATTTGTATAGATAAAATTGGTTTTTTGCATAGATAAAATTAAAATTTTGCATTAAATATAAATAAATTTTTGCATAGAGATAAATAAAATGTATAAAATATATTAATTAATTTGGAAAAGAAAAAGGAAGAAAAAAATCCATATGATTTTTTTAAAAAAAGATATTAAAAATATTTATATAGGTATAAAAATAAAATAAAATAAAAAATGTTAATCCCTTTGCCACTCTTTCTCTACAATGGGGCGGGGGAGGAGGAGTAAAAACCCCCCTTTCACCTTGGATTCTGCTACAGCGTAAAATCTAAGAATCGGCATCTTGGGGTTATCATAAGGTACAAAGTGGGCTACCAAGTGTATGCAGCCCGGTAGTATGTATAATTTATTAAGATACACGCCTACACGTTGTCCGCACGCTGAACAGTAGATAGATTTTCCTCTTTTTATTACTCCTAACATTTTTTGCACCTGCATATACATATACGTATCGCAGTATATAAATTTTATGTTATTTTACGTAAGGGTAATGTGTATACTGTTATGTGTATATATACGTATAATAATAATATGTGTATGTAAAACATGTAAAATGTATGTGTAAAAAAGTAAAAGGTAAACGAAAAAGGTAAATAAAAAAATTATTTAACTAGGTAAACCTTTTTCTTCAATCTTTTAGTTTTTGGGTTAATTTCTTGTGAAATTGAAATTAATCCTTTTTGTTCAAGGCGATGTAACCGCCTAAGCAACACTTTGTCATATGTAGCAGCCCAACTAAATTTATCCAGAATATCCTGCTGCCATACTTTTCCTTCATTAAGCTTTAAAAAATTTAAAAGCTCTACTTCTTTGTTACCTAACTTTGGGTTTTTGTTTTTTACTTCTTCCATTTTTTGCACCTGCATGTATATATACGTGCTCTAGTATATAAATTTTATGTAAAATAACGTATAAGTTATGTGTATGCCGTTATGTGTATAATGTGTAATAAAATATTATACGTATGAAAAATGCGTAAAATGCATGTGTGTACTATGTAAAAAAGTAAAAGGTAAACGAAAAAGAAAAAATATTTAACATGAATAACCTTTTAAAAACGATTTAAAAAACGATAAAAAATTAACTTTTAAAATAAACACGATATATACCTGTTGCCACTTGAATATAGTCTGCCACCCTGGGGTCTGTCTTTAGAAAAACCCCAGAGGCACAGCTAAACCCTTTAAGTTCCATCCCTTTAAAAAGACCAAAACAAACCTCCGTAGAGATTTCTTGGTTTTCTTCCATTTTTTTCACCTGTATATATATTGTAGTATACACACATATAAATTTTGTGGTACTTTACATAAAAGCAATATGTATAGTGTTATGTGTATATATACGTATAATAATAATATGTGTATGTAAAACATGTAAAATGTATGTGTAAAAAAAGTAAAAGGTAAACAAAAAAGGTAAATAAAAAATTACTTATACTTTACTTTGTTATTCGCTTCAACTACCCTTTCCCCTAGTTCAGTTAAAACGTATTTCCTCCTCTCCGGTCTAACTAACCCCATTTCAACTAGCTTGTTTATCCTTTTCCAGGCAGTCGATTTAGGTATTTTGAGTCTCTCGCTTATCGAAGTTATACTTCCTTTTTTCATTTCCTTAATTGCATTCAATAACCTGAACTCCTCTCCGTAGAGATTTGAAATTGTTGTCACGTCCTGGACTGTAAAACTCACCCTCGTCCCCTCCCCTGACTCAGGGTAAATAAAGACTTCTAGCCTTTTTCTTTGGAAATCAGCGGCTATTAAACACGCTATTAATACTTCTATATCCAGTACCCTCATCCCTCCTCTCAAGGAAACTATAATCTTTTCACCGCTAATTGAAATGTCGTCAATCAGTTTCCTGATACTTAGAATAGCCTGGAAGAAGTCGTTATAGTCTACTTCAACTTTCTTCAACTCATTGAGACTTCCTAGTTGAGCAACCTTTTCTACTTCGTTTAGAGCTATCGCAACCTTTTCCACTTCACTTAAAGCCGTCTCCACTCTCTGGTCTTTCTCCCCCTTGGGAACTATCAAGTAGACTCCTTTAAGGTCTGCAAAACCTGAATCCATCATTGCCCTTATTACAGGCCTTATATCAAATCCCAAAGGAGCTATTATGTATACCATTTTTTGCACACCCATATACATATACACACTAGGGTATATAAATTTATTGGTTAAATACACCTACCTTTATTACATATAAACACGTTTATTTGTAAATGAAACAATTTTTATGTGTAAAAAAGTAAAACATGTGTGTTTGTTACCTGTAAAGTGTGTGTATACTACGTAAAAAGGTATAAAGTGTGATAAAATGTCAAATACCAAAAAGCTAGAAATTAAGCAAAAGGAAAATTTCTTCTTTTCGGATTATTGCTTCTTTCATTTTTTCACTCATACATATATGTTACAGTGTGTATATAAATTTTATGTTATTTTATGTATAAGTAGTACGTATAGTAATAGGATAAAGATATAGAATATATTAATTAATTTGGAAAAGAAAAAGGTAAAATATATGAATTAATTTTTACATAGGAAAAGTCTGTCACTCCTCCTTTTCTAGACCTTGTAAGAATACGTACTCAAATAGTGGGAGCGAATCCTTATTATCCAGCAGTATTTCTTGTATCTCTTTGGGAAGGTCTTCAAGCTGCAATAGTTGCTCCTTCTTGCTAACTACTTCCCACTCCTTTTCTCTTGTGATTCCTCCATCCTCTTTAACTGTAATGATACTGATAGTACAGTACAAGTTTCCGCTATTGCTTCTAGATACTTTGTACATCAGGTACTTTGCAGGAAACAGGCGATACAGTCTATTTCCATGATTTCCAGTTCTCGATGTTCTAAGTATTGACTTCATAACCTTTCTGGAGCGAAAGGAAATCAATATTGTATCGTCAAATCCTCCCATCCCCGTTCTTCTATATGGGAATGTGAGGATTTGTGTTTTTTGAGCGTTTGGGGTTTGGTTTTCTGTCATTTTTTTCACCTGTATACATTTTGTAGTATACACGTATATAAAATTTGCGGTACTTTACGTAAAGGTAATGTGTACAGCGTTATGTGTATATATGTATATGATAATATTATGTGTATGAAAAATGCGTAAAATGTATGTATAGTGCATAAAAAACAGTACACTAGAAAAAATTAATAAAAAAGTGCCTTATATTGTGGGTAAGGTATTTTGTATATTTTTATGTTGTACTTGGCGTTTTGTTGCTTGTATTTTTTTAGGTGTGCTTTTTTGTATATAAAAAAATATGTATCTTGTTGTGGGTTATACGCTATCCACACCCAATATGTACAATTCTTAAAGTACGGGTGTGGTGTTTTTGTGTACCTGAAGCATTCCGTTGCCATGTATGTATTATTGTTATACAGCTTTATAAAGCTATGTGTATATTGGTAAGGTAAATGTGTATATTGTAATTATATGTATAGTATCATTCATTAAGTTCTATCCCGCTTTGTTTTTTGTTTATTTGCATGTACCTTTTTAGGAGGTTATGTACTTTGCTTTTTTGTAACTTTTGTAAAAATACAGGTAAGTTCTCAAAGTCGTCTTCAGTTAAAATTAGGAAGTTATAGGGTATTTTTGCAAAACCACTACCTTTAACGAGTTTTACTAGTACTTTTTTGTTTGTTATTATTAACTGTAAATTGTAATTGTTAAATTTGGTTATTGTTACTGTTATGTAATTGTTATCTAGTAGTGGTTGTAAGTCTTGTATGCTGTTTATAACTTTCTCAAACTCTTCAACACTTTTTATATGTATAATTATGTTCCTCTTGTTTATTGTGTATTGGAGTTTTGCTTTGTTGAGGAATAGTTCAATACTTTTTCCTTCCATTTCTCCTCAATATATATATGTGTTGTACTAGAAAGTAGTATATAAAGTTTACGTGTATGTATGCGTATGTTATATTAGGTTATGCGTACATATGTATAGTAGTAGAAAAAATTAACTGAAAATATAACTTATGTAAGTTATAGGTCTTGTGTCAAGGGCTGGTGTTTATTACACGTTACCATATAAAAAACGATTTTGTTTTCTTTGTACAGTGCATTAAGTTCATTAACTGTTAATATTTTACCTTCTTCTAATCTTGTGTTTATGCCTATTATGTACGCTATATCTCCAGGGTTTAGCGTTATCATTATCCTATTTGCTTTAAGAGATGTATTGCATAATGTGTTTACAAGTTGTACAGTGCTTTCATGTCCTATAGCATTTGTTGAGTTTTGTATTTCTTTACAAAACTGTTCTTTACCGATCTTGTTAAATTCTAATGTTACGCTATCTTTTATCATTGAAATCCCTATTGAATTTAGGAGGTATTTCATGTTCTCATTATTATGGGAAAGGAGGATAGAGAAGATATATAACTTTTCAGTTTTATGTAAGTGTATGCGTATATGTTTATAGAATGTGTGTACTGGATTGTGTGTATATGTACGTATAATAATATATGAAAATAGGTCTTAAAGCATGTAGTGTCTTTCTATCGTTCTATATAACATTTACTGGATTTAGTCATTTTGATAAAAGGATTATAGCCAGTGTTGTTATGAAAAATAAAGCAATAAGGAAAATGAATGCAGTTAAAATAAGTGGGGGCATTTTTATAGTTATAGTTTGTGTATAAACTGCATAAGTTACAAGCATAAGTATAGCAAAAAGGATATATTGCTTTATCTTACGTTTGTATATAAATATTCCAGTAAATGTTATATAGAACGATAGAAAAACTGTGGTTACGATAACGTTTATGTCTATCATGAACCATCCCTGTACTTAGTAAATAGTGCATACCCTAATTTTCCGTTATCTTCTTCGAAAATTAATAAAAGCATGTCATCAAAATATATACGTATTTTGTTATCTCTAAATGTTATCATATTTGCTTTACTTAAGTTTACGGTTATTGCTATTTGTTCATTAATTTTAATTAGAAAAGGTAACCTAGCATGTAATGCTGTAGTTAAATCTGCGTACATGCTTTGTAACTGGCTCATTTCAATAATTAGGGAAAAAGAAAGCAAACAAATATAAAAAGTTTGTCCTGCGTAAGTTACTTCTACAATCCTAAGCACATATGCATCATGTGTTTTAACGCATTTACTTGTCTAGCTAGGTAGTTAGCTGGTACGTAAAGGAGAAAAGCACAACTCAGTTACAGAAAACATACACATGTATAAGTCAGTAATTTAAGCAAATACGTTTTAACTGAACTAGGAGAAGAAATTGTTTGAACTATTGCAACCAAAAAATTACTTGTATTCCCTGCATAAATAAATTAGGTCATGTCTGAATTTATGTTTCCAACAGGGAATTATACATATCATTCTTTCACTTTTTAATATCTTTAATAAATCTGTCATACGTGTATATGTACTTTTATCACACATATAAACTCCTCTTGCACATTCATTTACCATCCTACATAATTGTAATTTACCATGTACGTCATGTTTACTGAGTATAATATATATGCACGCAAATAATTCATTTCTTGTCATGTCCTGTATCCTCTTTTTCTACTTCTATGTATTTTTTAAGAAAATGGATAAACGCTAACATATACTTTGACATTTTCTTTTTCTTTTTACCTTTATGCACAAATAGTATATCTTGTGGGTCTCCTGTAAGTAAATATCTCCATAGTCCGTATAAATTCCTGTATGGGTCATCACCTAGCATATACTCAAACATGCTTTTATCGATTGGTGTCAGTTTCTGCTTTATACATACAAGTACGTGTGTATTTTCGTTATAGCTTTTTCTGTACTCTATGCCTATTATTGTATAATGAAAATATTTTGCTAGTACGTCCGTACGCATTTCCCACCAAGATTTATGGTTTTGCATAAATAATTCAAAGAACTCATCTACATCTATAGTAGCAAGTGTACCACATTCTGGTAACTTATCTGCGTTATGCTCCTTATTCAACAAACTCATACCTAGTACCACCTATTTTAGATGCATAATTATCCTTAAAGCATCTATAACTTATACATATATCAGATACTTGTCTTAGAAAGTATGTAACACCTGTTTCTTCTCTTTCTGGTTCAAGTGTAGGAAAATATGAAAAGCAACCTGATTCACATCTACCATATGCTTCCCTTTCTGCATCTCTTAGCAAGTTAAAGAAGTCGTTATCACTCCTAAAGTCTCTCCATTGTGTAAATGTAAGTTCTATGCACTTTCTGCATTCAACAATTACATTACTTGTAGGTGTATTTCTTACACAGTATCCCCAGCTTACAGTAAGGCATTGCAAGAAAGAGCGTACTAATGAGATAAACCTTTTTGTTATGCTATTACGTACATATACATAATAATGCGTACCCCTAACAAAACCTACCAGTTCTACATTAAAGTCGTGTAAAGGTAAAACAACAGGCATACCCCTTCACGTTCAAATCAAGTCAAAGGGTATGCCTGCTTCCTCTATCTTTCTATATTTATGTGTCCTTTGCTGTATTTGTAACGTTGTACCTTCTTGTTGTGCATATCTTAATATTGCTTCTTCTAATAATGCTGATAAGGATAACCCTTTTGCTTTAATGTAATTGTATAATTGCGGGTCTATTGTCAAGTTTACTCTTTTCCTTTTTGTTTCGTTAGTCTTACGGACGCTGCTGTGCCTACTACTATCGCTATATTGTATTTCCAGTGTTTGTTTAGTTTCCTTTGTGAGTTGTATTGGTTCATGTTTAGTTTCCGGCTGTATAGGTTCAATCTCTTGACTTTTTTGAAAACAGTTACCTACAAGTTGTATGTCTTTGTATCCGAGTTTCTGTATTTCATTGTATATTTCTTTGAGTATATCTTCACTTACACCTGGTTTGCATATTTTATCTACAACTGTTAGCTGTGATATTATCTTTTTTGCTTGTTGTTCTGCCATGTTGATCACTTAACAAAGATATCATATATGTATGTCCTTCCTAGTTTGCCTTTATTTATTAACTTTACTTGTGTCTCCCCTATCTTTATTTTTCCGCTTCTTATACCTTGTAATATCCTTGTACCTGGTATTATTTGCATATATACATTTACATTCCTGTTTTCTAGCGGTTCGTTATTTTCGTCGGTAACCGGTGTACCGTTATTTCTCCAGGACAATATTTTAGACAATAACACGTATGCACTACCTTGTTTTACAGCTCTAGGCTCCTCTAAAGGTATTAATATTACTGTATCTTTTTCCCTTATTTTATATACACCGCTTGTTGTTAGCGGTTTCCATTCCTCTTCTTCCTCTTCTATTTTCTTCCTGACGCTCATCTCAATAATTAGGGGGCTTGGTTTAATTTAAGTATAAAAGTTTTGTTTTCTGTATGAGTTTTATATTTGATGGAAGAACAGGTTTTGTTAGGGATACGCATTATTATGTGTGTGTATATGTTAATATATAACAGAAATGTAAATACATGCGTGCTACTCTAAAACTATTGCAGGTTTACTTTCTATGCTTTCATGTTCCCTTGTAAAAGAATACAAATGAACTGAATAATTATATTTTAGTCGTTATCTACTTCATCATCTAGTTCATATTTGGCTGACTTAACAACTTTAGGTTCTTGCTTTATTGGCATGGTATTAATATTGGGCATTAATCCACGTAAAGTTTTTTGTAACTCTGCCATTACAGTCATTTGTAATGCATCAAACATAGGCTTAAACATGTCCTTTAAGCTATTCATAAATTCACCTTGTAATGGGTTTTGTGTTTCCTTCATGAGTTCTTTTATATCAAGTTGTTGTTGTTGTTCTGGTTGTTTTACATACCCTGTTAATACTCCAATTTTTATTGCTTGTTCCAAACACCTTTCCAGGTCTTTTAAACTTGTAAGGTTAGGGTTTACGTATTTTCGTATTATGGTTACTACACAATCTCTAAAGTTACCGTAATCTTTTTCACATTTTAATAATTCGTTATATTCATAATTTGTAAGTATAGCGGATAATGTCCTCTTTAATGAACCCCATACACTTGCATCTAAGGGATCACTTAGTTTGGGTATTTTTTTCTGTATAGCTTCTGTTGTTTCCGGTGTCTTGTCCATATTATTTTCCTGTTTTTGTCCTTCGTCCTTTTTCTCACTCATCTGAACTCACCTCGTCTGTTTGTACTTTATCTATTGTTTCTTTTGGTGGTTCCCCTAAGTATAACGTTATATATAGATATTCTACTTGTTTGTATGTCTTAAATCCAAGCCCAATATGCATACCTTTTACACTCTGCCTCCATGCATTTTCGACGTATGCAGAAAATGTATCCTTGGGGATCTTAGCTATATATAACATCCTGTCCTCTTCTAACTCTTTTTGCGTAAGCATTACGTCAGGAAAGTATTTACGCAAGTCAGTAAGGTTGTTAGAAAAACTATTTACAATAATACATTGTGAATTTGGTATTTCATTACTGCATGGTTTTATGCCTACTTTTGCATCTGGTACGCCTCCATCTCTTAATACACGTTTGAAATACACAACTAAGTCTAAAAAAGGGATCCTTAGCTTTATCGCTCTCTTTGCCATGGACACGTCAAGTATTTCAGCATTGGGGTATAGTTCCTGTAACTTAGCCCACCATTGATTGAAATCAAACGCCATACATTAAATATGGGGCAAACATTTATAAAATTGGTTGTCTGATTTACCTTTCCGATTAGCTTTTTTGGATACCTTGAATTTTATGATATGTGTATATTGGGTATAGCAGAATAAGAAAAGTAATGTATATCTTTTAGACATAAGCAAGTGTTATAACTCAGTTATATACGTATAAGTTACATGATACAAACTCAGTTATATACACACAAAATGCTATAACTGACTTATATACATATAGATATTAGCATGTCTTTGTGTATATTTTAATAAGGGCACTATGTTTTCTGGCTGTACATCCGGTAACAATAGGCTGTATATATTGTTACTGGAAATGGAAGTTTTTACAGAAATATAAGCTTGCTAGAAAATAACTATTTATGAGTTGTGATAACAGTAACATAGACCCTGAAATAGCGATACAAAGCGGTTACCTCAAATTAATTACTAATAGCTTTGCAGACCCCAGTTTTCAAAATGTTACAGTACCTCTTTTGGGTGCGGGAGGTGTAGGTTATCTTTTTCGGGATTCTGCTGGTAACTATCATTTATACACATTCGGATATGTACCTATAATGTATTCACTTACGCATTACTGTAGAGTAAATGTATACTTAAGAGTATGGGTTGTGCAATATGGATCACCTCCAGTGCCATACTTACTTGTGGATTTACCTGTAACATTAACAAATACAAATGGTCAGCTTGCTGGTATTAATATACCTGCACATTATATACTAGCAGGTATGTTAGCAGTAAACCTACCTGCAGGTACTAATCCACAAAATAATGACGGTACATATATTGAAACGCAAAATATATCTGTACAAACACCACCTACAGGAGGATCATACATACAAATATATGCACAGGCAGTACAAAATGTACAAGTTCCAGGTACATCAACCACTGCACAAGGTGCTATTGCACCGTTTATTATAACATTAGGTTATACAGAAAATGTAGCAAGCTTGATACAGAATGGCACCATACAACTCACTACTGGGTCTAACCCTAACAGTATACCTTCCGCCACGAACTATACAGCAGTAATGACATTTCCTTATAACTACTTACCTGTAGCTGGAGGGTATACATATCCAGCAGAAATACCCATAAAATTTAATTCTATGTTATTTGTGTACGGTACTTTATCTACACCACCACCAGGACTGTTTAACATAGGTGCAGGTGTAAATGCACAAGTAGAAGGTACAGCAGTAGTAGTAGATTATGATGTAAGTTCCCTTATACCTAAAAATGTAAGTGCTATAACAACTGCACTTTCGCCTTCATTTGTTTTCAGTAACGGTACTGTATCATTTACAGGTATTTCTACTACTAATTATACATATTTGCCTGCACTATTACCTGCGGGTCAAACAAATAACTTGCTTGCTTTAATGAATACACTCTTTTACTTTTCCCAGTACCCAACTTCTGCACTTAACAGAAAGGTAACAATATATACAGTAGCAAACGGATTAACGTATACATATACACAAGCATTTAACGCAGAATTTAATGTATTACCTAATGCAGGTACTGCAAACGGTGTAACACAAATATTATATCCATCTTTAAGTTCTATGAACCCTGCTACAGATACATCACCTATAGCAGTTGCACATAACTTGAATGCACCTAGTGTGCTCTCACCTTTGGCATTTGACAGTGGTGATATAACTATACTGCAAGACTATCCTACAGCATCGCAATATACATCATTGTATGGGTACTGTTATAACCAGGCTGTAGCACAGACAGGAGCGTTTTGGTGGAAGAGTACTTCTATAATAAATGAATGCATACCTAATGGTGTAAACCAACCACAACCCAACAAAGATATATGGAGTATTGTGTTGGATGTAGGTATACCTATAGCAATAGCGGTAGGTACAACAATACTTGCTGTTATTACAGAAGGTGCACTATCGCCACTTGCAATAGGTGCAGATGAAGCAGCAGCTACGGAACTGGGACTTACAGCATCTGCAACAGAACAAGAAGTAGCACAAGCTACGCTAGCTGACTTACAAGAAGCTACAAGCACTACACCTGTAGCAGAAGAAGATATAGGTGCACTAGGACAAATACGTAATATATTAAATAAACCAGATATAACAGAAAATGCAGTTATGCCAAAAACTACAGGTATAGATTGCACAACTGTACCAGGAGAGTGTATAGCCACATACGAAGATCCCGTACAGCAAATACCCCAACAGGAAGTTGTGGTACCGAACATAGCTAAAAATACAAATACACAAGTAGCAGTAAATACAAGTATAGCACGTACGGGAGGTTTCTGGAATTTAGTAGCAAAACTGGCAAATATTGCATCCGTTATCTCAGTACCACTTACAGCATTGTACACATTTATTACTATCTGGAAAGCGTTATTCGGTACACCAATTACACCGTTTATAAATGTAACATCACCTCAAGGGCAAACAAATGCACTTGCTAGTGGTATGAGTGCTTTACAGCAATTTCTTATAAGTTTGGTTTCTGGTGTATCCAGTGCTACTAGTGTATTGCAATCTATAGGGCAAGGTGTAATAAGTACTATGAGTACTATACTTACAGCTCTACCTGTAGCTTTTGCAACTGCATACTTAATAAAAGATGTATTAACGAGTATGTTTGACAAAACAGTAGACAGTTTCACTAAACCTACGTTTAAGTTAGAGGTACCACAACCGTTCCAGGTACAAGGATACAAAACACCTATAGATTTGAAAACAAGTAAGTATATAGATTTCAAAAATAATAGAGTTACGTATAAAACACATGGAAACATAGGCACAAAAAGAAAAAGAGGGTTGTTATGACAAGCATACTGTATATACAGCACAACACTTGTACACAGTTATCAGTTGGATATATAAGCAGGACACAGTCACTTGCCAAGTGCACAAGTACAACACAATCACAAAAAACATACACATATAAGTCAGTTATAGTCCACTTATACACATATATCGTAGCTATGATACACCTATTGCTAACATATCCGTTAAAAGTAACATATACAACAGGCCATATGTATACTATTCTGCTTAACAGTGCAAATACGGAATCTAGTACATTGTCTTGTGCTACTGACTCAGGTAGTGTGTGTATTTCAGGCAATGACCATATACAGGTGAAATAACATGTACACACCTCTTACCCCACCAGAAATACTTACGTGTTGTCCTGATGCAAGATTAACAAGCAAAAAATTTAATAATTCGGTAGAGTATACAATAACTGGATGCGGTATAACAGTGACCGGATATGACTACAAAAAAACTGTGAAACAATTCTGTTATAAGGTAGCAATAGAGAAAGAAAAACGTAAACATAAACGTATCAGGTGATGTAATGTGTTACATTACTATACAACATTGAATACACGTACTGGTATACTATTGAATTACGTATACATGTTACAAAAATGTGTATTAAATTATAACATTACATTAGCGTTACTGGTACTAAGCACTAGTATTGGTATAGCATCAAATATGTATAACTATTTAATAATCAGTATACCAATTGTGTGTGCAATTTGCATAACTGTAACTTATTATACAGATACTGTACTAAATATAGAAAATATAACTAGTATGTATTACCATAAACAGATACGTATAAAAGAAAAAAAGTACAAATCCGACAGCAATGCTATAGATACTAACGATTACAGTAATAGTTATAATTACAGTTATATTAACAGTTACGTTAATAAACACGTTAATGATAATATTAACAGATATATTAACATATATAGTTATATTAACAGTTACGCTAACAGATATATTAACATATATAATAACAGATATGGTAATAGATATAGTAATATATTATATATTATATATATATATATATTATATATAATATATAATATAATATATATATATAATATATACGTTAATATAATATATAATATAATATATTACATATACGTTAATAGTTACGTTATTAATAATAATACAGTTAGTAGCAAAAGCAAAAGAGAAACAGAAACTAAATTTTCTAAGTATACAGATAACATACATGAATATACATACAAGATGAGTACATGTACTAGTAACATAACCAAATATGTACAAGATAACAATATTGATAAAAACACCAATAATGGTAAAGATAACTATACTGAATATGTACAAGATAACTATATAGATAGCAGTATAAGTAACAGTAACAATAACAGTATTAGTAACAGTAGTAGTAACGCTACAGGTAACTACATAAATAACAGTGCAGGTAACAAAAGCGTACAAAATAACAATACAGATACAGGAAACATACAGAACAGTACAAACGAACACAAAAACAGTACAGACACGTATAACGATATAGATAACAAAAGTACATTTGAGTTATACGTGTACATCGAAAACGGTATAACTAAGTATGCATTCACAAAACCACCAGAATATGTAGAGATACCATGCACAGAAAAGTTTATAACACTTACAGGAAAAGTACATGTAGGACAAAAACTATATTATAATAACGTTTTGTACATGGTTACTGCAGTAAGAGGTAAGCACATACGTATAAGACCAGTAAACTGTGGAAAAATACCTATAACTATAGCACAAACAATAAAAGGAGAACAAGGACTAAATGCATACATAACAAAAATGTTAAATTGTAATTGCGTACAGGTACGCATAGAAAATACAGATATATTTATTGAACTGGAAAACCCACCTGTATTTGTAGCAGGCAGGTCAGGAGTTACAGATTTGTATGCAACACTACAGCAAATTGTTACACTACTCAGACAAAAATATAATGTATACGTATTGTATAAGTATAACAAAATATACACACAAGAACAGCAAACCACTAACAGTACAGATAACGTAGTGATATAACATGTCCTTACTGTCTATACTTGCATCTGCACCAATTGTTACAATTATAGCTATCATCTGTATCACAGCCCTGTGGATAACGGCCGTGCAAGCAAACGCACAACAGTGGTCTCAGTACCTTGTAACGGTAACGCTTATCTTAGCTGGACTAGCAGGTTATCACACTCAGCAAACTATGAAAAAGTAAAGTGTGTCATAAAATATTTTAAGACGCATTTTAACATGTCTTTGTGTATATTTATATAATTCTTTTATAGTATATACATACTAAACGGTTATAACTGACTTATATACGTATAAGTGGACTATAACCGACTTATACACATATTAGCATATATCTATATACACACTAATTGGCTATAACTGACTTATATACGTATATACTATGCAAGAACTGTCTGCTGTTTTGTCAAGGTTACGTGTATATATAATACATACCTGTAAAAGTTATAGTAACAGGAACCCGTTTAGCGTGAAGCTTATATAGTCAGTATTACAAAAGGAATTCGAGGAAACATGTCGACTGTGGCTACGATAGACCTAAGCGGTTTCACAGGGTTGCTGCAAACAGTAGTTAATGTAATATTCCAATACGCACCAATAATTATAGTGGTAGGAGTAATAATAGGGATTGTAACATACCTAGCAGGAGGGTTCGGTAATATAGTTAATGCACTAACAGGACTATTCGGAGGAGGGTAACAATGAGTTCACCGCTTCCATCATTACAGTTCGTGCCCACGCTTGAGCCAGCTGGCACAAGTGCTCAGGTAAGTGGGTACACAGTACCGGTAATAGCATTTATGGAAGTTGAAGACTCAAGCATGTACTGGTCTCAGATGTTAGCGTTAGCGTCACTTATAAAGAGAGCTAAATTCGCTAGCAGGGCAAGCCCGTTCATCAATATGAACAAGCAATTATCAGCGATTTATAGGGCTGTCAAGCATTCAAGGAAACTTACGGGAAGAGCTGCATGGAATTACTGGTACACCCTGCAATCTAGAGGGTACGCACAACTAGGCAGGAAACCGTTAGAGAGTGGTACAGCACCGCTTAGGTAACAACCATACACAAAAGGTATCCTTTTTTTCCCTTGTTTTGCAGTTCTACCTTTTTCTCCTGTTTTCCGGCTTTTCTGTCGTGCATTACCTGGTTATTCTACCAGTTACACAGATTTAACTACGTCATTACATGTCTAGATGCCATCTTTACTTACTTTATTATATATGTTCATGAACTGTTGTAATATAACTTTATGCGTATATTTAGAACGTGTGTAGTTTGCAAGTGCTATTCTGTTAATTTCTGTATTCATCATTTTCTTTACTACACTAACTACATCTTTGTGGTCATATACAGGTTGTGGAAATTCCCTTTGTACAAAGTTCACATATAACTTTTTGATTTTATTAACAGGTATAGGGAAATTATACATATTTTGTAAATGCTCTCTGGTTGTATACATATCTAGGTATGCAACAGGCACACCGCATGCATTAGCCTCTACAGGCGGTAAACCAAAACCTTCACTCCTAGATAACCATAACATATACTTGGTATGTTGCAATATTTTCCATTTTTCATGCTCGGGTACAGACCATGGTTCTTTATCGCATACAGGTTCATCACAAATAAGTATACTGTCTTTACGCACCCCCAGTTCTACAAGCGTATTATGTGTTTCATATATACCTTTTCTGTCATAATCTATATTGTATTTTTGTAAGTTTTCACGCTTAAACATAGAATTAGCACCTATAAATGTAAACTCTATATTCCTGTCTTGACTAATTTCAGTGGGTAACGTGTCATCATTTATACCTCTAGGTATTATATACGCATCTATACCGTATTTTCTTAATAATTCTGCATTCCATTTACTAGTAACAATGTATATAGCATTTTTGAATGTGGGTTGTACCGGTGCATTAGTCCATGCGGTATCTATCCATAAAATCGTTTTAGGCGGAAATGCAAATGTCTCTAATGCTGTATATAAGTCAGTTATAACTATATTTATGCCTATAAGTAAACGATTTATACGTGTAGTTTTTACATTATAATACTTATCTAGGTACGTGTGCAATAAATCTGCTACGTATTCAAAACTACACCTAGTACACGCAGACGCTATATTTGTGTCTAGTTTTGACGTTGTTAGCTTTACTTCAGGTATTATTAGTTCCACGTTACCTATCCGTGTTCTCATAAACTTTTTTTAGGCATAGGTAATAAATTATTTATGCTAAAAAGGGACGAGGAGAAAGCAAAAATAGAACAAATAGTGGGACAATATGTACCTATCTCATGCGTAAGACATATAATTATACGTAAAGCATTCATCAGCAAAAACTATACTATAACTTTTGTTACAGACTATAAATGTGGGTTATCTGCACAAGACTTAAGTAGCCTAATAAATGAGCTAGCAAAACTAGGATATATTATTACAATTACCGGACATAGGAGAAGTGTAGTGCTAACATTACATAAAAACAAGCAAAATTATTGAAATGTTGTGTAACGGAATAGACCCGCAATTATACAATTACATCAAAGCAGTAGGTACAACTAGAAAACATGACCAAAATATTAGATATACGTATAAGTAAATTACTTCCGCATAAGTCATTGAAAAAACCACTCCGGTACATATACACCTTTTCTAACCACTTATTAGTTAAGAATTTAAACCTATACTGCTAATTTAAAATATGGATCTAGAAAAGATATGGAAGAAGATAAAAAATAAACCCCATGTAATAGGTTATAGTAAGAAAATGAGAAAAAGAATTAAGAATGGTAAAGAAATAGACGAAGATGTAATGAGAGTTTATGTTACACATAAACGTCCTATACATGTATTGCATGCAGATGAAGTTATACCTAATGAAATTGATGGAGTAAAGGTTGATATTGTAGAAGTAGGTGTACTAAAAAAATTATCAAGTAATACATACAAGACACAGGTCGTGCGTCCCTTAGTGGGAGGGATAAGCATAGGTAATGTTGATATAACAGCAGGTACGTTAGGTTATTTTGTACAGGATAACAAAAACAATATATACCTTGCAAGCAATGCACATGTATTTACAGATGACCCTTCTAAAAAGAAGCCTAGACATGTAGAAATTGTACAACCAGGTGTATATGATAAGGGTACACAAGTTGTAGCTACATATACATGGCACCAAAGACTTATACCTGATTCCTGTTTACATAAAGGGACAAATTATATAGATTTTGCCGTAGCAGAACCGTTAGTAAGTTATGAAGTAAAGGAGATTGACTTAGATGTAAGCGGGTTAAAATTTGTAGGTTTTGGTTTTGCAGGGTCTTCCCTGTCTTCTGTTGTATGCAAAGTTAAGTATATAGTAGAAGCAGGTTATACACCAGTTAATACACAAACGACAGAAGTAAATATAGGGGATATTTTACACAAAACAGGCAGGACATCATGCCACAATACTTCAACAGTTATAGATGATAGTGCTGTAGTAACAGTAAATTATGATACGTATGACGTTACTTTTAATGATATAATACTTACTACACCGTTTATGGAACCAGGTGATAGCGGTAGTGCTGTGTGGAAATAACAAACCTTCACGTGTAAACCAGTCCAGTTTAATTATTACCAATTCACTTTTAAACCTGTTTACCTCTTTCTCTCTTGGACTCACTTCCGCTAGTTTACCAGTCAAACCAGTGAAAGTATATGAGTTGCCAGGGTTCTAGTCCATATCAGTGTGTAGGGTTGCAAATATGTGCACAACATCCTACAGGTGGTCAGACATGCGAAACAGTATGGTATGGAGGACAAGATGTCACACTTAATGTAACATATGGTGATACAGTTACAGTACAATTACCTACCAACCCTAACTTACCTAATTTTATTTCAGGAGTCATTAATGTGTATTATAAGTACAATTTATACTCATTTATAAACAATTTTATGACAGGAATAATAAGCCAAGCTACTTTTCCCACGACAATACAGTTTACTAACCTAAATTTTAGTACTACACTCCAATATAACGAATGCCCTGAAACTGTACCAGTAAACTTAACATTGTTTTATGAGCAAAACTATCAAGCAGTCCCCGTTACTACACCTAAGATTATATTACAAATAAGTAATCCCAACAGGAATTGCATATTAGTGCAATTACAACAACCAGGGATAAGACCGTTGGATAGGGAACCTATACAAGTAAGTATGGATAACAAAAACTGGGTTACATTATATACATATCCTGCAACTGCTTACAAGCCACAGGCAGGTTTATTTTTTGTTGATTCATTAGTAACACCTGTAATATATACATATAGTCCTAGAAATAACGGATGGGTAATTACAGATGGTTCTGCGTCCGCTACACTCTTTCCTACAGATGGTGCAGGTACTAAATATGTATATTCATGGGGTGGTGGGTGTAGCGGTAATATAGATTTAACCTTGCAAGGTATGCCTGGAGTTGTTAAAGTACCTCTTCCGTCATCAGGTTCTATAACACTAAACTTTACAGCTATACCGTACTCATTTTATAACTGTAATTGTGTACAACAATACGGTATATGTTATAACCCTAATCAATGTATATGTCCACCTCCCCCACCTATAGGTTTACCTATATGTAACGGTGACCCAAGTATTTGTAATATAATGAACCAGTGCTTTTACAACCAGAGTTGTCAATGCAGAGAAGAAAATGTATTTGTACTTGAACAATGCACTAATGTCCCTTTTACATATAACTTACAGGATGTATATAATTATGCCAAGTCCATATTTACTCCTCCACCAAGTACACAAATTAATATACCACCTATTATACTACCTGTATCATCTACACCTATATCTTTACCAGGGACACAACCTATTACAACATTACCACAACTACCTACATTTAAGATTAACCTAAATGTACCATTAACTACTATACCTACAATTACAGGGCTGCCTAGTTTTCCCGTTAGTACAACACTGCCTTTAGTCCCAGTGGTTACACCTATACTTGGTACATTAGTATTACCTGCACCTGTACTAAAATTTATAAGTAGGTTTATATTTTAAGTGAAAAACATGACAAGAAAAAAATCCGAAGCGTTACCTGTGCCTATTCCCATACCTGTACCATTACCCATACCTGTACAGCAACAACAACAAATTTCACCGTGTGCACCTCCTCCACCTGCTTATACACCTATTATATCTATACGACCTAGCTTCTTAATAGGTAGTTATCTAGGTGCTGTAACACCAATTGTACAGGAAACACAATTACAGGTAAGTAGCTGGCTAGGCGTAGGTTCACAATTTACATTTCATGAATACATAGCTATTACCGCTGTAGTAGAGTGTGCCCCACCTCCTACTATAATACCTATACAGAACCCTATAGAACCTATAGTAGCTGTTGTAATACCATGTACAGTACAAAATACATTACGTATATTTATACCAGGAGGGACAATAATACATGCTATTTCCAGTGAAACAGAAATATTTATAACACAAAACTTTGTATTTACAGCTGAAATAAGGGCATGTACAACAAACTTATTAATATTTGCTTTCGGTTTAATAGCACCTTCAGTTAATACTATGACAACATCTATTATTATAGGATAATGGATACCACGTATCAGGTATATTTTTATCAACAACTAATCATGAAGGTATACAAATACTTAATATGACCATAAGTCGGTAAAACACATACCCTTATAAAGCTTATACAGTCAAATTTATACGGTCACTTAAAATTTTTTAACTTGTATGCTAGTTTAATTTATGCTAATAAAGAATAAGGTAGGTACTAGGGTTATTATTGAAGAGGACTACCTCTATGAAAGGACTTATAATGCGTTAAAAAAGTATGCAAAAGAGAAAGGGTTATACTTTAGTGAAAAGAGGTTAAGGGAATTAGCTAAAATGTACAGAGATATAGATTCCTTGATTTCAGACAGTGAATTCAGGATAGTAAGCAGGGCTACAATAAAACATAAACCTGATTTAAAGGACTGGGAAATAATACATGCACATAATAGAATGACGTGTTCTCCTGCTACATGGTTCATGAGTATATTAGCGAGACCATCATCAAGTATACCAACCGGAGGTGATTGTAATAATAATGCTTATGTTAATCTTGGGCCTTGTGGCATATGTGCCTCATACACTACTTCTACTCCTAATCCTATAACTTATACTATGCTTGTAGGTCAAGATACATCAAATCCTACATTTTGTACACAAACAGATTTGGCTGTACCAATACAGGTATCCCCTTCATCATTTAGTTCAAGTTGGGGTTCAGGTATACTAGGGAGCACTCCAGGAAGTGGTGGACAAATGTTCACACAAGGTACAGCTACATGGAATGCTGG
>Ga0208314_100301_pt1 | contig 20141 bp, 21 predicted proteins | sample OSPB_Mat_host_9__FD_187144 | JGI IMG/M metagenome (GOLD analysis project Ga0208314, IMG submission 187144) | Extremophilic microbial mat communities from Yellowstone National Park, USA - OSPB_Mat_host_9_15 (SPAdes) (version 3) | ecosystem: Environmental > Aquatic > Thermal springs > Hot (42-90C)...
CGAAGTTGAATATCCTGTTCAGGACACCCGTGAAAGCATTTCTCTCCAGAGTTGATATTGCCTCTATAGTTCTGTTAGTAACCTCTTCTGCAACGTCAGCCCTCCTGAACATGGCAGCCATATCCTCTTTAGGAAGCCTTACCATGTCGCTCATAAGGTAGTAGAGGTCAAGGAATGTTGGTTCGTCACAGAAGCTATAGAGATAGTATAAGGCGCCACGGTATATCCACTGCATCCTTGGAGTCTGAGATGGGTCTGTGTTCAGGACATCTACAAGTATAGTGACAAGCTCAGATACTTGATTCAGTATAAGAAGAGCTCTTTCAGAATTGCTCATAGGCTTCAGGTATAGCTCAAGAGGGTTGAAAGAAAAAGATGTATACTCCGGGTCGAAGAGAAGAAGGTTCTGCCAACCCTGAATTATTTCAGCTAGGTTGAGAGCTGCATCACCGTGCGGGTCTATTAGGATTATAGAGCAGGGGAATGCGGACTGACTTTCCTTATCTGATAGAAGCGAAATTAGTCTCAAAAGCAAGTTGGTCTTGCCTGACCTGGTCGCACCTAGCACGTAGAGGTGTGTTGCTATGTCAGCTATGGGAAGGGACATGGCAGTCATGGTTGAACAAGATGATAACGGGTATTAAGGAATCGTGATACGTCATTTAGTATCTTTACTCCTCCAAGCAGGCCTTCGAATTGTGCGCCTTGATCTCGGTGACATTCTTCTTTCTTCATTGCGTTGTATAGCTCCTCATGGTGATTGGTCAAGGGATTGCGTATCTTGCTGGAGAGATAAGTCTTGTTGGTGGACAATTTTCCCAGCTCCTTGATAAACCCAAGAAATTTCTCGACCCACTTCTCATCAGACTTAGAGAGGCGTCACCTTGAAGGTGAGGATGAGGAGGCTCTTGCATTAGACGATGAAATGTAGTTTGAGGAAGTCTTTCCTTCTTTTCCTCTTCCCGTGCCTGATGTCGAACCATCCGACAAAATGTCTTATTGAGAAGTCTGTGCTATCAATGACACAGATGTGTTTATCTTTGTTGCTTTTTAGAATAGTCAGTATCTATGTCAGACGATGAATGATGTTATTGGAGCAAGATATTTATTGGTGAACTAGCTCATCGCCCTCTGCAAGTCAATCCTCTCCAGAAAGACATTGAGAGCTACGGTGAGCCAAAGATACATGTTGCCATATTGGACAGGGAAAGGTAGTGATATGGCTTACTGAACAATATCTTTAACAAAAGACGGAGTACCAATGTACAAAGATCGCTATTCATGAGCTGCTCCCCCATTGGGGGGTTAGCTTCCATGGAGTCTTTATGTATGGATGAACTCTCTCGCTAGCCTGACAAACCCATTCGTTCTGCTCGGATACCTTGGGTCTTGCCTTTAGCTAAAATCGGGCTAACGAAGCTGAGAGGACGATTACAAACGCAGTTAGGTCCTATTCTTGCCGCTTAGCATATCCTCTTATTAGGTAAAGAATTTGAAGGAAGAATCCTATTCCTAAGAAGTACCAAGCCGCAGTCTTAAGGGTGTCGTTCCCTGTGGTCGCAAATAGGAGAAAAAGAAAGATAGAGCCTACAAAAAGAATAGAAGGGGGATTACGAGCAATGACACGAAAAACGGAGCTCAAGACAACCAAATCTCCCTTGGAGTATAGACGGAAAAATTTTTCGACGGCTCCATCTGTCACAGAGATACACACCCTAGGCAGAACTTCAGGAGGCCAAGGCTGAGCTATCTAACATAAAGGCAGAACTAGACACCGTAAAATCAACACTCAGAACAACCAAAGCATTGCTGGACAGGACGAAGATTGATCTCAGCAGAACCGAAGCAGAGTTGTACCCCACGGAAGGTTATCACTTACCTTAGGGGTGGGCTGATGAACCTGAGCGTTACATCAAGGGCGAGCTAATGGATGAGATGGTCCATCATCTTGCAATTAGTGAAGCATACGTGATAGCAGCTTGAATTCATTCTATTGCGTAGGCAGTCAAAGCGGTGCATCCTAGAGGCCTTCCTCGGAGGTACTCAATTTACTTGAAACATTCAGAAGTATGATTAACCACTGTAAGAGGTTTTGAAGAGAAGTATAACGTCGAGGTTCAGTTTATCGAATGCTATCTATGGTGACTTGGCCCTATGGAGGCTACTTCACGAGAATCTCAGGGCATTTGGGAGTAGTTTCAAGTGCAGACACGCTTCTTATTCCCAAAAACTCGGAGAAGGATTCTGAGAAATACTACGCATTCAACGTGCTGGAGACTTTACTCTGGCTTCAATATGGTCATGAGTATAGCGCGAGGGACGAAGACATTGGCTGCCTTTTCGACAGCTGCAAGAGAATACTTACGGAGCGAAAAAAGCCGAAAGAACAGCTCGAGGCGATAGAAAGCGTTCTTAAATGGATCGGAAGTTCAACATCCGCATACTATCGGAAATGCGGAGTTGCAGGCACAATGCTAGGCATCGGTCTTATGTTAGCCATTCTGCCACAGCTTGCGCTTTTGCCTCAGTGAGGGCAACCGTTGGGTTAGTGTTAATAACTCTTTTTGGCTGGGCCGCCTTGGCGTCAAAAAGCATTTGGCGCCTTGGAAAGAAGAGCTGAAGCTAGCCCACACAAAAGACACATAATAGACCCTGAGCATAATGCCCTAAATGCCCAGTCCTTGTGAATATTACTGAGATCTACCGCTGATTACGCGTAAAACGATGCAATTTTATCTCGATAATTTGACGGAATGTCAGAATTCTGAACTGTTTCCTATTACGCAAAAGACGCAAAAGATCTATAGAATTATTTTTTAGATGAACCAGACGATGCTCCGATAGTACCACCTATTATTGCTATCACACCTACTATAGCTAGTCCCCCGACGAGAATTTTCCCTAACGCTTCAGAAAATTCCTGTCCTCTTTTTGTTTCGATCTTCTCTCTAAACCCCGGCATTATGGTGGAAAGACCTAATTTAAGTTCATCTAAATTGTAAGGGTCAAATTCTATAGCTGGTATTTGTTTTAGCTTAATAAGATAAGATGGCAGACCGCCCAGAGAAACCCTTTTGTCTTTTAGTATCAAAAGAGGCTTATCAATACCAAAGGCTATTCCAACCTCGTTATGATGCCATTCTAAAGTTCTCCAGAGTCCTGTTAAAGCATCCATGAATCTTGGAGTGGCAATAGCTATTACTGCTTCCGAATTCTTTATTTCTTCTTTAACTTTTGTAGGTACTTGGTCTTCGGGAGCCTTTACCTCAATACCCACAGTAACGGTTTCAAATCCCCACTCCCTTATCATTTCTGCTATTGGATCACCTATTGCTCTGTCTTCCATTAATAGTCCTCTAGATAAGAATACCTTATAGAATGGCTTTGGATATACGCTTACGAAATATTGTTTCTCAGATGAGTAAGAGCCTAAATCAATCCAATTGTTGTTGACGTACTCGTGCATGTGATATTTCAATCCAAAGATTTTTCTGCCAACAACATCTTTAGGTAGCGAAAGCCAAACATTTCCTAAAAACTTGTTTTCCCTTGGGGAAACCATACCAGCAATAGACTCAAGAGTGTATGCACCAAAATCAAATTCCAATTCAAGCTTTGAAAGATAAATTGAGTAATCTCCGTTATTTTCAATCCAGAAACTTATGAGAGCTTGTTCTCCTGGTACATATGTAGGCTTGTTAAAATTCCATCTTATAATCCAGCTTCCCACCAAATCACCCATTCATTTTTGATATATTCGATTTATTTTAATCTATCTCAATACTGCGTTGACCATCTCCTCATCCTCTTTGACATCCTTTTTTGGTAGTTCTTTCCGTCCCTGTCATATGAAGTTCCGACTTCTACGGACGAGCAGTGGAGGTACATCGAGCCACTCCTCCTGCCGCGGGCCGAGGAGGGCCAGCTAGCCGAGAGCGGATGACAGAAGGACCGTCGATGCTATCCTCTACGTCATGAAGAGCGGCATTCCTTGGGACGATCTTCCGAAGTATGCGAGCTACCCCACAGCCTACAGGAGACTGAGACGTGATAAAGTGAAGGTGTCTGGGAGAGAAACATGGATGCCCTGCTATCGACGGGTACTCTGGGGACAGACTTGGCATCGACAAGCTCTCCGTCTACAGCGACACCATACCGGCCAAAAGGGGGCAGGCTCATCGGCTTCGGCGCCCACAAGAAGGTTAACGGGACGAAGATGCACGTGGTAGTCAATGAAGAGTGAGTCAGCTCATACCGCAGTAAAAATAGGGAATAGAAGCTAGCATGATGGTAAGAGCCAGTCGCTCTATAGAAGAGCGAAAGGTAAGAACAAAGCACGCGAGAAGTTTTAGCTACTCTTTTCAAGCCCTAATACGATTCTCATACAAGGTGGGATCACAGACTCTTTCACAAATTCGAATCCACCGTAAATCGAGACAAGGAGTCCCTTATAGGCTTCGAGGTCTCTTTCATCTGCCGAACCTATTAGTAAGCTGATTCTCCCTTCATTGTACAGTAACTCAAAGCTTCTTGGGTATTAGGAGGGCAGATGTTTGAGCCTTGAAAAGGCTTCAGCATCTAGCTTTTGATTAATCTGGGGAATGGTTTTCATCCTGGATAGGTAGAAATTCCCTTTGGATGTCTTGGTTTCAGCCTGTGGTTCCACAACAGGAAGCAAGAAAAGGTCTGGTATGTTTGATCTATTCTCTTTTCTTCGCTTTGCGTAGGGGCTGTCTCCGGAGTCCATGCCAGAACCTACTCCAAATGTGGTGAATTCACCATTATGCTCCTCCCCATCAAATTCAGATGGAAGAAGGCTTGATAGATGCTCGGTGATGTTGCCTAAAGGCAGATGGACATAATTTCCCATATCTTCTGCCGCAAGTACCAGGGTTGGAGGCTCCATCCTTGAACCCGAATACTTTCTGAAATACCAGCTGATGTCGGTCACGAACCTTCTGCGCACTAGCTCCAGCAGAACCCTAGGGTCTCTGTAGGTGAAAAATAGCAAGAGAATCGATTTCGTCTCTGCAGCTTTGGAAGGTGCTGATTTCGATGGGAACGCTTCTGAGAGGCCCTGAAATACCATGAATTGCCTCTTCGCTTTTTTCGACCCACATCCCCTGTATTCCCAGCAGGACCTGATGTGAAGACATAAGCTCGTCTATCTTCTTGCACCTCAATTCAACAGTTCTGTACCATTCTGAATCCAATTCCTTCCTTCTCCTTGGTTCGCCTTTTCCATTCACCTCAGGCGTCTCTGCAAACCTCTTGTAGGACAGCGGCTCATTCTTGAGCATCATGAGCTGGCGTGAATAGTCAACCAGCTGAAAGATGAACTGAATCCAGGCGAAATCAGGATCTTTCTGCTCCAATTCGTGAATGAAATTGCTGATGAACTCCTGCTCTGGCTCATATCTGGGTCTTGACATGATGTGGCCATTCTTGAGGGCGACGTTGAAGAATAATGTATGGTAAGGGTCAAACATCTTCCATCAGGTGCCTGATTCGTGAGCCAAGGCGGGGGTAGAGTAAGAGCATCCTTTTTGGTGGATTGGGAAGAGGTCCAAGGTACCACCTGATATAAAAGCGAAAAAGTAGGAGGCAGGAATGAACTGGGATAGGATGGAAAGAGCTACCCTGAACAAGGGTGGAAGGGAAGGGATCTTTTGCAATACAAAGACCAACGTTAAGGTGATGGTCACAGAAAGAATGACAGTAACGCCGAAGCTCAGGATAAGCCTCTTATCGCTACGTACTCTGGCCCTTTCTCAGGAAGTATCACTTCCACTCCAAGTGCCTTCATTACCTTCCTCCAATCATTGATAGATGCGTGCTCACGGAATGGTCTGAGAAATTTGCCAATCTCGTGTCTGTAGGCAACCAAATATATCACGAAGAACTGAAGAATGGGCGAGTACATTAGAATAAGAATTGGTTCCAACATGCAATTGGCAGGACATCAAATATAACGGATGTAAATATGACAGTCAATACAAATGCAAAGTTCAGATATGTGATATTATATCGAAATTATAATGAATATAGCACAACGTTGGGATTTCCAGTTTTGTCATTGCATCATGCAGTCTCTTCCGCTCCTCGAACTCCTCTTTTGTTATCGCACACGAGCCGGGAAGCTCCTTCAGCTTCGCCAAGCGATCTATGGAACTTGTCGCAGAAGCAGTTGAGGGTATCTTTGACCTAGCGGGCTTTGCGGTAAAACTGATGACGGCCCCTGCGAGGGTCAAGAGGAGAGAGACGGGTATTGAAGTGATAAGTGGTAAGTATTCGTAAAGTATCAGCGCAATCAGAGAAAAGAAGAAACCTACAGACAGCAACACTGCTCCGGTCCTTCGTCTCCGGAGAACAGCTGGGAGAACGATTCAGCCGGATAGCACCAAGAGGAATACAAGCAATTCGAGTATGCAGTCGAGAGATAATAGGTTAAGTGCAAAGAGCCTGACGGACAACCCATTCGAACTCAGGCTGAATAACGTCCGAACTACCTTTACCAAATACGGGTATACGTAGACAATCCTTGGGACGACCAATGCAACCAGCGCAAGGATTTCACGACTCTTGCCCCGTTGGGAATCTAGCATCTGCCTCCTTCTATTCCAACAGCCTCTTCTTCTGCGCCTCATAGTCTTCCTGCGTGATTAGCCCTGCGTCGAGCATGGACTTCAGTTGCTGAAGCTTCTGGGCGACCTCCGGAGTGATTGGACGTGGCTGCTGAGCAGGAGTTGATCGCGCTGTAGGGGTCGGCTGAGATGGTGGCAGCTTCCTTACTCGCCTTCTGGTAACCATCAGAAGCACCAGCAGCAGAGCTATGACTGCAGCTGCGATTCCACCGTAGAGGAGTAGGCTTGGGCTAGTTATTGCTGCCTGACCTGAGGTTTGGGGTTGTTCGCCTATCTCGACGCCTGGCATCACGCCGTTGGGAGGCATTGCACTGACTGAAACCCACTGCGTCGTCTCGCCGTTGTTTCCTTGACCTCCCGTATTATCCCAAAAACCAAGATAGTAGTTACCCTATATCGGGGAACTTGCCATTTGTGATGCGTAGGCTGTTCCTCCCGTGGGAGGGTAGAGTATAGCGGTCTGGTTGCTCCCTTGCCAGCTGAGCCGATACGTCATGTATTGGGTAGCATCATAGAGCGTAGAACCTGGTGGATAGCCTCCGTTGGGAAGAGCAGCGGGTGTAGTGCCGCCGTTGCTGACAATTCTCAACGGCTGAACACAATTGAAGAATGGACACCATATCCAATCACTCACATAATTGCCGTTGTAACTGCCATTGACCAGGGGGGATTGTGGATTCGACCACCAGCCGAACTACACACCCTCGCCATTATTCCCGCCTGCGTAGCTCTGCATGTCCGTCGAAATGAGGTATGAGCCTGCCGCCAGAGGTGTGTCATAATACCCGTATATTGCATTCGTCTCTCCGCTCCCAGTATAGAAGGAGGCTCCGCTATCAACCGAGTAACCTCGAGAAGAAGCAGCTTGAGAAAACACCCACCCACTAGGGAGATTGGGTCCGGGGAAATTCCAGTAGTACGCGAAGACATTCACGCCATTGTCATACTGCCCGTATGAGGGGCTTAATTCTGGCGCCTCGCTTGTCGTTACGCCGTTAAAGAGGTTGGAGGAAGGGCTGGCGAAGCCCATGTATAAAGTCAGTGCAGAATCCGCTGGGATTCCATTTACCAGTTTCAGCCAATAAACCGTATCTGTAGCCATGTTGCTGTTCCCGGATTCGAGCCAGCTAGGGACCACGGTTCCATTTGAGTCGAAGAATTCGATGTTCTGTAAGTTGGGAGCCTCGTACGAAGCGTAAGCGGCGCTATTCACAACGACCATTTGCTGAAAGGGCTTTGGGGTTGGGATTGCCTAGTTGTTCGTCAGGGTAATTGGGATGGAATACACAATGCCGGGAGGCTCCGATTGAGCGTGAGTTGTAGCTGGAGCCAAGGGGAGTACTCCTATCGACAATGAGCAACAAGACGGTAAACAGCGGCCGGAGGTGACTCTTCATCGCTGTTCCTCAAGAATCTTCTTCTGGGCCTCGTAGTCTTCCAGTGTTATCAGCCCCGCGTGAAGCATTTGTTCGAGTTTCTGGAGCTTCCTCGCTTTCCGGGTGTTCCGTCTCCTCTTTCTCATAATAATTGCGGCGGGACTCAGGGCGACGACCATTATCGCCACGGCGAGGATGCCCAAGTTGACGAAGTTATATGAACTGTTGGCAACCAGACTTGTCGGCAAATCAGATGTTATGGTTATTTTGTTTGTACTTGCAGTCACCCCGCCGGTCCATCCACTAAAGGAGAAGACAAACAAGGACGGAGTAGCCGTAAGCAGGATCGACGTTCCGGGTGGAGCATAGATGGTTTCGGTAGCGCCAGGCGGGATGGAGCCCGACGTTGTCCCATAGCTGTACGTTACAGATACCTGCCCCGTCGAGACGGTCACTCCGGGGTAGAAGTCGGCTGTCTCCGTGATTGGGCCGTTGACATCCACCGTGGCGTTGCCTTCCGAGCCTGTGTAAGACCCCGCGCCCGAACCATTCCAGTTCACAAATATCCAGCCCGCGCTGGCTGACGGCCTGAGCACTATGGAGGACCCCGCATCAAACCAACCGCTTTGCGGCAAAACGGCGCCACCGGTCGAAGGATTCGATTGCGTCGTAACGTAGTATTGGAGGACGTATGCGACCGTGAGATTCATCGGCGAAGTTATTGTTCCAGCTGTGGAAGCGGTGGAATACCAACGTTCCGAGGAATTCGAGGAGGGAAATGAACTCAGAACGCTGTAGTAAGCACCGGCATCGACCCAAATCGCCTGAGGCTGCGTCGTCAACGGCATGGAGAACGGGCTTCCGAACGCCGTCGACGCGAAGTCCGGTGCGCCGGGCAGCTCTCCTCCGCTAACAGAGTAGTCGGCTGTAACCAAATATTGGTGATAATATACAAATGTTATGTTCTGGGATGAGTTCGCCGTCGCGCTCGTCAGCTGTTCCGTCTGCCACCTTTCAGTGGGTGTGGAACCGACCAGGGTAGTGGTCACGTTCCATGTGGAACCGGCATCAACCATGTAGGTGAATGGCGAAGTATTCAGAGGGACCACTCTATGAATGCCGTAAGAGATGTAGGACAGAGTTGGAGGTGAGTATCCTGCGCCTCCGCCTCGCACGGTGTAACTTAGGGTTACAGCCACCTCTGAAGAGAACGCGTAGACGATGCCGTTTGAAGTAACCACAAAGAGATAGCCGTTGTCCAGAGCCGGACTCGCTGTTATGGCTGCGCCAAGATTGGTTTGCCAAATAATGCTGCCCGACGTGGCATTGATTCCAAAGAACATTCCATTCGTGCTCCCGGCGTAGACGATATCGTTGCTGGAAACAACCGGCGAAGACGTTACTTGCCCGCCCAGATTGGCATCCCAAATCTCGTTCCCGTTGGTCGCGTTAAGTGCTCGCAGATAACCATCGTCGGAACCGAAGAAGACTCTGCCACCGGCTATGGCTGGGGTAGACTCGATCGCGGATCCGAAGTTCTCTTTCCATAAGAGATTGCCAGTTGAGGTTATTGCATAGAACGTTCCATCAGTTGTCCCGAAATAAAAGACCCCGTTTGAATATGCTGGGGTACCAACGACAGGCGAAGTGGTATTGAAATTCCACAGCGGTTCACCTGTGGTCTCCGAGAGCCCCCAAACCTGATTGTAGTTCGTGTAGCCAAACACTATTACTCCACCTCCAACGGTTGGAATCGTGCTAATCTGCCCATTAGGGTAGACCTCTGAGGTCCACACTAGGGTACCGGTGGAAGCCAGGAACGCCGTCAGGTTGGTTGACCCGAAACCGGCGAAGAACACGTACCCTTGGGAGCTGGAGATTAGACCCCAGCCGTATGATGGGCTCTCTGCGGAGGCGGGTTGAATCGGGACGTAGTAGCCTGGCTGGTTGTTGAGGTAATCCGCACCGAGTGCGGGGCTCCACTGGTCAGGAGAGAGACCAAATCCGCAGTATGTATAGCTTCCTTGATCGATTTCTGTAAATAGCAGCCCTCCGGAGACTGCAGGATAACTGGATTCCGTGACGGTCGCGCCATCGGGGCAATAGTTTGGCGGTTTTGTGGAATACTGGTATAACAGCGAGCCGTTGGATTCGCTCAACCCAGTCAAGTTGCTGCTGTCGGGTTCACTGACAATCACGATGCCGTTTACCGCGATGACGCCATCTCGTGAGCCGCCAAGGTCATAGGTCCAAGCCACCGCTGGTTTCACCGGTCCTGGGTAACGAGAGAAGCCCGCGTGCGAAGCGTTCCCGTGGAACTGGCTCCAATCCCCGACTCCTGCCGCAACGGTCGCAACAGCTGATTCTGTCGATGCGGCATGGACTGGTCCGAAACTGGCTGGGAGAAGACTGACAGAGAGCGTAACCAGGATCACAATCGTACCAAACCGCCAGTCGAAGGTCCTTCTTTGCTTAGGCGTGATATACGGACTTTTGTTTATGGGAGTTCGTGCCACTCCAATCCTACACCTGGCTCAGAATCTTCTTTTTCTGCTCCTCGAACTCTTCCTTTGTTATTGCACCCGAGTCGAGGAGCGCCTTCAACTTGACCAACTGCTCCGTGGAATCAACCGGAGCCTGACTAGGCATAGCTGACACCAGAACCTTAGCCCTGAACCCCACGACAACAGCCACCAACAGAACAGCTAGTCCCAGTGGGATGAAGATTGCGAGTCCGTATGCATACTCTCCATAGATTATGTCGGCCGAATAAGCGAGGAGGCCGCCCAACAGCATGGAAGAACCAACTTTCGGCATTTTCGGGAGGGACAGGAGCAAGATAATTCCTACAAGCACAAGTACGAATGTGAGAGCACTTAGCCCCTTGTCCCAGGTTGCGTACTGGGTAAGATTGAAGGTGTAAGGGCTATAGCCTCGCACGAAACCGACACCAAAGATTGTCCAGTTGATCGAATAGTAGCTGAAGTCGCTGCTGGTGTAAACCCCAACTGGTATAACCAGTGAAACTATGCCCAGCAGGCCAGCCTTGACCGAACTGGAGACCATATCACCAACTCCTTGAGGCCCTACATCCTGCTCAGAATCTTCTTCTTCTGCTCCTCGTATTCCGCAGCCGTGAGGGCGCCCGAGTCATAAAGCGACTTCAGTTTCCTAAGTTCGTCCTCCACACCAGCCGGCCGGACCGTTTCGGGGTGAAGGATTGCTGCCTTCTGCGAGTCGTACTCGGCCTGCGTTATGGCCTTGGAATCAAGCAGTGCTTTGAGCTTGGCGAGTTTGTCGAAGATGTCCGAGGTTATTGCCCCGCCCGACCCTGAGGCACCAAGTTCGTTGATTGGACCATTAGCAATAAGCAACATGATTCCGGGAATAACACCTGCGAAGATCAGCGCGACGACAGCCCAACCGACAGAGTTAAGTTGCTTCAACATTTTAATGTCACCTCGGTTGACAGCACCTCGCATCCGTCCTATCCGTCTCAGGACGAGAATAGATGGTATCATCAGCACTAGGAAGATAATACCGTAAACGAGGCCCGTTCCGATGTAGAAAGCCGCCAAGGGAGCTCCGTAGAATGAGGTCGGGGGAGCAAGGAGACCCAAAATGATGAAAAAGTACAGGAAATAAAACAGAAAACCAATCGTCCAACCGACGACGACCAAAATAGAGAATATCCATGCAACCAGTATTTCGGTCTTGATACTGCTCAGCTTAGCCTCGTCTGAAGACAAAATCTCTCCGGGTAATTTTTTCTTGGGATAGTTATAACTTTTGTGGAAATGATCAGTTATTTTTCTATTATTTTCCTGAAATTAGTATATCCTCTGGTCAACAAGATAAGGGCTAGGTGGATATGGACTAGAGGATCACGGTTCTTCATCTATGGGAAGCTGGATCCGGTCAAGATCGCTTGGATCATACGTGAAAAGTAGAAGCATCAGCTCACCACTCGTACGATAGCTGAGAGGATGGGTGTATCGTCGGTATGGGTGAAGAAGCTGTGGAGGAGGTATAGGATCGATGGCAGGATACCTGAACTCAAGAAGCCTGGTAGGAGATGCGTTGAAGCTACAGATGAAGAGAAGAAGCTCATCCATGATGCCTACACCGAGTATGAAGTTAACGCGTTAATCTTGGAGCATGTGATAGGCTTCGAGTATGGCAGGCATATACCTCACAACAGGATTCAGAGAGTGATGAAGTCACTGGGTATAGCCGGGATGAGCCTAGGAAGCATGTAAGGAAGAAGTGGATAAGGTATGAGAGGAAGTACTCCAACTCCCTGTGGCATACCGACTGGAAGCTCCTAGATCGATACGGATGGATCATAGCCTATCTTGATGATGCTTCAAGGTTCATAGTTGGTTATGGGCCCTTCAAGGAGGCTACATCTGAGCATGCAGTTGAAGTATTGGATAGAGCCATCCGAGAGCGTGGGAGGCCTGCAGGTATCCTTACGGATAGGGGCAGTCTGTTTTATGCTGTAGAGTGTGATGAAAGGTTGAAGAGATTGACAGCCTTCGAGAAGTATCTGATAGAGCATCAGATAAGGCAGATACTTGGCAGAGTCCAGCATCCCCAAACGAATGGGAAGATAGAGGGGTTCTTCAGAATAGTAGATGAGAAGATCCACAGGTTCAACGGCATGGATGAGCTGATCCGCTGGTACAATGTGAAGAGGCCCCACATGTCCCTCAACCTAAAGATGATAGAGACCCCCTACCAAGCCTTCATAAGGAAGATGCCTAAGGACGGCATCGTCACAGACGAAGAATCAGGTGAGATATACCATGCCCAAAAGATCTAGGAAGGGGTATACTCATTTCGGGAAAACACAACCTCCCCGTGCAACCTGTAATGGGAATAAACCTGTTCCACCCTCCTTGTCGATACTGAGAGGGAGTATGCGATGTCCTTGGAACTATTCCCCTTCTCCCTTGCCCTGATGATGCACCGTATCTTGCCATCATCAAGCTTCACTATGTCTCTATAACGCCTTGCTACCCCTTCCCAAAACTCACTCAGTCCAGCTCCGTTGACTAGATATCGAAATGACTCCTATGATGAGCGTTTATGTGTAGGCATGACAAAGGCATATGTATGTATGAATAACGAAGTATATGTTGGTGTAGATGTCCATGAAGGGGAATCACAGATAGCTGTGTTGAATAAGGATGGTAAACTGCTTGAAGAAAAAAGGCTGCCAACCTGCAGTCTGACAAGGTATGTGTCTTCCATCAATGGAAGGAAACATGTTGCAGTGGAGGCTGTTGGTTTCGTATATCCAATATATGACAAGCTGAAGATGCTGAATGATTGCACAGTATGCGTTGCTTCTCCTTCCAGGCTGCAACTCATTGCAAAATCCAAGCTGAAAAATGACAGGGTTGATGCGATTGCTCTGGGCGAGTTATTAAGGACAAATTATTTGCCTGTATCCCATATGATAGATGAGCAGGCAAGGGAAAAGAAGCTGCTTGCCATGGAGAGGGCAAGGTATGCGAGGAGAAAAGCAAGGGTTGTTGTTGAAATAAAGTGGTTATTGAAAAGAAGGGGAATAAAGGTGGAGGGGCATGATGAACTTAAGGAACTGCACCTTCCTGAAATAGACAGAAGGTTAAGGGAGAAAGATGGAACTGTTGAACTCAATAATTATTGATGAGCTGGAAAGTGCAATCAGGGAAACAGTTACAAATGATGAGAGAGCAAAATTGCTGGATACCATTCCAGGTATTGCACCTTATTCTGCTCTTTGCCTGTCTGCTTGATGACGTTGGAAGATTCCAAGCAGGCAGCTGCATATCTTGGCCTAGTTCCATCCTTATACCAATCTGGCGATGTATGCTATAGCCATAAAGGCTGGTGACCCAGTATTGAGGAGCATCCTCATACAGTGCGCAAGGGCAGGCATAAAATCTGATAAAAGACTGAAGGAATTTTACCTGAGAATAAAGCACAAAAGAAGGCAATAATGGCTGTTGCAAGGAAGATAATAGTTTATGCATACTGGATTCTCAAGAAGAATGTAACCTACAAAGAGCTTATCCTTGGCCGAAATTAGGGGGACCATCCCCGGGAAATGAGCAGGGAAGCCATTTGTAGGGGTGAATGAGGAAAGTGGGAGAGATACCCGAATGGTTGATTACTGGCTTCTTGAGGTGGTGATAAAGGTAAATTAATAAAGCTCATCATGGTTAATTTCCGGATAACATACTTTTTTTCCAGCCTTATAAACAGACTTTAGCCACTCGTCCGCGCCTACGTCATTTTTTGGAATAAGTGAACTGAGCTTGCTTCTTCGCTTTTTGTATATATAATACCCTTGTGTGTTGGGAGCATAACCAAATTTAGTTTGTGGTTTGTATTTGAGAAGGGTACCATCTTTTTTGAAGAAACGACCTTTCTTATATTCTTCTTCATCAGGGAATTTGTATATCTCTTTGCAGTTTGGACAAAAATAATGAAGCACATTTTGTTGTTCAGCTGACAACTATATAAAGCCTATCACTTTCCGATATGCTTGACCTTATTTCACATCCCACATTCTTGGAATTTTGAGATGATTCCAAAATGAGATATTGGGTCATAAGATCCCTATGGTGGGATTGGCGTAATTACAGCTAATCCGCTAACATTTGCCATATAAGGTCCGATTGGTCGTATGCGAGCTCACTAGGCTTCTAAATGTGTCAAATGTTGCCAAGTTGGCAGAGTCTTCGTGACGAAAGATGGGCGTTTGACAAAATTCAGGCTGGAGATTTAGTGATCAGAAAGGTAAGGTTCCAGCATTCCAGGCCACAAGCCGACTCCTCTGTCCACCTTTCTTTTATGATCACAATACGACAACTGGTGAAGTTTCTAGAGGAATGCCCTTCGCCGTAATTTTTACACCATCAATTGACCCCTAGATGTTAGGAGGAGAAAATGCACGCCTTATTAACCAGATTCATATCAAATCTCTATAAACAGACTAGAGCAAAACTTCTTTTGTAAGGCGTTGGAACAGACACCTCCTTTAATTTGCCAGCTTCTAAAGCTCGTATTCATGATTCTCTCTCTTTATCCAGGGTGTCCTTTGTATAAGAGACAGCTGCAACCAGATCGTTAAATCTGAGTCTGGAGTTCATCTGAAAGTCCTTATACATTATCTTCACGAACTTCCAGCATGACTTTGTTACCTTACTTGTGGTCTCGCACCACTTCATAGCCGCCTTATCCTTGTATTTGACTATCTGTGTGTCATATTTCTCGCCTTTCGTTTCAACGAGATAGTAGCAGTCTTCGTTCTTAACGATAAAACAGGTATGTAATAATGCACATATCCTTTGTCATCGTAGTAAAGTATCCTCATGGGTATGCCTTCCCTGAATATGCGAGTGTAGGCAATGACATCTGAATTAGTATCTAAGTAGCTCATGAAGTCTATTTCGAACTGGCTGTCCGCAGGTAGAAGATTAAAGACAGATTTGACAGGTTTATGTAACATGTCAGGGCTTTTAGTGGTGTGCAGCACCTCAGTGTCGCTGAGCTTGAAGTATCTCGTTACGTACACCGGTTCCTCCTTCATTGACAGCTTGGTCAATTCTGAGACAAAGACCTCGACTATCTTCTCTCTTATCCTCGGGTCATTCAACTTCTTCACATTCTCTTTAGAAGACGTATCTATAGTAGATTCAAAGAGATAATTTGTGATATAATCTTCAATCTTTGGCACAAGGACTGAGAAAAGAGTTGGTGTCTTGGCCTTCTTTACTATGGCGCTCGTAATATAACCTGAGGTATACATTGAAGTCTTCTGTGTAATCAAAGGCGAGTTCTTTCTCTCTTACTATCTTATTCGTTAAAAGGTCCTTCTCACGATACATTATGGTCGGTGTCTTGAATTCCGAGAGCTTGAAAACCTTCATTGGTAAAGCAGATAACTCTAGCTTGTCTATTTCTGGGACGTGCCTGATTGTGCCTCCTTCTATGATAGGTATTGTAAAGTCGAATTGAATCTTTCCTTGTTCGACCATAATGTCATTTATCTGAGGCTTTACCTTCTTAGAGGAGAGAATTTCTACTTCGAGGTCCCCTTTCTTTATCTCGGCGTCCCAGAGCTGTCTGAACCTTGGATGATCAATGACTATGAGCGGCTCGTCTATGAGCTGATTGTAAGGAAACATTCTCCTTAGCCCACGACCAAGCGTCTGCTCTGGTAGTAGTTCAGAGGTAAAGGCTCGCAAAGGCACGATTACCATGACATTTCTAACGTCCCATCCTTCCTTCAGCATCATGACGCTGACTATAATTTCGTATTGATTGGTGGCGATGTCACGGGCAGCTTCCCTGAGTCTAGGCAGGTCCGTCTTTGTTATGCTCCCGCTAGTGTCAGTATGAATAACAAGCACCCGATTTTTGAATCCCCTCTCCTCTTCGAGGTATTTACCAACTTGGTCAGCATGCTTAGTAGAGTCCGTCATTATGAAGAGTACAGGTTTCTTTCCGGAGGCCTTAAAATCTCTTTTAGCCTCAAGAAGGTTCTGTATTCCAACGTCTATCTGTGCCTTGTTTTGTAGGACGAAGTCTGTCATCTTGGGAGGAGGTGGGATTTTTTCGAGTATCCCGATCCTCGGCCTCTTTACCGTCTTGTCATGTATAGCTTGTCGGAGTGGGTATTCATAGATTATGTGTGGGAATAGGATTCCCTTCAAATCCTTTGGGGTAGCCGAAAAGTCTAACTGCATCACTAAGCCTTGCCCAAAACCTTTCGCTATACCTTCGTTTAGCCTCTTGATGGTTTTGTTCCACTCCAGGTCGTCGCCATGAACGTGATGAGCTTCATCATTTATAACAATGAGATCATCATACTTAGTTAGACTATTGTAGAGATACTCCCAGTTGGCTATCGGGTCAGATTCATCCCTTGGCTTTGGTCCCAGATATTCATCAACAGGGTTTATCGGCTCTTCCTCTCTCTCGTATAGCTGCTGGATATTCGTCAGGAAAATCACTCCTCTCCCATGCTTTAGGGTTCTTTCGCTCTGTAGAACTACCTGAACATCGAACTCTGCTGCCCATTCGGGTGGGATAAATGGCAGCTGCCGTATCTCTTTTGTATCTTGAAAAGACTCTTTTAAGCGGTCGAAGACTATAAGGTTAGGGGCCAAGACCAAAAAGTGGCTGCTGTATCTGAGTCCATTGTTAATGTCCTTTATTTTGTTGAAGTATTGCCAGACAATAGCCAGTTCCATTACAAAGGTCTTTCCAGATCCCGTAGCCATTTTGAAGGCATATTTGGGCCAAGGGTCTGGAGAGCCTGGCTGCACCTGAGTAATACTAAAGCCCCGAATCAGTTTAGCTAGTGAATCATATTTCGCAACTTTGTATACATAGATTAGGGCCTCTATGGCTTCCCTCTGCGCTGGCCAAAAGGAGAAGGGTCTTCCCTCACTATCATAATGGTCCTCTAGAAACCAGTAAGTCAGGAGGCGTTTGGTGACATCGCTCGCACCTCCATATCCTTTTGCCCTCCAATCGACTACAGCTCTCTTGATCTTCTCGTCCAGTTCTATACTATTACCTTTAGGTTTCCCATCTAAAGTAGTTTGTTCATTCATCTGAATTACACCCTAACGGTGAGTAACTTATTGGTGTCATTTCCAAGGATGTCAACGACTTTAACCAATATCGTATATTGCCCAGGGTTATCATATTGATAGGTGATAGAAGTGCGCAACTCAGGATTCTTCTTAGTGCGATATTCCTGCCTCATGTTATGGAAAAAATCACCCTTGTAGTCGAAGTCTACAGCCCAGTAGTCGATATATGCTTTGAAGTTCTTGATAGTGATTCTAACCTCTTCGGGTATGTACTCTGGGTTTGCAATAACGAACTTCTTGAGGGAAACAGTAACCTCTCTGCCTTTAACTTCCAAGCCCACATCTAGGTAATTTAGGTCAAAGAACTTTAATTCTTCAAGTCTGCCTAGACCTTGTTCTGATTTAACCTCCAACACTTCGTGTGGGATTTGCTTGAGTCTGATGTCCATGCCATATTCTTTAGCCAAATCTCCTAAAAGATCATAAAGTCCCATCTCGAAGTCCCATCCGAGAACATCTATCCCTCTTGCACTCACGTTGATTGCTTCCCTCGCAGCTTCTGTGATCTCTTTTAACGTTACAAAGCTGTCGATTGGCCCTATGTGCACGAGCCTATCTCCTTTCTTGCCATGGATATAGGCAAAGCCCTGCAGGGGCGAGGCATTATAGAGCTTCAATATAAATTCAATGTAGCGTCTACCACCATTGCCGTTTTCAAGAAGTTTCTGCTTCTGGTATCTGCCGAGATTGAGTATTTGAAAAGGCCTGCAACCTGGAATGTCCAAAAGCCTCTTCCTCGTAAGATGTATTGCAAATTTGGAAAGATCGCAACCTATCCATTTTCTCTTTAATTTTTCGGCCACTGCTAGCGTCGTTCCTGAACCACAGAAGAAATCGGCTACAAGACTACCTTCACTTGAGGAAGCTCGAATAATTCTGTCCAACAATGCTTCAGGTTTTTGGGTCGGGAAGCCCCAACTTTTCTCTAGAAAAACTCATTATCTGGATAGATGTTAGACCCTCTTCCTGGAATAAACCCCAGACATCTTCAATTGGAATACCTTTTCCCGTAGGCTTATCGCTACCCCTTCGAACATAGTTAGGCGGATGAGGGATATACAGTTTGTTAAAGATATAGTCATTTGACTTAGTATAGTATAGAATGGTATCGTGGTTTCTTATCCAATTTTCCGTTGCTGTCTTGTACCCAGACACCCAGCCAATACGCCATATGATCTCACGTTGAAAATTCTCCTTTCCGAAAATCTCATCCATTAGCACTTTTACGTAATGCCCAACATGGGAATCCATATGTACGTAAATGCTTCCCCTTTCTGAAAGTAATTCTCGCATTAGAACGAGCCTGTCATATATCATCTGCAGATATGAGGTCAAACCTTGACCCCAAGTATCCCGATACGCCCGTATCTCGATTCCTGAAGCCTCTTTTACGATCTCTTCATCTTCTATCTTGATTGGGGTCGTGAAATCAGCGCCAGTAGCAAATGGTGGGTCAATGTAGATCAGGTCAATTTTTCCTGCATACTCAGGAAGGAGGGAACTCATCACGAGTTTGTTGTCTCCCCAGATTAGCATGTTATACCATTTGTCTGTTCCTAGCACAAAAGTGTCCATCGTTTTGGTTCTCGGTTCATTGACCGTTTCTACGATCTGGAAGGGTAGTTTGATCTTTTCTACTTCTGTTCTCTTGCCCTCCCACTCTAAGCGAGTCTGAATTTTCCCTGAGCCTAGCATTTCTATCCCCCCTCTATCTTTTTGTGTTTGTAACTTATAATATTATGGACTCCAAATTCCAGTTCTTTTGTGTCGAGCTAAAACAGGTTATCTAGTATGATCTTAAGTTTCTCTAACGAACTATTTTAAACCATATATGTAGTCTGTTCAACAACTACTGAATTCTTTTGTGACGACATTTCATTCACCTAGTAGGATTTTTGAACCCTTTGCATGCGATTCCAGAACCAAAGGTTCTTCATAGTTCTCTTTTGTATAGGCTTCATTTCTTATAGCGCCACATATTTCCATCCAAGCCTTTGGAGTTCTTGTATGATGAATTCCTCAACGGGGCCTTCTTCTGTATAAAGCATCTAAACCCCCCTACCATACACTCTTTCTACACTTTCCATCGTGATAATTTGGTTCGAAGCCAGTTCTTCAAAGTCTGCTAAGAGGAAAGATGGACCTAAAGACATCTTCTTGAAAAGTAAGTAAAGCATAATTTCACTTGTAAGTAGGAATCCTTTCGAAGATGTTTCTTTCTCAATATCGCTTATTTTTTCTAATCCTTCGTAGGAGTGAGCTATGAAAGCGAAATAGGCTTTTTCAATTCCTATTCGTTCTTTAATCCTCCTTTTTTCATGTCGTACGTATTGTGTCATTGCTCTTCTGTCGTTAGCGATGGGAAAGTAATTAGATTTATTTTTACAGTCATAAACGATAGCAAAGTCTTTGGAGTATGCTATTCCGTCTGGGTATTCACCTTCCTTTTTGTGTCCTAGCTG
>Ga0208314_100304_pt1 | contig 19938 bp, 22 predicted proteins | sample OSPB_Mat_host_9__FD_187144 | JGI IMG/M metagenome (GOLD analysis project Ga0208314, IMG submission 187144) | Extremophilic microbial mat communities from Yellowstone National Park, USA - OSPB_Mat_host_9_15 (SPAdes) (version 3) | ecosystem: Environmental > Aquatic > Thermal springs > Hot (42-90C)...
TATTTAGGAGAATTACTTATATTTTTTGGACTTGGATTTGTAACATATAGTCTATTAGGAATATTGGGAGCCTTTATTGTATCATTAATGGTATATGTTGGAGAAGTAATTCCAGAAGAAAGATATATGTTAGAAAAATTTGGAAAGGAATATGAAGAATATATGAAAGAAACTTTTAGATTTATTCCATATATATTTTAATTTTTCTATATATTTTATCTGGGACCGTAGTCCAGCCTGGAAGGATGTCGGTTTGGGGTACCGGTGGCCCCGGGTTCAAATCCCGGCGGTCCCATTAGTATAAAATATATAATATTAACACTATTATTCCAGTTATTCCTCCTATCAATAATCCAATATTTAAATAATTATATTCTATTTCTTTATTAAATTGTATAACAATATTTAGTGGTTGATTTACAATATAATTGTATCCATTTTCATAATAAATTGTGTTATAAAAGAATCCTGGATAAATATATTTTGATGATAAAACATTTATCATAGTTCCATTATTTAAAAAGATAGATTTATTTCCATAGAGACTTATATAATTATTTATAGAGATGTTTACTAAAAATGGAGTATAAAATGCAACTAAATATTGATATATACAATATTTAAATAGATCAATGTTCATCGGAAAAGTTATATTTATTGTTATATTGCTTTTATTGCAATACAATCTTTCCTGATTATTTATATAATTAATTGGATTTATTAATATGGTTACATTATTATTTGCATTTATATAAAAACTATTATTTCCAGAATATGTATTATTATTTATCGTATAATTAAATGGGAAAGATATATTTAATTGATATTGTAAATAGCAATAATCAGATATATCAACAATTTCTGTAGTATTTATATTTAATGTTATATTATTTGGACAATAATATTGATAATTTCCGAAATTATATGTTTGATTTAGGTAAATATTCAATAAATTATTTGCATAAAGAGAATATAAATTATTATAATATGTCTCATTTAGATAATTTCCAGAAATTGAGAAATTTATCCCAATATTATCATCTATAATAACTAAATAATATTCTGTATAGCTTGCAGATATATTATAATTGTTATTTACTAATAAACTTATATTCAAATACTGTTGAGAATAATTAATGTTATAATTTTCCCCATTTATTGTTAAATTATTTAATAAATATAATGTATCGTTTTGATAAATATATACTGGAATATCTATATTAAAAATTGTCCCAAAAGGATATTGATAATTTATATATGAATTATTGAAAGAATAATAAACTAATATATTATAATTTAAAATGTTTTTACTTCCTAAATATTCTGGATAAAAAGTACCTGTAGATAAACTTACAAATCCTTGAGATATTATATTTTCATTAATATTTGAAGAATATTCTGCTGTGTTAATACCATAATTAAATATTGATGGGTCTAGAGTAAGATATTGATTATTATATAAATAATATAAGCCCAAATAACCACTAATATTGTTTATATATATACAGGTTCCGTATCCGGGTCCTCCAAAAACTAATTCTAAATCTTCTATATTATTAGAACCTGTAAAATATGGAGAAATAACTATATTACCATTTGATGGAATTAATAATGTAACGTTATCATACCAAATTATATTTTGTCCATCAAGACTATATCCAAATTGTATTTCTGGATAAGAATTATTTTGAGTAACATTAATTATTAAATATACATTTAATGGATATTGCAGAACAAAGTTATTTGTTTCATATACATAAAAATATTCGTTATCATAATTACTTATTATTCCGTTACCTCTAATTAAATTACCTAATAAATAATAATTTGAAGAAGTAAAATTCCATATATTATCGGCAAATTCATAATATCCACCAGTATTATTTATTAATAAAACATTTTGTAGCCAATAATATTGACCATTACTTAATTCTAAGATAGCATTTAATTGTATAGAACCAGAATTTTCGCCTAAAAAACTATTAGAACATGAAGGATCAACATATGAACTAAAACTATTTAAATAAACATCCCCAATAACTTCGTTTGTTGTAACATTATATCCATAAATATTTCCATTATTAATATATATACCATAATCAGAAATTCCTATCGGAGAATAAACATTATTTTCAGGCTGATTTGCTAAACCATATGTAAAATAATAATATGCATTTTGTACATTATTATTGTAAATTACTACATAATAATTTCCTGAAGGTAAATATATACTTTGGTTTATATAATTTGTATATGCTTGATAAATTGGATTGAAGTTCCCACCAGATTGAAAATTTAGGTAATCTTGTTGGTCCATTATATAAAAATTTAAAGGAATTGATGAATTAAAATATATATTTAAATATTGATTTGATGAATATATTGGGTAAGAAAAATAATATCCTGGATATAAAATATAAAAATCACCATAAGATCCCTGCCCTAGATTATATATATTTAATTGATTTATATTTATTGAATTTATTGGGATATTAAACAATGTTGATGAATAATTTTGTGAGTATGTATTAAAAAAATTAAATATTAGAATTAATAATCCAAATAGTTTTAATTTATTCATAAGAGTTTATTATTATTTAATTTTTTATAAGATTTTATTTGAATATTTGATTATGAGAATATTTATTTTTTATTCAAATACCATAAGAACTGATGGAAATTTTAAAAATATATATTATTCTGGGAGATTGGATATAGCAATTAATTCAATTATACATGCTTTTTTTCTATCAAATGGATTAAGAAAAAATATTAGATTTGATTTATATTTAAATGGAAAACCTGTTCCTCCAAGATTGATAAGAATAGAATCTGATATAAATACCCCATGGTCAAAAAAGGATATATCCACATTATTATCAATATCATTGAAAAAGTATAATAAAAAGAATATTAAAAACCCATTCCCAGGTATATATGTTGATAAAGTTGATTTTTTCGATTTATTGGATGGATATAAGAATAATGGAAAAAACATATATTTATTAGATAAAGATGGGGGATTTATTGAAAATATAAAAATTGAAAATCCAGTATTTATTATTGGAGATTTTTTAGGAATACCAAAAGACATAAAGAAAAAAATAGATAGTGATGTAATAAAGATTTCTTTGGGAGATATTAATTATTTTTCATCACAGGTTATTGTAATATTAAATTATTATTTGGATAAAATGAATTTTGAAAAAGATATATACGATACATCATATAAATTTATTTATAGAGAATGATACTCGGCTTAGATCTATCTGCAAAGGAAAATAATAAAACTGGATATTTTTACTTTAATAAAAAACCAATATTTGGGATATTAAATAAAAATCAGGAAATATTAAATTTAATAGAAAATGAAAAATTTAAATATATATTTATTGATGCTCCTTTAAGTTATGAATATCCATATAGGATAGAAGAAAAATTATTATATAAATATGGATTCAAACCATTACCATTATCTTTAAAATCGATGAAATTATTATATGAAAGGGCTAATTTATTAAAAAATAAAATAATGGAAATTAATAAGAATATAGAAGTATATGAAACATTTCCAAGAGCAGTAGAAAAAATATTAAAATTAAAATATCAATATTTTTCAAAAGTATTTAAATATAAAGATATTTATGACGCATATTTATCCTATTTAGCTGGCTTATTTTTTAAATTAGACAGATATGAAAAATTTGGAAATTTAATACTACCTAATATATAATATATATAGGACCCGTAGTTCAGCATGGATAGAATTCTCGGTTGCGGTCCGAGAGATCCGGGGTTCGAATCCCCGCGGGTCCATATCTATAAATATATGATGTTACTAAAAATAGTAATAAAAATTTTTCATAATATTATGATAAAATATCTACATATATGCAATTTAGAGCAAGAGTATATGATATAACTAGAGATGAAAGTTCATATAATATACATATATATGTTGAATAAAGAAGAAGAATTGAATTCTATACTTTTCAAACAAGAAAGGAAATTCCAAAAATAATATTAAGAAAATATAGAAAGGCAAAAGAAGAAGGTAAAGATTATTATCCTAAGGTATTTATAATACCAACTCTACCACTGGGAATAGGTAAACAACCCGTTCGTTTTTATTCAAAAGAAATACCACATTATGTACCTTTAGATAAATTAATTATTGCCTTTCGAATAAAAAATTTATGGAAAAAATTATAAACTACAAGGGATGTATGTTGAGGGTGCTTGCGGATTTGACGTTTTAAATAATAATAATTTAGAGTTAAGATCTTATACTATAAATTTAGGGAGAGCTAATTTGGAGGATCTACTCAGGTTTATTATATACAATTTTAGAAATAATCAAAGTAATAGAAATGGAGAAATTGGCTGATATATTTTTATTGGTAAAGACTGGAATATTTCATGTAAGCAATCTAATGTAGCTCCTAAAGATATTAAAATACTTGAAATATATAAGTAAAAATATAATCTCAATGCGGCGGAGGGGATTTGAACCCCTGGCGGACCTTATCCAATCGGACCTAAACCGACCCCCTTTGACCGCTCGGGCACCGCCGCTTATAGAAATTAATTTAATTTCTTTATATAAAATTTATCAACTTTCTTTTCTCCTTCTTTTAAATTAATTATTCCATCCTTACACTTTAAATTTATATCATTTATTAAATCTTTATACTTCAAAACATATTTTATTATATCAGAAATATATAAATTAGTTTCTAAATATAATTTTCCATCCTTTATATTGTTTTTAATATATTCATCTAATATTAAATTTAATTTTTTATTATATTCATCTCTTTCTTTATTTATTTTCTCAATATAATTATTTAAATTATTTATATCAATATTATATTTATTCTTTATATCTAAAATTTTTTCTTCAAAATCTTCAAATTCTTCTATAACTCTATCACCAGCAACAAATCTAAACCTTATCAATCCATCTGCAACTTTTTCTACACTTTTTATTTTTACTAATCCAATTTCTAATGTATTATCCAAATGCGTTCCAGAACATGCTTCAACATCTGTATTTTCTATTTCAACAATTCTTAATTTTTTTTCTGGTATAAATCCTCCCTGATATATTATAAATCCATACTTTTCTTCAGCTTCATTCCTTAATAAATAAAATTTATTTATTTTTCTTCCCTCTAATATTATTTTATTTAATTCTTTTTCAATTAATTTTATTTCATTATATGATGGTACTTTATAATGTGTAACATCTAATTTTCCTTCATATTCATTTTTTTCAGCACCTGATTGCCATATATGATTTCCATATATTTTTCTTAATACAGATGTTAATAAGTGGGTTGCAGTATGATGTCTTGATATCCTATATCTTCTATCTTTATCAATAATTTGTAAAATATTTGAATTATTATCCCAATTAATTTTCCTATCTACTTTATGTAATATTATTCTTTCATATTCAATTACATCAATAACTTTTGCGAAATAATTTTCAAATCCTTCAATTTTATTACCGTTTAAATAATCTTTTAATATTTCTTTTACATAATATGTAAAATCATAATTATTTAAAATTTCCCTTGAATAATTTTTTATTTCATCTAAATTAAATATATATCCAGTATCATTTACCTGTCCACCTTTTGTTGGATAAAATACAGTTCTATCAAATATTAAATATTCATCTTCTATTCCAATTAATTTTCCGATATCATAATATTTTTTCCATGATTCATAAAATGATTCATATGTTTCTAGATAATTTAATTTTAAATTTAATTTTTCTTCTTTTTTTATTTCTTTAGATTTTTCTTTATGTTCTTCAACTAATTTATTTAATTCTTCTCTATTTATTTTTATATTTGGATTCCTATCTTCTATAATTTCTAAAGAGATTCCATATGATGTATATAGTTCAAATATTTTCTTTGTATCAATATTTTTTAAATTATTTAAAATTTTTTGGGCATTTTTCTTTACTTCCAAATATTTTTCATATTCATGTTTTAATATATCAACAATTTCGTTTATATTTTCCTTTAATTTTTCTTCATACCAATCTTCAGAAATTTTTATCAATAATTTTCTTATAAAATCTTCTATATCATTTATTTCAAAATATTTATCAATAAAATAAAACATCCTTCTTGCAATCAATCTTAAATTATAATTCCCACCTATATTTGAAGGTAGTGCTCCATCAGATATTGCAATATATAATGATCTAATATGATCTGAAATTGAATATATTGCCCTCATTATTTCAATATTATTCTTTGGATCTATTCCCTTTTCCTTTAAAAATTCCTCAAAAGATTTTATATCATTTTTTTCAAAATCAAATAATGAAGAATACATTGAAATCTTTGATAATAAATCTATATCAATTCCATATTTTATATTATCTAATAAAAATTTTATTGTATTTGGAAATACAATATCATATGATGTGCTTGTGCCATTTGTAATCCATGCAACCCTTTCCTGCCCCATTCCCATATCTAAAACTTTCAATTTATCCAATTCTATCCATTCATTGTTAATAATTTTATATTGCATATATACCTGATTTGCAACCTCTAAGCCTCTTATAAAGAATTCAATTGATGTACCACCATTTCCCCCACCTTCCCATTTATCTTCATGAAATATAAATTCATTCATTGGAAAATTGTTATCTTCAAACCAATAGTATAGATCTAAAAAATATTGATTTATATCATATTCTTCTGGTTTTACAAATGCATGTTGTCCAATCATTACAAAACCTGTATAATGTCTTCCCGTCAATCCAACATTTCTTACATCATTAAACCTTAAACAAAATTGTGGAACGATTAATTTTTTTGAAGGTGGTTCTGTATATCCTTCTACAACCCATGGTTGGAAATCTGCAATTGATGCAATTACAAAATCTATATCATCCCTCCATCTCGCTACAACAGGATATCTATTTATTATTGCATATCCCCTTCTATTTAAATATTTTGAAAAGCTTTCCCATACTTCTCTATATTTTAATTTTTTTCCAACATGGTTGTTTATAAAACCATAATTTTCATGATCTCCACATATATCCCTATTTTTATCAAAATTCCAAAAATATCTACCACAAATTTTACATTTTTTTCTAAATAAACCTAAACTTTCTAAAGATTTTTTTGGATATAATTTTTCATAATTAGATTGCACCTTTTTTCTTTAATAATTCATATTTTTGCATTACTAATATTTCATCCATTGAAAGTTCAGAACCACTCATAATTTTTTGTTGTATCTTTGAATATTCTTCAATTATATTATTCTTTTCTTCTTCAGATATTTCAACTGCTTGTTTTTGTAATCTCTGACTTATATATCTTTGTAAATCTTCATTTAATTTATCTTCAAGTTCTCTTATTCTATCCTTTATTTGTTTTATTTGTTCCCTGAGTTTATTATATTCGCTCATTATTTGTGTTAATCTTTCTTTTATCTGTTTTATTTGTTCTTTTATAACCCTCCTTTCATCAATATTTTTTCTAATATTTTGACCTATTATTGATAACTTAGATCTATAAGCATTATATTCTTCCCTTAATTTATCAATTTCTTGTAAAACAGAAGATATTTCTTCATATTTACCTAAAAGTTTTCTTAAATATTTAATCCTATTCCAAATTTTCTTTTCTTGAGAATATGATAAAACTTCTGTCTGTAAAACATATTCCAATGTTTCCAATTCTTTTTTATATTTATTTATATCTTTTGCAATATCTTTATTCTTAAATATATCTTTTCTTGCTTGCTTTATTTCATCCAGCTTTTTCTTTAATTCTTCTAACTTTTCCAATGTTTTTTGTCTCTCATTCATTAAGTTATCCAATATTTTACTATACTCCTCTTTCTTACCTCTCAATTCCTTTAATTTTTCCAGCAATTCTTTTCTTTCTTTATATAAAACCTTCTTTCTAGAGTATAAATTTTCCTTTTCCTCTCCTAGCTTAATCAATTCTTTTTTTATTAAGATAATACTTCTATAAATCTTATCTGAATCTGTCACCTTAAAATTAAATTATATATAAAAATTTATAAATTTTAGAAACCAAATAATGATGATAAACCTTCTAATGCTTGCTCTTCCTTCTTTTCTTCTACCTTCTTTTCTTGCTCTTCTTCCTTCTTTTGCTCTAATTGCTGTGGAGTAACTTGTGCTGGAGCAATAGATAATGATTCTTCCCTTATTTTATCCAAATCAACTCCCTGTAAACTTGCTAATACAGCATTTACCATTGCATCGTTTGGTTCTATACCTACTGATGTCAATACCTTTTTTATATTATCTGCATTTATTTCCTTTTTAGCTTCATGTAGTAACCATACTGCATATATATATTCAAGACCCATTTATTATTGTTAAAAAAAATATATTTAAAAATGATAGCCCTCCCTATTTTATATCCTCAAATCTTTGAATTAGTTTATCTAATATTGGTTTTACTGTGGTTGTTAGTAAATCTTCATAGGATACTCTATGTGGCTCAAATGGACCATGTCTTCTAATATAATCTGCAATCTCCAATGCTTTATTTCTTGTATAATCAAATGCTGGATCATCAAACATATCTTCTGGTCCATATAATTTATCTTTCTTTACTTGGAATCCCAATGCAATTACCCTTGGAGGTCCATCAAACCTTGTGGCTCTTGCATTCTTTAAACTTACAGGTAATAAAGGACCCCAATATGATCCCCTCATCCATCCATTTACCATATATGGAAATGAAAAAGCTTCTAATATTTCTCCTACTGCAGGAAATCCTTTTTGTGCTCTTACAATCATTATCGGATCATCCTTTCCAGCATATCTACCAGCCTCTTCATATAATCTTTCTGTAGAAGAGACTGCAACAGGTTCATCTTTTGGATATTTATCGGATCTTGGATATACTCTTTTTATAGCAAACCTTTCGGATGTTCCAATTAATAATAATAAATCATAAATTTCTTCTGGAGAATTTAGATATATTCTTTTATGATTATATAAATCCCATACTTCAAATCTAAATCCAGGTCTCATGCTTTGATCAATTACTAAACCTGGTGTATTAAATGGGTTTGCAAACATTTGAGATAAAGGATAATTAAATGCTCCAGATTCTGTTTTGTCTGCAGCAAATACAACTATTGATTCCGAGGATCTTAATGTAAATTCGATTTCTGCAACTCCAGGCCCCATTCCAATTAATGAACCAGTAAATTCATCTTTTAATAAATCCCCACCAGCTCCGTATAAATTCATTTCTTTTGCAATTTCAGAATTTTTCTTAAATATTTCAAATGCAATTTGATGTATTTCTCTATTATTTTCCCCTTTATTATGTAATAATATTAAATTCAAATCATCTCCAACATGTGATACAAAATAATCAAATATTTTTTCTCCCTTATATTTATCTAATATATCTGAAGCCGTTTCTTCAAATATTTCTGGAATACTTGAATTTCCAACTAAACTTCCTATATCAGCTTTTAAGACACTTATTGTTATTTTTTCTGATGATGTCATATAATAATTTTTAATTTCATTTTTTATAGTATTATTATACCACTCGAAGGTATAAAAATTTCAATGGTTAAATACCTTTCCTAAAAATATTTAATAATGGCAAAGAGTTCACCACCTTACATAAAATATATGATACATGCGTCAGTATATATTGATGGAGTAGTTGAGAAACCAGATGTAATAGGAGCAATATTTGGGCAAACAGAGGGGTTGTTAGGATCAGAAATGGATCTAAGAGAATTACAGAGGTCTGGAAAAGTTGGAAGAATAGATGTAGATCTTAGGGTAGAAAATGATAAAACAATTGGAGAAATTAGAATACCAACAAGTTTGAATAGATTTGAAACTTCATTAATTGCTGCAACATTAGAAACTGTAACGAGGATTGGACCAACACATGCAACAATAAAAGTACAAAAGGTAGAGGATATAAGAAAAACAAAGGTACAACAAATATTAGAGAGAGCTAGGGAATTATTGGCAAAATTGATAAATGAGGAATTACCAGATCCAAAAGAATTATTATTATATTTAGAATATTCACATAATATGAAATCATTAATTGAATATGGACCAGAAAAATTGCCTGCAGGACCCGATATAGATAAATCTGAAGAAATAATATTAGTAGAGGGGAGGGCAGATATTTTAAATTTATTAAGATATGGAATTACAAATGTAATAGCATTAAATGGATTAAATGTACCAAAAACAATAGTTGATTTATCAAAGAAAAAAATTGTGATAACATTCTTTGATGGTGATAGGGGTGGAGATTTATTAGTAAAAGAATGTATGTTAAGTGGTGTTGATATTGATTTTGTAGCAAAACCGGAACCTGGAAGAGAGGTTGAAGAATTATCTGGAAAAGAAATATTAAAAGCATTAAAGAATAAAATATCATTTGATCAGATTAGAGCATATTATGAAAAATTGGAAGGAACTACTGAAGATATAAAAAATATAAGGAGTGAAAAAAGAATAAAGGATCCAATATTACAAAAATTAAAGTCATATATGAATGATGTATTTAAAACAGACCAGGCTTTATTATTGGATGATAACTTTAATATATTAAATAAGGTACCTGTAGAAAAATTGGGAGAAATAATATTGAAACATAATAATTTAGCATATTTAGTAATGGATGGTATATTAACAAGAGAATTATTGGAATTAATAGAAAAAAGTACAAACATAAAATATGTTGTATGTATAGATAGTATACAAAAAAGTAGTAGTAAAGTGAAGATATATACAATAAGCGATCTTGATAAAGTCTAACTTTTTTCTACTTGATAGTTTATTATTCCACTAATAGAATTATTTCCTACAGATGAATAATATAATGTTATATATAAAGTCCCACCAAGTTTTTCCCATTGAACAATTGTTAATCTTGTTTGATCATCCAATTCAAAATTATATTGTAATGTAATATATTTGTCTGGTTGTATTATATATATATTCTGTAAAAAGTTTCCGGAGGTTATTATTGATGATGTTTGATATGAATTCTTTAACCCTAAATATGAGAAATATATTTCTACAGAATAGTTATTTGGGTTATTTACATTAAAGGAAAAATAATTTCCATTTATACTAAAATTTGATATATATAAATCATATATATTTTCAGGATTTACCATCTTATTTCCACCAAAATATGTTGAATATGAATAATATATTAGATAAATTGCTGGTATAGAAAATACTAGAAATAACATATTTAATATTATCTTTTCTCTATCCATAATATATGGATAAATTTAATAAATTAAAAATATATCATATGAAAAAACTTGAGGAAGCTAAGGAAAAATATCTAGCAGATCAACCTATATATTATATTCTAGATCTTATTAATTCATTAGATTTCTTTTTTACAACATCTTCATGTGCAGGTAGGATAATTTTATTAAAAATACCAAAAAGTGGGAAAAAATTTGAGGCAGAATTTCTATTTAAATCTCATTATTATGTAAATTTTTATTATATATGGAATAAATTGTTAGAAGTATATAAAAATTATGATGAGAAAATATACTTTAAACAAGAACCATTTATTTTACATGTATCTTTAAAAAATATAGAAAGGGCAAATGAACTATTGAATATTGCAAGAAAATCTGGATTTAAGCACTCTGGAATATTTTTGATAAATGATAAAAGGGTAATGGTTGAAATTGTTGGAAATGAAAAAATTGAAACAATTTTATCAAAAAATAAAAAATTGTTGGTAGATAAAGAATATTTTTATAATTTAGTAAAAGAAGCAAATGAAAAATTAAAGAATGTAAGAAAAAGAGTAAGTATATTTTATAAAAATCTTCTATCCTATTATATAACAATATGAATTATCACAGTAATTATTTATTGTTTCGTTATTTATTTCTACAAATTCATATAAATAATAATTATATATAAATTGATTATTTATATTTGATTCTAGAACTGTACATGTAGCATTAAAGTAAAAGTTTCCATTATTATTATAACATCCAGATTCTATTGTACATAAACTTAATGAATTAATATCTGATAATGATGATGAACAGTCAGAGCCATTTTCATATGGTCCAAATTGCAATGTTTCATTATTTATAGAGCAACTTATATTATTATAATTTATCTGAATATCTAAAGGTACTAAAGCTGGATAATATCCATCAGTATAATATGCATAATTTCCTAAAATATTTTCTAAAAAATTTCTATCAATTTTTACATTTTCTTCATTATTAATATTTACACTAGTTATATTATACCAATATCCATTGAATATATTTGTTTCATTTAATATTTGATAATTGAAAATGGATAAAACAGCATTTACATTATTATTATTATATAAACATTCATACATATATTCTCGATATTTATCATTTATTATACATTGATTATTTACAATCTGTCCAATTGATTCACATGGTATTACAATTGTTACATTTGTAATGTTTGGATATTCTACTGGTAAAAGTTGAGATGTATATAAATCTAAAACATAATAATATGTATTATTAAATGAGAAATTTAAATATAAATTATCTCCAATTGTTTCATTAGAATATGCATTTTGATACAAATATATATAATTTGATTGATTTGTTAAATTATAATATATAAATTGAAATGTTTGATTATATAAATAATCAATTAATTCATTATAATATAATAAATATGGATATATTGAATAATCTATTTGATTATTTAATTGAGGGAAAGATAAACTTCTTTCATATTTATTTAATACAAAGAAAGAATATTGAGGCTTTGATAATACAAAAACATCTTTAGAAGCATCATAATAAAAATCCTGATATGAAAAATTTGCATATTTAAAATTTAAATTTGTATTTAAATATCCAATTTCTTCTCCCAAATCTTGATTTAAAGTATTTCCAATATTATAAAAAATATTTTCAATATTTTGATAATTATTTACATTATTTAAAGGAATTATTGGAATGCATAACGAATAAACTATATTATAATTATTTACATTATTTTCTACATTTTCTAAATTAAATAAAAAAGGTATTTTGCATTGAGAATAATAATTTGGAATATTATTTCCAAATAGATAATTTATATTATATGTAGATCCTGAAAAAATATTTGTAAAAAGATTATTTAATAAATCATATCTGATATCAAATGGAATATAAACAAATAATATATATAAAAATCCCTGATATGCAATATAATCTTCACTTAAATATCTTAAAGATTGCGTTGCAAGCTGAATCTGAGAATTTAAATAAAATATACCAAAGATAGTTAAAATTATTACTCCTAAGAATAATGCCATTGGTGCTAAAGATGTTTTCATATAAATTCAATAAATTTTAAAATTATTAACTTTAAGATGGGTTAGGTATAATGTAATTTACATAACTACTATAATTTACATAAAAATTATATAATACTGTTGGTGGACAAACATAGAATGTATATGATTTACCATTTAAATAAACATAATAATTTATATATTCTTTATTTGGACATACCCCAATTATTGTATTACTATTTAAATAGAATGATAAAATTGTAGCAGAATTATTTAAATAATATAATTCTTCATTCGCTAATTCATTTATTATATAATTATCCAATGCTTTATTATTATTAAATCCCTCATATATATCTATTACAGGTACAGTTACATTATTAAAATAGATTAAAGAGTCTAAAAAACCATTTGCAGATTTATATTCAATGCCAACAGTATTTAAACTTGCAATATTATTTAGTGTTGGATTTCCATATGAAAATATATTAAAGATAAATATAAATAGTAGAGATATAACAATAATTACTGCAGCAATAAATGATAAAAAGAATCCAATTTGTATTTTCATTGTATTTTAGTAATGTTACATGAAGATATGTTTATTTGGCCTCCAGCAATTATATCACATGTTTCATTATATATTCCATTCATATAAAGATCTCCTACACCGTATAAAGATACTATTATTGGTTCTCCACTGTCATATTCTGGTAGAGTAATATAATATGATACTAATGGTTGAACATATACTTCATAATAATATATAGTTCCTTCAGTTGCAATAGAATTAAGTATTTCATCATTATTTATAATTTGATAGTTTTGATACATATATTCTGTTTCATTAAATATATATGAACTATAATTATAGAAATAATTGATTAAGAATTGGTTTAAATATGGTAGATTTTCATATGTATCACTTATATTATAAATATTATATGCGACATAATATGGATTAACACTTATATTATTTTCAAAACTAAGGTTATATGGATCATAAGAATATGAATAATTTATATTGTTAATATTATAGAAAAAGAAATATATATAATCGTCATAAGAGAAATTTAAATAATTATATATAACTTTATTTGATTGATTTGATTCATTAGTAAAATAATAAAATGTTCCCGATATATTTATAAAACATTGTTGATATGTATTATTATATTCATTAATAATATTTGGATTAGGAGCATAAAATAATAATAATGGATTTCCTGTATTTTCATATAAACAATAATTTAATCTATCAATTAATAAGCTATTTGTAAATTGCTGATATGTATATTGAGAATATGATTCAATATTAAATAATGCATATAATATTGCTATAACAAAAAATGCAAATATTATAACAACCGCAGCAGCAATATATTCAATTATATCTTTTAAAGATAATGATCTCATGATTTAGAAGATAATACTGATACATTTAAATATGGGCCTCCATATTCTAAACCAACCTTGGATAGAATAATAAACTCTGGAAATACTTGCTGGCCATTATCATTTATATTTCCTAAATCTAATTTAAATATGTTATCCTGTGTATTATCTTGTGGATAATAAATATATATAAAACTTGTATTACATAAATAATAATCATTACATCCATTATAAAACGTAAAATCAGGATTATAATATATTGATAATGTTAAATATGGTTGATATACTATATATTCTCCATTTGGAAATATATAATTTCCATTATTCTGATTTATAAATTGATTATAATAGCAACTCATATATGGATTTGTTGTAGCTTGCCAATATTGATATAAAGTAATTGCGGAAGTAAATGCCAAATTAAATGCAAAACCAGCTACAAAATCAGCTGGAGGTGGTAAAGTTTCATCTAATATCATATCTCCAACTTGCATTATAGAAAATTCTACAGTAGACCATAGAGTAGGTCCTACTGAAGATTGTAATGCATTAAATATATCTCCCCATATATTTTGATTTCCAGATGCATATTGTAAAAGTGCAGATTGATAAGTATATAATCCATATGTACCAACAGTACCTATTGCTGTTTGTTTTGCGATTGATGGTAAAGATTCATATATATCATTCAAAGCGTCCAATATCCCTTTTGTAGCACCAAAATTCTTAAGTCCAGGTAAATATGAAAATACTTCGGTCATAAAAGAATTTAATGCATCATCTGCAAGCTGTTGCCATAGATCATATGTATAACATATTCCAATACTAACTAAAAAATCATTATTATTATATAAAGGAATAAACAGAGAGGATGAATTTATTGGAGGAATTATCCTAAATTCATAGAAAAATGTTGGTTCATTTGTTACTAAAAATGCTGCATCCATATTTCCAGGTTCTGATGTTGAATATGTAATAAAACCAGCAACTTCCAATATTAAATAAGGATTATGTGTACCAAATATTCTTGCAACAATATATGGAAAATATATCCCTATTAAGGATACAATTATTAAGAATATTGATGCTATTATTGCATCTAATAATTCATCAATATCCATATTATGTAGAAACAGTTTCTCCTAGGTATATATTAATATTTGCTGTATTTCCGTTCCTATTTATCTCTATATCCATTACTGTTGGTGGTAAAGAACCTGCAAAATATAATAATGGAAAGTTCATTTGGAAGGTTTGAATGAGAGAAGTAAATGTTTCAGAACTTATTATCTCACCTTCAAAATTACTAAGGGATACCTGAGGATTTCTTGGAAATCCTGATAATTCTACACATTCTGATGGATTATATGGAAAATTATTGGTATTTGAATTTATATTTGGATTTGGAGCACAATATATATTACCACTTTCTTCATATGTATTACCATTTCCATTAATTGTTGACATAAATGTACATCCATTACTACCACAAGTTATTGTTGTATCATTTAATATAGTAAGAAAGAATGAAGATGCTGGAAAGAAATTATCTATTATGTTTATAATAATTTGAAGGTTATATAAGTTTTCATTATTAGAATATGCTAATAAACCAGCATCATCATTTAATCCTTGTATGTTTATATTTATTTGACTTACATTTAATGATCTTTGTTTTACTAATTTACAAAACGCTAATGCCGGTGCAAATATAACAGTATTTCCATTATCTGCCGTAGAAACATTCCAATATGCTATTTTAACGGATAAAAAACCTACAACCTGATTTGGAGGAAGACAATGATATAATTGCAAATACCACCCATTATTGTTTGTTAATACAAAAACATAATTATAATCATAATTATTTATAAATACTTCTCCATTACCTCCATTATTTATAACATCAGCAATTGAATTTAAATATCCAATATATTTTAAATCATTTCCCATAGATACCCCAATAAATACCATAATAATGTAGAATATTAAAACTACTAATACAATTAATACTATTATATCAAAAATTATTCTAAGAAAATCGCTTTTCATATTATCCTAATCCAGATTGATTTAATAATTTATATCCAACACTTGTTGCATTTACTTGCATGGATTGACTTACTATATAATAATAAAATACTATAGCTAAAACTATTATTACTAGTGCAATAATTAAAAATATTAAAAAGTTTATTGAATTATCAGCCTCCATAGTTATTGCTATTTATGCTATTTACAACATTTGTGCCATTTGTTTGTGGTATACTATTAAATAAATTTACTCCACCCTTGAAATAAAAGTACATAAATATTACTAACAATACTAGAGCAACCACAAATAATATTATTGCTATTAAAAATGTATTTACTTGTGTTTTTTTAACCATTTCCCCCTATTAATTGATATTTAGCAAATATATTTATATTTAGCCCTATCTTTGGTCCTAATATAATAAAAATAAATATTAATATTAATACGATAAATATTAATGCTAGAATTATCTTTAAAAGCTCTCCAGTTTCCATTATAAATCTAAAAACTTTGTAATTTATAAATTAACTTTCTCCGGCAATTGATGTTAATAGAATTACCCTATTTCCCCCTTCATATGTATATTCAATTATTATACCATTTGGTAATTGCATATCACCTGGAATAATTATAACTTGGTTTGGTGGAGAATTATCTGAAGTTGAACTTAATGGATTAGGAGTACCGCTTTGACTTACATTATATGAAACTACCAATAATTTATTATATACATTTGAATATTGAGGATTTGATGACATTGCATTAGAATATACATTATATAAAACCAGACAAGCAATATTATTACTACTATTTTCTATTACATTATTTCCATACATAACTTCCAATGGAATATAATTATAATATTTCATCATTTCTAACATACATAAAACATCATTTAATGTAACATTATATTTACTATTATAGTCAAATGATAATAATGCATATTCATTATGATTACCTGCTATAGTTACACTCTGTCCCAATGTTTCTCCATATGTATAAAATAAATATTTTGCAATTAAATATGTTGCATATAAATTTTGACATTCTGATGATGTTGGATTACTACAATATTGTTGTTGTTCTATATAATTTGCATATGAGTCATTTAAATCGTCAAGCATTCTATTTACTTTAGAACTATCAATATCACTTAAATTCAATGCTACCACACCTTCTGGAACTAAATAATATAAAATTGGTGCTTGCATTGCATGTGCTAAATTATTTAAGAAATATGATGCGACATCCAAACCAATTGTTCCTCCCAATAGACCTGCACCCAAAGGATTTAAAAATACTTTTTTATATGCACTTCCAACACCAGACGCAATTTCATCTATTGGAACTTCTCCATTAGAATTTTTATATACCAAATCTTTTAAAGGTATATTCTGTAACTCTTCTTCAATATGTCCTTCACTCTCTAAAATCTCTATATTCTCATCATAATTCGCCTTAAATCCAGAAATTATACCAACAGCAGTTGTAACAGCAACAACTCCCAATAATACTTCATTTGCAATTGTTGAAGCATCAGATATTCCCTGTGCTATTGGATTTATCATAAAACTTATACTTCCAGACAATGCATATCCAAATTTTGCTTCTGGTCTACCAGCATAACTAAGACCTTTTAATACATTGAAGAAAACCAATATTACAAATATTATAATAATAATTGCAATAATAAGTTCTATTACACTATCGCTTATAGATTTCATATCATTTATAAAAATCTTAGATTTTATTAATTTTTATAATGAATTACAATAATTATAATACTTAAAAAATAAATAATACCATAAAATTATATGAAAGATAAAATTAAAGCAATAGTTATATTTTTTATATTATCTTTGATAATATTGAGTACAAAAATTATAGCACAAACAAATTTAAATGACCAACAATATACAAATACATCAATTATTATTATAACTAATAATACTCGTTTTAGTTATGGGTTTTCAATAACTAGTTATAATGGTCTGGTTTATATTTATTATACAGAATTGAAATCATCAATTGCAACTATTAATGGTTTAGTATTTAATGAAACTGAAGAAATGAATGCACCTTTACCAAATTTCAATGATTTAGGAGAAGCTAGTCCAGCATTAGTTGAATTAAATAATGGATCATTAATGATGTTATGGGATGGTGTGCCAATGGGAATTTATAGTTTAAATAATTTAACAATTCTTCTTCAAGCTTCAATATTGAATAATAATGTTTGGGGACCTGTTATTAATTTAACAAATAATGGTGTTGCATTAAGTTATTATAGTGATGGAAATTATATATATTTGGTTTATGAACCTACATTATCTCTTACATATAATAATACAATACTTGAAGAATTAACACTTTCAGGCAATGTTATTAAATCCTTAAATATTCCAAATATCATTGGCATTGTAAGTGCTAATAATGGTTTGTTATTATTCAATCTTTAAATGGTACTTATGCTTTAGTAAATATAAACAATGAAAGTATTGAATTTGTAAATGCAACATATATTGGTTTTGTTGGTAATTCTTTATATCAATTTTATAATTGGGTATTAACAATTAATCAAAATTTAACATTTAATTTGCCAATATATGAAAATGCATTTCCAATATCATGGAATAATGATTATATCATAATTGCATGGAGACCTGGTTTATTAAGTGTATATTATTGGAATAGTACAGAATTACAACCAATTGTTAATTATACATCTCAATTTACAATAATTCCAAAAGCAACAATTTCAAATAATGATCTTTATTTAGCATGGTTTGGATTAAATAATATTTCAACTGGTCAAGGTTCAATATATATAGCAATAACACCATTACCTCATCGAATAAGTCAAAATACTAATACAACAACTAATAATACCATAAATAATACTTCTAATACATACTCATATAATTCAATACCAAGTACAACATCAAATAAATCATTGTTTAGTTCAATACCAATTTGGATTATTATAATAGTAGTTGGTGTTGTAGTGTTTATTATTTTATATTAGCTTTTTTAGATTAGGAAATTAAAAATATTTATAAAACTTATATAAAAAAGTTTATTTGTTTAATAATTATGAAAATAATTATCTTTTTAAAATTTTATTAAAAGTATATTATATGCAACCATTCAGAGGTTTGGATGGTATTTTAG
>Ga0208314_100309_pt1 | contig 19678 bp, 23 predicted proteins | sample OSPB_Mat_host_9__FD_187144 | JGI IMG/M metagenome (GOLD analysis project Ga0208314, IMG submission 187144) | Extremophilic microbial mat communities from Yellowstone National Park, USA - OSPB_Mat_host_9_15 (SPAdes) (version 3) | ecosystem: Environmental > Aquatic > Thermal springs > Hot (42-90C)...
GTTAACTTTTCATCTCCCATAACGACAGCTGCCGTTGCGAACTGATAAGCCCAGTTAGAGCCGTTTTTATGATTAGTCCCTTTTACTCCTTCAGCTTTAGAATCGCCGTAGAACATTATGTCGTGCCAGTCCATGGCAACGATTACAGGCTTTCTGAACGCCCCCATTTCTTTCATCTTCTTTATTACTTCTTCATTGTACTTTAGAACGCTCTCTGGGTCCTGTTGCTTCAGGTTGTTCCTTACAGTCTGTCCGCATACATCAACGGATGAAGCAGTCCCCTTAACATAAGAGTTCGTTATTAAGGAAAGAACTATTACTTTCTTTATCGATCCGCTATCTCGAGCCTTTATGTTCATAGCCTTGTCGATAGATTCATAAATGCATAATAAGTACTTGTTACCATTATTAGATCGCAGGATGCTGTTTATGCTATCCATAACGTTAAACAGCCATCCTGCACTAAAAAAGTTTTGATCTACTGGTTAGTACAGGGTCTTTGGTGTTGAAAGATGAAAGCAAAAGTTACGAACAGCAGATCAGGGCAGCCTTTGAGGTTACAAGTTTTGCTTGATGAAACTGGAAATTCAAACCATAAAACGTTATTCACATCACATTAAGACAAAGTTACTTTAAAAATAAACGAACACGGCAGTGATAAACAGTAAGAAGCTAACGAGGTAGTCAAAATAGGCAGGGTTCACCTTTTTGAGCGCGAAATCAGCTATAAGTGAAGCAGCAGCCACGACAGCCAGTAGTGTAGCAACGCCAACCGATATAAATACCGCTATAATAACTCCTATCTGCTGACTACTAAGCGTTGACCCCGTCAGGAGCAATGGTATTATTGCAAAATCAGGGAGCACACTAACACCAAGCGATGCATGCCCAGCTATGGAGCTTTGGTTTCTTTCTATGTATCCATTTACTACGAAATACACGCCAATGATTATGAGCAGGAGTAGCCCGGCAAAGGTTATATCCTGAACGAATTTTTTTAGAAAAAACAAGCCAACATAGAGGACGGCGACTGCGATTGCAGACGATAGAGCTCCGTGTATGACCGCTATAGAGGAGGCAATGCTGTACTTTTTGCACTCGAAAATCCCAACTTTTTTGATATGATCGTTATCGGGAGCCAGTGGTCTGGGGCTATCATATGAAACGTTGCAACCATCATGGCATCCAGCAAAATTAATAGAAACATTCTGGTTAAACGTCCTGTTGTACAATCGTGCTAATATATATATATTGCTAACGCTTTTTAAGAAGAATTTACATAGACTGAAAACTTTGCCGCTTGCGGCGGAGATGTTAATTAAACGGTTAAAGTTTGAACAGATAAAAATCCTTTTATAAGCCCTTCGATCTCTGTTTTTCATTGTTGAGTTGGTCAAATTATAACTGGTGGGGTGCCTTAGCCGACTTCTCAGGCTATACCGTTTCGTGCCGAAAAAGCTGTTGAAGTAAAGCCAAGTAGCAAAAGGACGTTCAGGATAAAGCTTCTGCCAAAAGGAGGCGCTGAAAGAAAGCTAAGCTACGAGCTGATGAGCGCCATAGGGCTTGAAGCTCAGGAATAGGGGATAAAAGCTTATGAAGCGATTGAATACAATACATCAAGGATTTGCGCTTATCACAACAATGAGCGGCACGCAGTCCTAGATGGATGATGAAATGTTCTACTGAAAAAAGCAACCGGAACGCTGATCCAGAGAGCTGCAAAGTCGCTTTCATATCTTGTGTTTCACAGCGGAGTAGCTCCCGTAAAGTGGTATAACCCTTAACTCGGGAACTATCGCCTTTTAAGGCGGTGAAGAGGTCAGCAATAAATTTCCTGTGCTTTCATTGTTTTAACTCTTTAAGAGCAACACACAAAACATTGAAAAACCTATTCTCTGTCCTGAATGACAAGCCTCCAAGGTATCGATGGCTACTCCTTTTCCACGTCATTATCTGTTCAAGCTGTTTTATGATCTTATGATTCCCAGCTGTGTTTTCTTGGTTTTTATCAGTGATGGCATAACTCATTATTTTGAAATAAAATATTTAAACCGATATATCAAATGCAATAAAGTGCATGCCTCAGGAAACCAGAAACATAGCTCTCCTTTTTATTTCCAGGTCCTTGAGAAGCCTGACCGCCGGCTTTGTAGCCATAGCTATAAGCCTCTATTTTTATGATGTGCTCAAGCTTTCCCTCATACTAGTCGGTGTTCTGTTCACGATAGGCTCTTTTGCAACCCCGCTTATATCTCTGCTCGTAGGAGTCCTCGGTGACAGATACGGACGCAAGATAGTCCTGCTTATAGACCTTCTTACACTGCCGGCAGCCCTGCTCATAGTGCTCTTTACAAAGAACTTTTGCGCGCTTGCTTTTGCGAGCGCAATAGGCGGCTTTGGCGTTGCCGGCGGTTTAGTCGGAGGAGGCGTTGGTGCTTCAGTGGGTCCCGTCGTTACTACGATGCTCGCTGAGAATACAAACGATCAGAACAGGACCTTTATCTACTCTCTTAACAGCATGCTCTCAACATTTGCGGGAGCTGCAGGAGCTCTGCTCGTTTCTTTTATAAGCTTTATATCGCTTTTCTGGATCGGCGTATTACTTTCACTGCTTTCAGCTGTGGTCATAATTCCTGTACGTGAAAAGTACAAAAGCTCAAGAAAACAGGCTAAAAACGTGGACCGGAAAGTTTCTGAAAAAGACAGGAAGTTCATAAAGGCTTTTGCCATAACCGGTTTGCTCAACGGTCTTTCCATGGGCCTTGTCACTCCTTATTACCCCATAATATTTCATGCATTCTTTCATATGAGTACTGCGCAGGTTGGTTATCTGATGAGCGCAGGAGGGTTACTCTCGGGAGTTGCGGACATGTTTACACCTTCTCTTACCAGCAAGATGGGTTTCCTCAGGCTGATAACAAGTACCAGGGTGATTTCAGCAACTATGATGCTGCTGATACCTTTTTCTCCAGCAGCTTACATAGCTGGGCTGCTCTACCTTATAATGACGCCGCTGAGGGCCATTTCCCTTCCAGCTCAGACTGCACTTCAGATGACTCTGATAAGCGAGAGTAGGAGAGCAACATCTAGCGGTCTAAACCAGGCTGCAAGGCTTCTTGCTTCTGCCATAGCAACGTATTCCGGAGGCACGCTGATGGCGCTCGGCCCTCTTGCGTTTCCTTTTGTGCTTGCTGCTGGTTTCACGTACTTTAATACCGGGGTTTATTACTATTACTTTGCCAGTATACCTGAGGCTAACAAAGCGTGAACTAGTAATATGTGAGCAGGATTAAGGATATTAGGAAATCAGTTGACATAAAACACATGTACGTTGGATTGGATCTTCATAAGGCAACTATAAATGCAACTGTAATGGATGAGAATGGCACTGTACTAAATGAAGTAAAAATAAAGTCTGAACCAGATAGCCTAAGGAACTTTTCAGACTCAATACCACTTGGATCGGATATAGCAATAGCTCTTCAACATGGTACTGGGCATATAGGATATTGTCTGAAAGACACAACGTTACCTTATCAAACCCGCTAAAGCTATAGCTGAATCAAAGGTAAAGACAGATTCTCTTACTCTTGCAAACCTGCTAAGGGGGAGGATATATAGCATAAAGCATACCTCCTATGGAATTGATGCAGCTAAGATAGCACAGGGCAAGCCTTGTAAGAGTTAGGTCGATAATAAAGAACAGAATACATGCTCATTTGCTGATGTACAACATAAAGATCAATGCATCTCCTTTCACAAAGGAATTCATTAAAACTTTAAGGGAGCTGAACGATTTCAAGATAAACGGTTACCTAAACGTCCTTGAAGTGTTAAACAAGGAAATCTAATAGAATAAAGGAGATTGCAAATGACAATGAAGATGCAAAGCTTTTGATGAGCATTCCAGGAATATCGTTCTACTCTGCGCTTTTCATTCTTAGCGAAATAGGGGACATTAACAGGTTTCCAGACTCAGGGCATTTGGTTTCGTACGCAGGCTTAGTTCCATCAACTCGCTCATCAGGGAATAAAGTATACCATGGATCTATTACTAAGCAAGGAAGCAGTTACTTAAGGTGGATACTCAGATTAAGTGGGCAAACATAAGGAAAGAGCCTAACGGAACAGTTGGCAACTTCTTACCCCAAGAAGAAAAAAGGAAGCGCTAAAGCAAGTTCTAAAGCAAAGATGCTTAGGATAATTTACTGGGTGCTTAAAGAGCACAGGCCATATCAAAGTTAATGGGTCATGACCGCAATAGCTTAATTGAGGTAAGGCCTCGATGAACTAATTGCGGGCTGACCCGTTAACAAGGTATCGGAGGGATTTGACACTGGGGATTGCCCCGAATGGGTAAGTGATATATCCCTCGTAAAATGACAGAGATACACTAGCTCACTCTATAACCCGTGACTAAAAATGCTAAATGACATCGTTCTAAACAGCATCATAGTTACTATTGAAACGCTAACATACAGGAAAAGCATTGTCGATAAATTAATAAGCAGCTCACATGGGTACCCTGACCTTACGGACAGGGCTTCCCAGCTCATAGATACGCTTACGCGGGGAATATATGAGAGGTGTTTCGTCATCGCAGAGGCGTTTCCATCCCTGGTCTTCTCGCCTGCGATACACAGGCAAAGCCCTTCCTTCAGAATAACCAAGGCTGAAGCCACATCCCTGTCAAACCAGGAACCGCACAAGCGGCACATGAATTCTCTGTCCGACAGGCTCAGCTTCACCTCGTACTTGCGGGCTCACTCCGGTTGTCTTCATTAACCTACTACCTCAACAGGGATGTAGCCTTCCTCTTCAAGGCTTGATCAAAACCTGCTTCATCTGTGATGATAGCGCTCAGATCTCCCGCTCCTAGAAAGTTTCAACAACCTAAACTGGAACGGTCTTGAGCTTGTAGTACCTGTGAGACAAGTTGGCTATCCCATTGGCTATGAAGTAGTTCGTGAAACACTTGCCTCAAGGAAAAGCCTGAGCAAAAGTTCAAGCCTTTTCCTGGAGATCTTACTCCTATCCAGTTTCAGCTCAAACGTTCCTGCCTGAGACTTTCTCCTGAGCAGTGTTTGCCTCCTCTTCTCCCTGATCTTGACATTTTAGGTTTGGAGGCACAGAAATCTCCTTTAGCGATTCAGATAAAAACTTTCTATAAAGGGCCATTTACAGCTCACAGAAGGGGACTTCCCCCCTTAACCTCCATAAAGCTTAAAATTTAATGGATTCGTGTTAGTCGCTTAACCATGTAACTGATGTTTCTAATCAAGCAGGACTCATGACAACAAAATTTGAGCCGTTCAGGACAGCGTTTCACAGGGAGCACTAGTCTGAAAAGAAATATACCCCAAATTTTTAAATTTGCAGCCATTTGTCAGCAGGCTATACCTGGCTTGCCAAAAGTGATTAACCCTCGATGTTAAAACATGATTAAAGCGTTAATCAACACAAAATGGAAATTGCTGGTTTTTGATATGCAAAGAACATCATGAATGTTCCAAAAATTTAAAAATACAGTAATGTTTCTATTATTAGAAATTTTTTCTATTAATAGATTTACAGTAAAATTTATATCTGAACGCGTAAGATCACACTCATGATCACACTGATCCAGTATGTACTGGCCGTTATCTCCGGTATACTTGTGGGTTTCTCGCTGGGGCTGATTGGCGGAGGAGGTTCAATACTCGCTGTGCCCCTCTTCTTGTACTTTGTAGGCCTTGACACATTGCCCAATGCGGCGCACATAGCCATCGGCACAACCGCGCTTGCGGTTGGTGTAAATGCTTACATAAACTCATACATGCACATGCGTAAGAAAAACGTGGCTGTCAAAGCAGGCGGATTATTTGCCGGAATAGGAGTTATAGGTTCTTTACTTGGAGCATATCTAGGCCACATAACTCCTGGGACTTCATTGTTAACTTACTTTGCTATAGCGATGATAGTCCTTGGCGTGTACATGGCTGTAAGAAGAGAACCGTCAAAGACTGGCACTCTGGATGAATCTGAAAGGATTAATGAGGCTCAGAAGAAGTGTCCTAAGCTTACAAAATCTACTGCCGTAAAAGTTTCTGGTTTTGGGTTTCTTGTTGGCCTTCTCAGCGGTTACTTTGGGATTGGTGGGGGCTTTTTGATCGTGCCAAGCCTTATGTTCTCAACAGGTCTGTGCATAACGAGGGCTGTGGGTACAAGCCTGCTCAGCGTAGGAACGTTCGGGGTAGCAAGCGGGCTTGAATACGCTGCATACGGCGAAAGCTTGCTGTCAATAGCTTTGCTCTACGTGATAGGGGGCGTCGGAGGAGGCTATGCCGGTACTTCATTTGCGGTTAAGGTTCCAAAGGAGACACTCAGGATCGTATACGGCTTAATAATAGTGCTGGTTGGAATATATATGCTCTTCAAGGTTGGTGTCATCTGATCAACAACAACAAAAAGATAGATGTTGAATATTCCGCGATGTCCTTTTTAGCTTGTAGGAAGTTTATCAATCATGCCGATCTTTTTAAAAACGCGCAATATATATATATGCAGAAAGCCTAAACTTATTTAAATGCCAGGCTATCTGGTAGCTCTTTTTATGATAATCGCCATGATGGCTACATTTTCGTTATTAGTCTACGGAATACTGAGTTTCTTTTATACAAAAGCCCCCAGAAAGCTAAAAATTGAGGCTTCAGCAATTCAGGGTTTTATAGGTTTTGTTATAATCTTTTCGCGCGCACTTTATGCTGTACTTATAGCTCTTCTGATTATAACAATAGTGTTAAAAAGCGCGCGTGTTTTGTGACTTCCAAGCATTCTGAACAGTTCGCGAAGCCCCTCTCGTCATAAATGACGATTATGCCCCTTTTATTATCTCTTTTATAATGATGTATTACCTTTTTTCAGGCGGCTGTTTGTCTCTATAATTTTTCACTATCGAAAAATAGACTTCTTCGAAAACTTCCATGAACCTAACCAGATTTGAGTACAGTAAATAAACATCAAGCTCATCCGCTTTTTGTGCAAGCTCAAACAGCTCAGCAAGCTCATCAGCGGTTGAGCCTTTTATGATCCTGGCTGAAGCAAGCAGCACAGGTAAATCTTTTGCGCTTGCTGTTTTTCCCACCAGATTTTCTCCTTCTTCAACTATTATTATAACGAGTCCCTTTATACCTTCTATAGCTTTCTTTCTGAGAGGCTCGTTTTTTATGAATTCATCTGGGTTTAACTTAACGGCGGCTTCAATCCATGAATAGAATTCCCAGAAATCAGACAAATCAGCAGATTTATTACGTCACGATATATTTGTTTTTCTTTTAACCCTGGCATTTTTACTGTTATATAGAAAATCTGACATCCTCCCTGCCTTAAAAGGCGATGGTTCCTTCAAGGCGTATCATAGGTTCGTGGTTTACCGCCTTCATCTTCATCGCTTCATAGCTAGTGGGATTTACCCACCCCGCTTCGCTTGTCCAGCGATAGACCACGGGCTGTGCCTTCAGCCACTTACCCCTATCCTTAACGGACTCGGGGATATGTAGAATGTTTATTGCACCGTTCAGATCAGCGTTTATTGCCTTTCCCGTGTGAGGACACTTGAACAAGCCTCTCTTAATCCTTCCGTCTTCATGTATTTCCCCACACAGGGAACACATCTTAGATGTATTTGCTTCATTCACAGGCTTAATCTTTATACCGTATTCTTGTGCGACGTCCTTGAAGCGGTTTATTATTGATGAATAGCTCCAGAAGTTTGTATTCCTTTCGTTTCCTTTATCCTGAGCTATGCCCTTTGGGTAGCCAATGTATATTTCCCCTATACCTTTATCATAAAGGGATTCTACGATTTCCCTAGCTAGTCCTTCCCTAGCGTTCTTCAACAAAAGAGAACACCTATTGTACAGCATTTCAAGCTTCCTGCTTGTTTTAAGGCCGTGTCTTGCAAGCTTCTTTTCTTCTATTGAAATTCGCTTTGTTATCCTCTTAAATTCAGATAGCACTGAACCGCCCTTAAAAAGCATCCACGAGCCGTCATCAACAGCAACAGTTGCTAGGTTTGCAATGCCGAGGTCTATGCCTGCCTTCATTTTGCCTTTTGGTTTATTATACAATTTAATAGTCATAGGAATCCTTGCGTACCACTTCCTCCTTGTGCTATCATAATATATTTCAAGAGTTCCCTGCTTGCCAACCCACTTGAGCTTTCCGTGAACTTGAGCCTTAGGTTAAAGTCCAAAAGATATATTTCGTTTCCTTCAATCTTGTACCTGTCGTTTCTAATCAGCAAAAACAAATCATCTCTCTTTTTATGTGGAGGCTTTGGTTTCATCCACTTAGGCAATTCCCCTTCTTTCTTCTTTTTGCTTAGCTCGAAGAAAGATTTCCATGCAGAAGCGTTCTTTCTTGTTACTTGCTGAACGTTTGCCCCGTGCAATACAGCCTTATATTTTTCATAAACGACTTTTTCTGTTTTATTAAAATCTACAGGCTCGTGCTTTTTGTACTGCTCAAGCCTTAACTTATTAACTTCGTTCCAGCAATCAACGAATGCCTTTCCAAGAGCCTTTAGTTTAACTTTTGTTTCTTTTCCTGCAATGATGAGTACTGTATTCGATCGGCGCATGCTTTCTGTTATTTTATCCTAATTAAGAATATAAATACTTTAGCCTTTTCAGAGAAAACACGTTAGCAAGGACGGAATAGTTCAGCATCCCCGCCTCTTCTAGAGGCGGGGCTTTCAGTTGTAATCCAGAAATTTACAGGATTCTTAGCTTTTCAGACGATGGTTATTGCAGCTGATCTTACCTTTGAGTCGATCGCTTCAATAAAAGAGTGTCTGTGAGACCTTACCTGGACCACTGCAAAAACCTTTGAACCTTTATCTGCAAAAATTTCGGGTCGCACTGAGAACGTTACCCTTAATGAAAAAAGGAATGTTTTTGCTTCTTCAAAATCCATAAAGAATTCAGATTCAAGGTTTTTATCAACTCCGAGCACCCAGATGTTCGTTCTGTATCTTTCAAGTATTGTTGGATCCCTTGTCCAGTACAGGACCCACTTTTTAGATAGCTCTTTTTCAGCAATTTTTTTGTTCAATAGCGTTCCTTTTTCATAAATTGAAACCCTATACCTTAGTTTTATCCTCCTGTCCATGTTTCTGTAAGCTTCTTTTATGTTTTCGAGCGTAATGTTTTCTAAAAAATTCTGAGGAAAAGAAAATTCCACAGTAAAATTCAGCTTCTCGGCCGATTCTTTCTTGGCCTGAATTACCCTTATAAATGGTTCCTTGCTGTATTCAGCTTGCGCATTCAACCGTTTACACCGCTCAGCATTTCGTTAACCAGGCAGCTTGCCCCTGTTCCCTGTTTTATTGCTTCTTTCCTGAGCTGACCTCTGTAAAGCCTGTCCTCTAACTTTTCATTGTGTTCTTTTTCCCATTGTTCAACCGGTATTCCGTATTTTTTCTGTATCCTGTCTCTGTACCACTCAGGTATAACGTTAAAGCTGCAGAAAGGTATTATCCTCAGGTCAGGTGTCAGGTAATGTATGTCACATCTCTGTAACCTTTCTTCGTCGTGGTTGTACTTGTCCATAAAATGCATCATGCCCAAGAACAGGCTGTTCATCTGGAACTTGCCCACAGAGGAATAATCGTGTTTGAAAAGCACTTCAAACAGAAGCCTCGCAAGATCCAGTCCTTCTGGCTGCTTCTTTTCATCAACAAAGCTCTTCAGCTTTAAAGCAACCTTTACAAGCTCCATGTACCTGTTTGCTCCCGAATCTATTTCTTCAGAAACATCGTCAAGGTATTCGAGCAACCCCTTTATATCAACAAACCTTGTTATCGGGACCAGCCTGTCCTTTGACCTGTCAAGGTAAACGTAAGTTCCTGCTCCACACGCGAAGTGTATAGACAGCTCGTACTGTTTTCTTTTAGTAATTGCTTCTATAAAGTGCGTCACAGGAGAACAGCTCGGCACGGGGAACCAGTCTGAGCTTGCTATTTCGCCTTCTGAAAGCTCATCTATCCTGTTTATTACATCAGGAATAGTTATCCTGTACTTTTCCCTCTCTTTTTTGCTCATCCTTCCTGTAAGAGATACTGGCTGAAAATTAACGGCCCTTACAACGTCTATGTTTTTCTTGGCGAATTTTATTATCTCATAAACTTCATGATCGTTAACGCTCTTTATAATTGTTGGAACAAGGACAACTCCAAGGTTGGCCTTCCTGCACGCTTCTATTGCGTAAGGAGCTTCCCAATAGTTCTTCGGGTTTGTCTTTGGAGTCACACCGTCAAAGCTCATGTACAGGTTGCTTACTCCTGCTTCTCTGTATACCTTTGCAAGCTCAGGATGCAAAGCTATGTTTATACCGTTTGTGTTGAGCTGTATGTGGTCTATTCCTTCCTGCTTTATCATTCTTATTATATCTGGAAGGTCGTCTCTCAGCGTGGGTTCTCCGCCAGTTATCTGAACCGAGTTCCCCGGCACAGGCCTTTCTGCCCTGAGCGTCCTTACCATGGCCCTGATCTGTTCAAGCGTTGGTTCATAAACGTATGCCCCTTCAAGCCCTTTCTTTACATAAAAGAAACAGTACCAGCACGTAAGGTCACAGCGGTTTGTAACTATTATGTTAGCCAGCCCAGTATGGCTCAGGTGGTTTGTGCACAGCCCACAGTTTGCAGGGCACTGGCACTTGTCCATCTTAACGTTTGGAGCTTCCTGTCCTTTACCGTCGTCCCAGTATGAGCTGAACCTCCTGTACATCCCATAATCGCCGAAGTAAAGCTCTTCGGTTTCTCCATGCACGGGACAGGTTTTCCTCATGTACACCTTACCTTCTCTTTCAAATATTTCAGCGCTGATTATCCTATTGCATTCCGGGCATATGCTCTGAGTCATCTTTATCGGGTTGTCATTTAGCCTATCTGCTGGCTCTTCTTGCTCGTTCCTTACTAATGGTATAAAAATTACTGAATCTTTTTTTCCTTCCTTTATAACATCAGACATCGCAGCCATTGCAAACTTATCGACGGAGGTTATATATATAATTTTTAACAAAAATAACGAAAAATTGTACTATAACTCTGTTATATATTTTAAATCAATAATTATTTTAAAAATACTGTACACAATTTCCTTTAAAAACGCTAAAAAGAAAAAAACGTCCATATAAATCCCATTATTGAACATAGAAAAAGCTTAACACTACAAAAAATAAGACAAACTTCCTGCGTTTTGTTTAAAGCTTCTCAGAACACCTTAAACATAATGCACGATGGTAGAAAAGGTATAAGCGGCTTCGCCGTTGCTCTTTTTGTAGTTGTCATCGTTGCTGTTGCGGCTGTCGGCACTTATATATATTTCAGAAGTTCCTCACCTGCTCCAGTTAAGACGTCTTCTGGCATTTCTACATCGACCCAGCAATCTTCATCATCAGGTATGCAGGCCGGATCTTCAGGTTCATCCAGCTCGAGCGGATCTTCCAAGACCAACAGCAGTTCAACAGGTAGCTCCGGTTCTTTGTGGGGATCCTGAATTGTTGTATTTTTTTGGTAAAACCAAGAGCAACTGAGCATAGAAAACACTACGTCAATACGTAAATTACCCCGTCAGTAACAGTAGATCAAAAATTTTTATATGAATTTGTTATACTCATACATTATAAGGGTCATGCTGCTTCAGGTTGTTCTTAATAGACTGTCTGCACAAGCTTAAAAACAAGCATTATCTATAGATTTTTCCATGTCTCAAAAATATTAATGCGCTTTACCATTATTAGATCGTAGAATTGCGCATTGTTTGCAAAAACGGCAAAACACAATCTTTTGCTAAAAATTTTGATCTACTGGTTAGGACGGGTAGTTTACCCCGTTAACCCCAACAAGTTAAATAGCGGTTTGCTGTGAATAAAAGTATGACAGGTGAAGCCGGTTACAGGGCTTTGGAAAAAGGCGATCTTATAGCTGCTTTCAACGAGTTCAGCGCAGCAGAAAAAAATGCGACAGATGACATTGAGAAGTCCAAGATGATCATAAACAAAGGGGCGCTGCTGATCGCAATGGGGAAGTACAGAATGGCTGTAGAAGAGCTGATAAAGGCAAAGGCCAAGCTTAAAGCTCTCTCTTCTGAATGTTCTAATAAGCTGCTTTCTGTAGCATGCCTAAACCTTGCAAAGGCCATGCTGGCAACTGGCAGAGCTGAAAACGCAGAGGCTGAACTCAGATGTGCAGAAAAAATTTTAGGATCAGAAGATCCTCATGTAATGTACGTTAAAGCGCTTGTTTATTTTTACAGGAACGACGTTCAGGGGCTCAGTTCGATAGATACCGATAAAATGCCTGAACCTTACAACAAACTGGTAAAGGTGCTCGTTGCTGAGATCGAAGCAAAGAACGGTAGCGACAAAGCTATGGCAAACTATGAAGAGGCGCTCAGGGAAGCAGTTCCAAGCTCCAGGATACGGGAGGCTTTTGGGCTCGTCTGATCTGCCAGTCCCAAATGAATCAACAGCGCCCCTGAAAAAGACAGCTGCACATAAAGCATGTTATATGGCAGGTAAACGCTCGTAAAGATCATAGTGGCCCCTGTTGCCACAGAGAGCATTGAAAGAGACCTTCTTTTAACTGAAACTAAAAAAGAGTAAACGTCAAGGAAAATCATAAGAGAAAAAAGAGGGAAGAACCATGGAAGCGGCGTGGGAGCCCCAAGAGAAGTTTGAAGCACCATGTTGATTATCTTCTGAACAAGAATGTTTGAATACGTGAAAAAAACGATAAAAGCTGTCAGAAAAGCGGTAATCACAAAAGAAACGTAGAATGACCGTTTTTGTTTAAACTTTCTTACGACGTACACAGAAAGAGCTGCAAATGATGCTGCAAAGGCGTAGATCGATGCGGGTATCAGAACTATTGGCGGAATGCTGAATGTGATCCTTGACAGAAAAGACCATACATAAAAAGAAGATGCCAGAAAACCTGAAACTGCCAGCGCTGCTACGGCAACGTTTCTGTAACCTACAGCAGTAATCGTAAGCAGCACCTCCGGCAACAGCAGAACCATGACGTTGAAAAGGAGCCACAGAGTATTTCCATATAGCTGGCTTGCAGTAGCAGGAGAGAACAGCAGAATTGCATCAACAAGCACCGCCATCAGGAAGATAAGAGATACAAACCTTACAGATGTTGATGAGACGTACAGCGCCGTGTATATGAGAAGTACAGTTGTTAAAAGCACCAGAACAGGGATGTACCTTACTACAAGGTTTATCACGCTCTGCGTTAAAGCTGAAATGTTCAAACCGAACATCGTGGGCTCTAACCTTATGAACAACTGAAGAAATATAAGCTGTATAAAATAAGCGACCAGAACGGCAAGCTTAACGACGCCCTGAAGAGTTGCGTTCTTTATCATGCTTCAGAACTGCCCGATAACCTGTAAAAAGCTATCATTATTCCGAACGATATAAGAAGTAGCCCGATAAATACACCGCTCAGAAGTCTGGCCAAAGTATCGTTATTTATAATAAGCTGTGATGAGAGGTATATTCCTGCGACGCTTAGCAGCTCCCCCAAAAACGTCATGAACAAACCCACGAGTAAGAGCTGTACTTTTTTCATTTTCTCAACCTCTCTATTTTTGATATCGATGTCATGGCAGCGTACACAAAGCCTACTATTAAAAGGACAGAAATCAGGTATCCTTTTTCAAGAAGCAAAAGTGAAGCTGATGCCCCTATTACTGAGGAAACCATAACTATCATGGCTATTGAAGGGTGAACCTTGCCTGCTGAAGCTGAAGAACGGCGTCTTCTCAGCGCAGCGTAAGCTGCCAGCGCTTCAATAAGCGCTATTCCGCCTATATAAATAACCGCCTGATAGAAAGGTATGGTCAAACCGGGTGTAAGATATGCCCAGACAGTAAGGAAAACTATTGATGTTGCAACTATCATCCCGAGGGTAAAAATCACCGGCCTCTCTGATGGGCTTCTACCTTCCCTCGTGTCGATCAAAGGTACAAGGAAAAGTATCACGAACATAAGTCCCACAAGGATAAGAGCGTAAATTATGTTAGGACCTTCAAAAATCGACAGCTTCAGTATCTGGTATATCCATAAAAAGTACCAGTCAGGCTCAGGTGTTACGGACATGGATGCCTGTACCGAGTACTCAGGCGGAAGGGTTGCTGGAAAAACAGAAGAAATTATCAGAAGACCACCTATATAGAACAAAGCCAGCATGAGCACGTAAAGTATACCGCCGGGCATCCATGAAGTCTTTTTCACGTTTTCGCTTTCAGAATGCCCTAAAGGTGGAGCGATGCCGTGAACCTCAAAAGTGTATAGCTTGAGAAAAAGAAACAGAGCAAGAAGCAAAGGTAATAGTATGACGTGTAACGCAAAGAACCTCGTTAGTTCTGCTGCGTCTGTTCCGTTCCCTACAATCAACGACTTGAGAGGAGCTGTCAGCCAGTTGGGAAAATAGTTCAGCATCCCTATGCCAACGTCAGTTGCAGATTTTGATACGACTGTCCAGGGAAGCAGGTAACCCGTAAACCCAAACCCCAGCGTAATTAACCCTAGAATAACGCCGTAAAACCACATGGCCTCCCTTGGCTTTTTATAGGCGCCAACAAAAAAGTGTCTGAACATGTGCAGAAAAGCTATCAGTATTATTGCGTAGGCATCGTAAAGGTGAAACGTTAGAACAAGGCTGCCGTACGGCAACGAAGACATTATATAATGAGTAGAAGCCCAAGCCTGATCAGGCGTAGGTACATAATAAAGCAACAGAAGAAAACCCGTTAACCCCTGCATGATGAATCCGGTTGTAAGTATTGCGCCAGTCCAGTAGTCTGGTCTAAATGAAAAATTTGGTATTGGTCTCAGAATATTATCTACTGACTTTATTCCAAACCTTTCCTCTATCCACTTCTGAACCCTTTCTAGTACGCCGCTCATCAGTCAACGCTCCCTCCCTGCAGATCATACCTGACATCTGAAGAACAGGATGGGCCATGAGCATAAATAGTCGGAGGTTCCATACCAACGGCATAGATATCTCCTGTAGAGCTGTCAAGTTCAAGGATCACACGGGGTACCGGACACGGTGCTGGCCCTCCTACGACCTTTGCGTCATCAAGGTAATCGTAAAGGCTGCCGTGGCATGGGCAGTGTCCTCCGGGAACGTCTGGGCCCCCATATGGAGCAAGGGAGGTCCTAAAATGGTATATGCAACCCAAATGTTCACAGATAGCGCTGAAAGCGACTATGTTGTTCTGCGGTCCTATTCCATATTGAGCTGGTTGCGAAAGCATAACAAGGTAGTTTGGTTCGTTTGTAAGAGGATAATTAAATAAAAAAGGCTGGTTAACTTGCAGCTGAGATATGTTTGTAACCTTAATTTTTGGAAACGTAGTTACAATTTCACCGCTAACCGTAGCATAATCCAAGATTGGCTTGGCAAGGCCTCCAATAACAACAAGAGCCCCCAGAGCTATCATCCCTTTTAAAAAGTTCCTTCTGTTTTCGTCAACGCTCATTTTGTAACCACCTGTTCAACTCTGCGCGAAACCGCATAGTATGTTATTGCCGCACCGCCTATTACAACGACAACAAACGCAAGATCAATGTAGAGCAGCTGATTAACAGCTGAGTAAGATGGAGGGGGAGAATTTGATATCTCCACTGTTATAAAAGTTGAAATCGATTTTATGAACGCGTTTTCCCCATAGTAACCCTGCCATACAGCAAAAGCAACGTCATACGTTGAGTTTGGCTGAAGGTCTACCTCATAATTTCCTGCTCCTGCAGGTGTTCCCATCTGTCTTACCATTTCAACAACCCAGGTATGAGTTGTATTGTATGCGTTGGCCTGAACAACATACGGGTTGGTCTGGTTTGTAGCCACATCTGTGTAGAACAGACCCGTTCCCAGGCCGACTTCATAAAGGTTCGAGGCGTTTGTGTAAAGGTTTAACGCAAAGCCATAAGGAGGTGCCTTATAATCTACTCCGGTAAAGGAAACGTTGCCGTTCCACCATTTATAATAATCTGAAAGTGGTCTCAACGGATACCCAACCCCTATGTGAAAAGGTTGAGTTGTATTCCATGTAGCCCCCATCATGAAATCCCATATGTCGGCTGCTCCCCCTGCCTGCAGAGCCCCACCGTTGGGCTTTCCAACAACCATGCAGTCGTTAGGCGTTCCGCTCTGGCCCCCGAGGTACCACATGATTGCTACCCTGTCCTGAGAGTAGTAAGTTGAATTTACATAGTATGATTTAACGACTGTTTCTTCAAGACTCCTTGGGGGAGCCGGTATGTACTGTCCCGAGCTCTGGTTATACCATAAAGGCGGATAACCGGGAGGCCCTCCTCCCAGTGAAAATACGCTGGACATCATGTGGCTAGGAACTGTAGCGTTCCATGAAAGAAGAACAAACAGGTATGTGCCGTTGTTGGCCATCTTGACAAGTATATATGGGGTATGACCACCGTTTGGTACGTTTGCAGATAAAGGAACTTCAGTCCATGGTATTGAAGCCCAGAAGCTTTCGCTCCCTGGCGAAGCTAAATCTGCGTTTCCTTTAACTTTGTATGCCACTATACCTGCATTTGTAAGGGTTTGAGCATGATTAAGCATTACGTTACCTGCTGAGAGTATTATTAGAACTATAACAAATATAGAAGAAATTAAGGCCAGCCGGCCAGATACCTTAAACATGCGATTTTTAATTTAAAAATAATTTATATTCGTTTGTGTTTACAATTGTTAAGTATTTAGCATTAACGCATGAGTTATATGATTTTATAAACGTAGTTTCATATAAAATTTCTTCGTTTAAATTAATTTTTAAGTATAAAATTTGCGGTATACTTAACATTTGTAAACATTAAATCAAAAATGTCTGTGATCGCAAAACAGCAAACGCAATATTAGTTTAAAAATAAAATTTTTAAACACAAACTTTAAAATTTGAAAATAACAGTGTTATAACATGGAAAAAGAAACCGTTTATGACGTTATTATAGCTGGTGGCGGACCCATCGGTATATGGGCCGCTTATTACTCAGCTTTCAGAGGGCTTAACACAGTTCTGTTAGAATCTTCAGAAAGCCTTGGAGGACAGGCGATATACCTTTATCCAGAAAAGGTCATAACGGACATCCCGGGCATACCTGCAATTACTGGCAGGGATCTGGTTGAAAAGCTTATTCAACAGATGAGTTCAGTAGAGGTCAGAACAGTGCTTAACGCCAAGGTTCTTTCTATCGTAAAGGAAAACGATATAAGAAAAGTTTCTACGTCAAAGGGGGATTACGCCGGCAGGTATGTGATCCTTACGCCAGGCTTGGGTAACTTTGTGCCAAACAGGCTCGGCCTTCCTGATGTCGATGCTTTTGAAGGTAAAGGCGTGTATTATTTTGTTAAAAGCAAAGAAGATTTCAGGGGAAAGGACGTTGTAATAGTTGGAGGAGGGGATTCGGCTGTTGATTGGGCCCTTGAGCTCGCCCCTTTAGCAAAAACTGTTTACCTTGTTCACAGGAGAAACGAATTCAGGGCAGCACAGTCCAATCTGAAAAAACTTGAAGAGCTCGGGGTTAAGTTCGTTGTGCCTTACGTTGTAAAAAGCGTCGCCGGCAACGAATCTCTTGAGAGGGTTTTTCTCAGCAGGGTTGATGACGGCTCTACTCTCGAGATAGAAGCCCAGTCTATGCTTATGATGCTGGGGTACAAGCTTGACCTGGGCTCTGCTAAAAGCTGGGGAGTTGATGTGAACCCGGACGGAATACTGATAGATTCTAACTGTATGACTTCAGACCCGAAAATCTACGCCGCAGGGGACATAGCGGCCCCGCGTGAGGGAATAAAGCAAAAGCTTCTGGTGATCGGTTTTGCGCAGGCAACAACAGCAATCAACAGCATTAGCAAGAACCTGCATCCTTATGAGCCAACCTTTGTACACAGCACAAACATAAAAAGCAGCAGCCGCTGATCTTATCTGTTCCGCTGTTCAGATTGCAGAGCGTTCTTAACTATCCAAAGCATGGCTTCGTTTATAAAACCGGGTCCGTGATGGGCCAGAAAATCATAAGGTCCGGGAGTTATCATGACTTCTGCCCTGAGCTTGTTCCACCCTCGCAAATGTAAAATTTTTATAACATCTTCCCTGCTTGTTTTTGAGAACATTTTGGGTTCATAAATTATGAAATCCGGGTCCTCCTCAACAACTCTTTTAAAATTTGGAACCTCCCATTCAACAAAATCTTCCCCGAAAATGTTTTTTAAACCAAGCAATTCAACTCCATCGGTTATATAACTTAAAGCGCCAAAAGTTACAGGTCCTCCAAGATCTATCTCTACGTAAACTTTACCGTTTAAAGAATTTGAAAGTTCTGAAACTTTTTGTAAGAGACTTTTAGAAAGAATCCTGGCTTTTTCAAATTCACCTGTTACATCTCCGACCTTCACAACCATGTCAATTATTGAAGCTACTGAAACAGGAAGCTCAATCACGTATGTAGGGTAAAGCTCAGATATTTTCAGAGCGAGATCTCTCTGGTAGCCTGTTGTTGCAAACACTAGCTGTGGATCAACTTCTTTTAGTTTTTTAAGGCTCACCTTGTTGTATCCTGCAACTATTGTTTTATTTAGAGCTTCAGGTGGGTGTACGTCATAAGCTGTCACACCGGCTATTCTATCACCCAACCCGAGCAGGTAAAGGGTTTCAGTGATGGCTGGACTGAGGCTTACTATTCTGTCAACTTTTTCAGGAACGTTTATTTCTCTGCCGCTTACCTCACAGTATATTCTTCTAAAACCCACACGCTTTACATCCTGAATCTTTTATAAAACCTTTAAGGCATTATAACAACTAAAATTATTAAATAATCATTTTTGCAAAAAGAAAAGAAACAAAGGCATGACGTAAGATATAGCAAGCATTATCTTTATTACCCTTTCAGGCCTTTCCACGAGATCTTTCAGACTTATTGGTTCCTCTTTTCCATCTTTCAGCACTATCCTCTCAGGTTCGCTTGACATCCTTCTCCACTTTTTTATGAACCTGCTGGGGGTTATCTCGAGCATAACTATCAGAAAACAGATTAAAGCTAGCAAAAAAGACACTAAAGTCAGATATCCGGTTGCAGCTATGTATCCTGCGAGCGCAGGAAGAGCGCCCACAGCTATCCCTACTGTTATATCATTATGAAGATAAATGGTCGCCGGATGGTTATATGTTATAAGTAAAAACACCTCAAGGATCCCTACAGCTAAAAGGTAAGGATTCCATTTAAGCAACGCCAAAGCGTAAAGCCCTAAGATAACGCTGATTATCAGCGCTGCGTAACCGACTATCTTTATAGCCGGGATTTCTTTGTTTGTAAACCGTTTAGAATAAGCTTCGTTTATAAAGTGCGATGCTATGCCGTGCCCAAAGAAATAAGACAATATAAGGGAAATATCCGCCATAACGTAGAACCTTCCTCCTATTATGATTCCATCCAGAACATAAGATATGCTAAGAAGCGTAAAAGGAAGATAAAGAAGGTCCAGGTATAAGTTATGTCCCATGAACCAAAACTCTTTCAATGATTGTTTAAAAAACAACTCCGATATTTTAAAATTACCTTTGAATTTTGGGTGCCGTTAACTTAATGCTTAAAATTTATTTTA
>Ga0208314_100337_pt1 | contig 18529 bp, 12 predicted proteins | sample OSPB_Mat_host_9__FD_187144 | JGI IMG/M metagenome (GOLD analysis project Ga0208314, IMG submission 187144) | Extremophilic microbial mat communities from Yellowstone National Park, USA - OSPB_Mat_host_9_15 (SPAdes) (version 3) | ecosystem: Environmental > Aquatic > Thermal springs > Hot (42-90C)...
AGGAACTCATCCGCAGCTTCATGACGCCGATGGATCGGGAGGACATCTACGATCTCTCCCGCAGCCTGGACGACATCCTCGACTACGCACATACGACGGTGCAGGAGTTTCTGGTGTATGCCATTCCGTTTGAGCCCGCCATTCACGAGATGGCCGGAGCGCTGAAGGAAGGCGTGGATGCGCTGGCCGAGGCGGTGGCTGGGCTCGTGAAGCCGGGGCCCTCGGTGCACGCCGCGATTGTGCGGGCGAAGAAGATGGAGAACCGAATGGAGGAACTGTATCGGGAGTCGAACGCCGAGCTGTTTCTGAGCCAGGATGTGCACCACATCTTCCGAATGCGCGAGGTGTACCGCCACCTGAGCAACGCCGCGGACCGGCTCGATCGCGCCGCGGACATGGTGGGGAGCATCTTGATCAAGGGGTTGGGGTGAGGGGGTGGCCCGCGACGGCCCGCAGCCCAACTGAAACCCTTTACACGAAGCGCGCGGCTGCGGTACAGTGGAGGCAAGTTGAAAGCTTTGCCTCTGAGCGTCTGAGACGGCGGCAATGACGCGTGGTTCTCCATGCGGGCTTTGTCCGCCGTTTGTTTGTATCTCGCAGCGACTCATTCGGTGTTCTTGTGGAGGGTGCCATGGACGCTCGAACGTTTATCCTCGCCTTCGACCAAGGCACAACCAGCTCCCGCGCGATTCTGTTCGATCGCGCCGGGCGCATTCACAGCATCGCCCAGAAGGAGTTCACCCAGATCTATCCGAAGCCCGGCTGGGTCGAACATGACCCGATGGAGATCTGGGGCACGCAGAGCGGCGTCGCGCGAGAGGTGCTCGAGAAGGCCGCCGTGTCCCCGGAACAGGTGGCGGCCATCGGGATCACCAACCAGCGCGAGACCACGGTGGTGTGGGACAAGGAGACCGGCAAGCCTGTCTACAACGCCATCGTCTGGCAGGATCGCCGCACGGCCGATGTCTGCGATGAGCTGAAGGCGGCCGGTCACGCCGATGCCATCCGCGACAAGACGGGCCTTGTCATCGACGCCTACTTCTCCGGCACGAAGATCAAATGGATTCTCGATCACGTCGAGGGCGCCCGCGAGCGCGCCGAGCGAGGAGAGTTGCTTTTCGGTACCATCGACACCTGGCTTGTGTGGAACCTGACGCGCGGCAAGGTCCACGTGACGGACTACACGAACGCGTCGCGCACGATGCTCTTCAACATTCACACGCTCGATTGGGACGACGATCTCCTCAAGCTGCTCGGCATCCCGCGCGCCATGCTGCCTGAGGTCCGGCCCTCCTCGTCCATCTACGGCCACACCGATGAACACACGTTTGGCGGCGCGAACATTCCCATCGCCGGGATCGCAGGAGATCAACAGGCGGCGCTCTTTGGGCAGACGTGCTTCGAACCGGGTATGGTCAAGAACACGTACGGCACCGGCTGCTTCATGCTCATGAACACAGGCGAGAAGCCCGTGGCGTCGCCGTCCGGGCTGTTGACGACCATTGCCTGGGGGCTCGACGGCAAAGTCACGTATGCGCTCGAGGGAAGCGTCTTCATCGCGGGCGCGGCGATTCAGTGGCTGCGCGACGGACTGCGCTTCTTCGACGCGGCGGCCGACTCGGAATACTTTGCGAGCAAGGTGGAGGACACAGGCGGCGTGTACGTTGTGCCGGCGTTCGCCGGCCTCGGTGCGCCGTATTGGGACATGTACGCTCGCGGCGCCATCTTCGGCCTGACACGCGGAACCCGCAAGGAGCACATCATCCGCGCTACGCTCGAGTCGCTCGCGTACCAGACGAAAGACATCCTCGACGCGATGCAGAGGGATTCTGGCATCGAGCTCAAATCGCTCCGGGTCGATGGCGGCGCGGTGGCGAACAACCTGCTCATGCAGTTCCAGGCGGACATTCTCGGCGTGCCGGTGGAGCGGCCGCGGATCACCGAGTCCACGGCGCTTGGCGCGGCGTATCTCGCCGGGCTCGCGGTGGGGTTCTGGTCCAAGGACGAGATCGCCCGGAGCGGAGACATCGAGCGCCGTTTCGATCCACAGATGGACGCGGAAACACGGGCGCGCCTGTATCGCGGCTGGCAGCGCGCCGTGGAGCGCACGATGGGTTGGGCGCAGGAGGACATCTGACGGCTCGTGGATCCGCGCCTTCGCGGACGGTATAATGAACTTGACAAGTTCATCAAGCATGGTTGAGATGATGAGAAAACCACAGGTCAGGTGCCGGAAGGGCGCTTGGTTTGTGGTTTTTTCTCTTGTTCGGACGTAAAGGAGGCACATGAGATGGCGGAGGGGCGGTTTTCGATCGCGGCGAGATCGGCCATCAAAGCAGAGATGGCCGGCGAGCCGTTGGATCTGCTCATCATTGGCGGCGGCATCACGGGGGCGGGCATCCTGCTCGATGCGACAGCGCGGGGCATGAAGGCGGCCCTCGTCGAGATGCAGGACTTCGCCGCGGGCACGTCCAATCGGTCGACGAAGCTCGTGCACGGCGGCCTGCGGTATCTGAAGCAGTTTGAGGTGGGGCTTGTGGCCGAAGTGGGCAAGGAACGCGCCATCGTCTACGAGAACGGCCCGCACATCACGACGCCCGTGTGGATGCTGTTGCCCATCATCGAGGGCGGCACGTACGGCTGGCTGGCGACGAGCGTGGGCATCTGCATCTACGACAAGCTCGCGGGCGTCAAGCGATCCGAGCGGCGCAAGATGCTCACCGCCGAGCAGGCGCTCGAGATTGAGCCGCTGCTGCGCCGCGATGGCTTGAAGGGCGCCGGCTATTATGTCGAATACCGGACGGACGACGCGCGCCTCACGCTTGAGATTCTGAAGAAGGCGGTGGAGATGGGCGGGCTTGCGCTCAACTATGCGAAGGCCACCGGCTTCCTCTACGATCACGGCCGCGTCGCGGGTACCGAGGTCGAAGACGTGCTCTCCGGCGAGACTTTCATCGTCCGGGCGAAGAAGGTCGTCAACGCCACTGGTCCCTGGGTCGATGAGCTCCGGGAGAAGGACGGATCGAAGTCCGGCAAGACCCTGCATCACACCAAGGGCGTGCACATCGTGGTGGACGGCAGGCGGTTCCCGCTTCGGAATTCCGTGTATTTCGACGTGCCCGATGGGCGCATGGTCTTCGCCATTCCGCGCGACGGCAAGACCTACATCGGCACCACCGACACGGATTACCACGGCGATCTCGTCCATCCCCGCATGACGAAGGCGGATCGCGATTATCTCATCGACTGCGTCAACTTCATGTTCCCGAGCGTCAAGCTGACGGCGGCGGACATCGAGAGCAGTTGGGCGGGCGTTCGGCCGCTCATCCACGAAGAAGGCAAAGATCCGTCCGAGATCTCGCGCAAGGACGAGGTGTTCGTCTCGCCGTCTGGGCTTCTCACCATCGCGGGTGGCAAGCTCACCGGCTATCGCAAGATGGCCGAGAAGGTGGTCGACATGGTGGCGCGCGATCTCGCCGAAGACGGCCGGCGCTTCGGACCGTGCACCACGGACAAGATCCCGTATTCGGGGGGCGACTTCGGCGGATCGGACAAGATGTCGGCGTTTCTCGAGGACCGTGTGCAGCGCGGCGTGAAGCTCGGCCTGGCGGAGGCAGACGCGAGGCGCCTCGCCCGCCGCTACGGGACCAACGTCGATCTCGTCTTCAACCTGCTCGCGTCCGGGCGCGATCGCGCGGAGGCGTATGGGCTGAGGCCGGATGTGTACGCAGAACTGGAGTACGGCCTGCGGCACGAGATGGTGGTGACGCCGTCCGACTTCTTCATCCGTCGGACGGGCGCGCTGTACTTCGACATCGACTGGGTGCGGGAGAACCAGGACGCCGTCATCCGGTACATGGCGGCGGCGTGCGGATGGAGCGAAGAAGAGACCGAGCGGCACGCGCGGGAACTCCAAGCGCGCGTGCTGGAGGCAACCACGGTGGAAGAAGACATCCCCGCATCGGGCAATCTCGTGGGGGCGTGAGGATGGCCTGGAGAGTTCTCGCCTTGAGCCTCGGCGCGATGGAAGGGCGGCGCAAAGTCGAGCGAGTTGCGACTTGCGCCGCTTTCCTGCTTTTTCTACAAAAATCGATGCATTTCGTTGCAGGAATCCTCACCGCCGTTGCCGAATCCATCCCGCGCAAGCTTCGATTCGGACGTCAGGGGGCGTTCTTGTGGGACTGTGGAAAAGACTGGCTTTTGGGCTCCCGGCCGCGCTCGGCATGCTGGCCGTCGGGGTGCCGACCATGGACGCGGACGCTGTGCAGGCGGCGCCGCTCGCGAATCCGTCGACGGAAAATGCGCAAGATCTGGGGCCTGCCAACGCGAGTCAGACCGTCACGGCGTCGGTCATTCTGCACGTGCAGAACCCGACGGCTTTGCAGAACTATATCCAGCAGACGGAGACGCCGGGCAGCGCGCAGTATCACAAGTTTTTGACGACGAGCCAATTTGCCGCGCAGTTCGCGCCGTCGGATCAGACCATCCAGCAAATCGAGCAGGAGCTTGAGCAGTACGGCCTGCAGGTGGTGAACGTCAGCGCGGATCACCTGGATCTCCAGGTGCAAGGGACCATCCAGCAGTTTGATCACGCGTTCAACACCGTGATCGACCTGTTCAAGGCGAATGGACACCTGTTCCGCGCGCCGAAGAAGCCGCCGCAGATTCCGGTGGCGCTCCTCTCCAACGTGCTCGCGGTGGTGGGCCTCGATACGGCGAACGCGGCGCAGTCGCTCACCGTAAAGACGCCGAATGTGTCGGGGATGCCGTCTCCTAAAGCGGTGCTGCCGCAAGGAGGCAGCACGGCGACGGGCACGCCGGGGAGCTACACCGTCGGCGATACGGCGAACCGGTACGACGTCAATCCGCTCTATCAAAAAGGCATCACCGGCAAGGGCGAGACAGTCGGCATTGTCACGCTTTCGAGCTTTAACCCACAGGACGCCTACACCTACTGGAAGGGCATCGGGCTGCACGTCGCGCAAAACCGCATTCAGATGGTGAACGTCGACGGCGGCGGGCAGATGGACGATGGGTCGGTCGAGACGGCGCTCGACGTCGAGCAGGCGGGGGGCATCGCGCCAGACGCCAACGTCGTGGTGTACGACGCGCCCAATACGGATCAGGGCTTTATCGACGCGTTCTACCAAGCGGTCTCCGACAACCAGGTGGACTCCTTGTCCGTGAGCTGGGGGCAGCCGGAGATCGACTATTTGCCCCAGATGAACCAGGGCCAGTCGTACGTCGATGAGTTGCTCGCCTTCACACAGGCGTTCATGGAGGCGGCGGCACAGGGCATCTCCGTCTACGCGGCCGCCGGAGATTCGGGTGCGTACGATACCGCTCGCGATTTCCCGCCCTCGCAGGGATTCTCCACGCCGCTGACGGTCGACTTCCCGGCGTCGGATCCGTTCGTCACGGCCGCGGGTGGCACGACGGTTCCATTTTCCGCCACGTTTTCGCTCGGCAAAGTCAACATCACGCAGGAGCAGCCGTGGTCGTGGCAGTATTTGCAGAATCTCGGCTATCAAGGCCTGTTCCCCATCGGGACAGGCGGCGGCGTGAGCGTCATCTTCCCGCGCCCGTGGTATCAGAATGGCGTGAGCGGCGTCCAGAACAGCGCGGCCAACCAGGCCTTCACCGACTCGCAGGGCGTGCTGTACGGCTCTCCCTTCACCTACAACCTGCCAAGCAACTACCCGGGCCGCAACCTGCCGGACGTCTCGATGGACGCGGATCCGGAGACGGGCTATCTCGTGTACTGGAGCGCAGGGGGCGGCTGGCTGGCGGGCTACGGTGGCACGAGCTTTGTGGCGCCGCAGCTGAACGGCATCACGGCGCTCATCGATCAGTACGTCGGCGGCCGAGTCGGATTCCTCGACCCGGTCTTCTACCAACTCATGCAGCAGAATGGGTACGGCGCGAATCAGCCGTTCAACGACTTGACGACGGGGAACAACTGGTATTGGTCCGCGGTGCCCGGGTACGATCCGGCATCCGGAATTGGCACGCCGAACGTCGCCAACCTGGCGCAGGCCATCAAGTCGATGGGTTGAGATGGATCACCTCGGAGGCGCCGCTGGCTTCTGAGTCGGCGGCGCGCAAGGGGGAGATGAATACGGCGTTGCTTGGGTATACAAGTATACGGTAAAATACCATCGACGTGGGACTGCGAGGAGGTGGAGACGTGATCGCGGGTGTGACCTACGGTGTGGCCAAAAAGACGCTCGGAGAACAGGCGTACGAGGCCATCCGCGAGGAGATCTTGTCGCTTCGGCTGCATCCGGGGCAGACGGTGTACGAGTCAGATTTTACGCGCATGTTGAACATGAGCCGCACGCCGGTGCGCGAAGCGGTGCGCGCGCTTGCGATGGAGCGGCTCATTGAGGTGCTGCCCCAGCGGGGCATGAAGGTGGCTTTAATTTCGGAGCGGCAGGTGGAAGAGACCCGATTCGTCCGGGAGAGCCTGGAGCTTTCGGTCATCCGCCGCGTCGCGGACGACGTCGCGCAGGATGCGTCGGTCCGCGCCCGGCTGGAGAGGGAGATGGCGAGATCGCTCCAAGATCAGCGGGAGGCGGCCGAAGCGGGGGACGCGCTTCAATTTATGCACGCGGACGATGCGTTTCACCAGATCTTTCTGCAGCACTTCGACAATGAGACGCTCACGGCCATCGTGGCGCAGATGCGTGGGCATCTCAACCGGGTGCGGATGTTGTCGCTGTTCGAGCCCGAGCGGATGAAGCGGCTCGTCGGGGAGCACGAGCGCGTCGCCGAGGCCGTGCTTTCGGGCAATGCCGACCGGTCCGCGGAGGCGATGCATCGTCACCTGGCGAAGCTGATGGAGGATCTGCCAGGGATCAAAGCCCGGCATCCGGCGTTCTTTGGCCCCTGACCGGCGCGTGAGGAGGTCCAGCACATGCGGTTACAAGATAAGGTGGCGCTCGTCACCGGCGGCGGGCGGGGCATCGGAGCCGCGATTGCGCGCCGATTCGCGCAGGAGGGTGCGGACGTCTGCCTTGTGAGCCGGACAGAGGCTGAGCTCGAGGCGCAGGCGCAGTGGATTGCGTCGCAAACGGGGCGCGCCGCGTTGCCGGTCGTGTGCGACGTGTCGAATCCGGCGGACGTCGAGCGCGCGGTCGCGGCGGCCGAGGAGCGGTTGGGCCGGATCGACATTCTGGTCAACGCGGCGGGCATCTCCGTGGCGGCCCCGTCCACGGATCTCTCCTTCGATCGATGGAAGGCGTGCTTGAACATCAACCTCGACGGCACGTTTTTGTTCTGCCAGGCGGTGGGGCGCGGCATGATTGCGCGCGGGCAGGGCGGAAAAATCATCAACATCACGTCTGTCGTCGCGCACGCGGGCATCCCGGAGCGGGCGACGTATGCGGCGAGCAAGGGCGGCGTGCGCCAGCTCACGCAGGCGCTCGCGGTGGAGTGGGCGAAGCACAACATCCAGGTGAACGCCATCAGTCCGGGCTTCATCATGACGGAGATTGTGCGCGATTACATCCGGCGCGGCATTCACAAGCCGGAGAAGCTCGTCGCGCGCATCCCGGCCGGCCGTATGGGCCAACCCGACGACATCGCGGGCCCCGCGGTGTTTCTCGCCTCAAGCGATTCCGACTACGTCACGGGCACCATTCTCATCGCCGATGGCGGTTTTCTCGCCAACGGCTACGTGTGAGGTGAAGCGCCTTGACGAACATCCCTGAGGGCGATCTCGACTACCGCGCTTGGTTGCAGGAGAGCCCGCTGCCCCACGCCGTGCCGGAAGCGGCGCGGCGGATGGCGGTGTACGGCCCGGCGGATGATCCGCTCCTTTGCACCGCGGCGGCGGAGTGGGGGCGCGCGGTCCGCGCGGCGTGCGGGGAAAGCCCGGCGCGCTTGGCGGCAGACCCGGGCGGTGCGCCGAGTTCGCCCTGCGTCGCCATGGGGCTTTTGTCGGCGATGCCACACGGGCTTTGCGAGGCCGCGCAGGCTGCGCTCGCCGGCGCGCCTTCGGACGAGGCCTACGCCATCTTGCCGGTGGATGGGCAAGGCGTCGCAGTCGTCTCGCGGACGCCCGCCGGTGTGCTGTACGGCGTGTTCCACCTCATCCGCCGCCTGCGGCTCGGCGAGCCGCTCCACGAGCCTTGCGTCTCCTCACCCAAGAACGCCTGGCGGATGCTGGATCACTGGGACAACGCCGACGGCACGATTGAGCGCGGGTATGCGGGGAAATCGCTGTTTTACCGCGGTGGTCAAATCGATTTTGACGAGGGGCGCGTACGGGATTACGCGCGGCTTTTGGCGTCTGTCGGCGTGAACGCCATCGCCATCAACAACGTCAACGTCCACGAGATCGAGACGCGCTTCCTCACCGAGGCGCATCTGCCGGGCGTCGCGCGGCTGGCCGACGTGTTTCGCCCGTACGGCATCCGGGTGTTCCTCAGCATCAACTTCGCGAGCCCCGTCGATCTCGGCGACCTGCCGACCGCGGATCCGCTCGATCCGCGCGTCGAGGACTGGTGGCGCGCGACGGCGGATCGCATCTACCGGCACATCCCGGACTTCGGCGGCTTCCTCGTGAAAGCGGACTCCGAGTTCCGGCCCGGTCCATTCACCTACGGGCGCGATCACGCCGACGGCGCGAACATGCTTGCCCGAGCGCTGGCGCCTCACGGCGGCGTGGTCATCTGGCGGGCCTTCGTGTACAACTGCCTCATGGACTGGCGGGACCGGCGCGCCGACCGCGCCCGGGCGGCGTACGATCACTTCGTGCCGCTCGACGGCCGCTTCCTGGACAACGTCCTGATTCAGATCAAGAACGGGCCGATGGACTTTCAGGTGCGCGAGCCGGTCTCGCCGCTCTTCGGCGGGCTTTCCGCGACGAACGTGATGCTCGAGTTCCAGATCACGCAGGAGTACACCGGCCAGCAGCGCCACGTGTGCTATCTCGCGCCGATGTGGAAAGAGGTGCTCGACTTCGACACGCACGCGCGCGGGCCGGGATCGACGGTGGCTGAGATCGCGAGCGGCAGGCTGTTCGGGCGGCCGCACGGCGGTGTGGCGGGCGTCGCGAACGTGGGCGACGATGTCAACTGGACGGGGCACTCGCTGGCGCAGGCGAACCTGTACGCGTTCGGCCGACTCGCCTGGGATCCGTCGCTAGATCCCGCCGGGATCGCGCAAGAGTGGGCGCGGCTCACGTACGGCGACGATCCGGATGTCGTCCGCGCGGTGGTGGGCATCCTCATGGCCTCCTGGCCGGCGTACGAGGCGTACACCGCGCCGCTCGGCGTGGGCTGGATGGTGAACCCCGGCCACCACGACGGGCCCAATCCGGAGGGCTACGAGTACTCAAAATGGGGCACGTACCACTACGCGGATTGGCAGGGCGTCGGCGTGGATCGGACGATGGCCACGGGCACGGGCTACACCGGCCAGTACCACGAGCCGGTGCGAAGCCTGTATGAGCACCTGGAGACGTGCCCCGACGAGCTGCTCCTCTTCTTTCACCACGTGCCGTACACGCACGTGCTGCACTCGGGGAAGACGGTCATTCAGCACATCTACGACGCGCACTTCGACGGCGTCGAGGCGGTGGCCTGGATGATCGAGGCGTGGCGGCGGCTTCAGGGGCGGATCGATCCCGTCCGCTTCGAGCGCGTCCTCGCGCGGCTCGAGGATCAGATGCAGCGCGCCGTCGAGTGGCGGGACGTGATCAACACGTACTTTTATCGAAAGTGTGGCATTCCCGACGCACGGGGGCGCCACATCTACCCGTGAGCAGGGATTCAAGCCATCGGCCGAGAAGGATACGGCGGACCTTGGCCGATGGAGGGGTTTCTGTGGCGTCGTCTCGAACGAGGAAGAGGCTCGGGTGGGTTGGCGGAGCCGTCTTCTTGGCGGCCGCGCTTTACGTCGTGTACATGGCCTACGCGAGCTTCATCGCGGATCCGGGGGATGTGTCGTTTCTCGCGCACAAGACGAGCCTTCATCGCCATCTGTCGCACGGGGCGTGGCTCGTCGCCCTTCACGTTCACGTCGCGAGCGCACTCGTCGCCATCCTGGCGGGCGCGCTGAATTTCGGCTGGACGCGGGCCCGCGCGCACCCGGTGCTGCATCGCGCCGTGGGCTATCTGTACCTCGCGGGCGTCCTCGGCGTCGACGGGACGAGCGGCTATCTCGCGCCGGAAGCGACGGGGGGCGAGATCGTCACCGTGGCGTTCAATCTGCTGAACGTGTACTGGTTCGTGGCGGCGTTTTGGGTGTACTGGATGGCACGAAAGCGCCGCCCTGACGCGCACAGGCGCTGGGCCGTGCGAAGCTATGTGTTTCTCGACACCAACGCGCTGAACCGCGGATTCACCTGGCTCGGCGTGCACGTCGCGGGGCTCCCGTTTGCCACGGCGTACACCATGGCCGTCTGCCTGAGTATTGCGGTGAACGTTGCACTGGGCGAGGTTCTCGCCCGAATCCTCTACCCCTGCACCTCGGCGCGCCGAGCATGAGATTTTGCACCTGCAAAACGAAACGGGGCCCGCGGGTGGGGCCCCGTTTTTGCGCGATGGGTTGTGGCCACCTTCAGGCGGACGCCTCCACGTCCACGCGGTAGTCGGACGGGCTCGTCTCGTCTTCGCCGTTCGACAGGCCCATGGCCCGGAAGATGGCGCTGAAGACGACCGCAATGACGATATTGACCATGAGCGCCCAGATGCCGGCGTACGCGGTCACGCCGCCCACTGTGTAGCTCGTGGACTGGTAGCCGGTGCTCGCCCACATGAGGACGCCGAGCACGATACCCACCAGCCAGCCGAGGAACAGCCCGCGGCGGTGGAACCAGCGCGTGAACAGGCCGAACACGACCGTCGGCAGCGTCTGCAGGATGAGGATGCCGCCCACCTGCTGCATGCTGATAGCGTACTGCTGCGGGAAGCCGAGGATGAAGACGAGCGCCAGCAGGATGATGATGAGCGACACAATCTTCGCCATGCGCGCCTCGTTCTCATGCGAGGCGTTCGGCGCGAAGAACGCCTTGTAGATGTTGCGCGTGAACAGGTTGGCCGATGCAATGGACATGATGGCCGCAGGAACCAGCGCGCCGATGCCGATGGCGGCGAAGCCAAACCCTGCGAACCAGGTCGGGAACTCCTTCAGGAACAGGAGCGGAACGGCCTCGCTCGTCGATTTCGTGTGAACGCCTGCGGCGAGCGCCATGTAACCGAGCAGCGCGATGATGCCGAGCGCGAACGAGTAGGCCGGCAGGAGCGCCATGTTCCGCTTCACCACGCGGCGGCTGGAGGCGCTGAACACGCCCGTGACCGCGTGCGGGTAGAGGAACAGCGCGAGCGCGGAACCCAGTGCGAGCGTCCCGTACGTCGCGTACAGCTTCGGCGACAGCGCGATGGAACCCGGCGGATGGTGCTTCGCGAGCGCCGCGGCGGACGCGTGGAAGATAGGCCCGAACCCGCCGAGCTTGATGGGGATGAGGATGACGGCCACGATGATGGTGATGTAGATCATCAGGTCTTTGACGATCGCGATCATCGCCGGCGCGCGCAGGCCGCTCGTGTAGGCGAACAGAGCCAGAATGATGAACGCGATGATGAGCGGCCAGCTGCCTGGGATGCCCATGGCCGTGATGACGGCCTGCATGCCCGTGAGCTGCAGGGCGATGTACGGAATGGTCGCCACGATACCTGTCAGCGCCACGGCGAAGGACAGCAGGCGATCCCCGTAGCGCCCCTGCACGAAGTCGGAGGCGGTGACGTAGCCTTTCGATCTCGCGACGGACCAGAATCTCGGCAGAATCAACAGGAAGATGGGATAGACGACCGTGGTGTACGGCACGGCGTAAAAGCCGAGCGCGCCTTTTCCATACATGAGTCCCGGCACGGCGATGAAGGTATAGGCGGTGTACAGATCTCCACCCACGAGGAACCACGTGATGAGCGTTCCGAAGCGGCGCCCGGCGAGTCCCCATTCCTCCAGGTGGGACAGATCGCCGCGCCGCCATCTCGCGGCGACAAAGCCAAGGACAGCGACAAAGAGAAAGAAAATAATAAAAATAGAGAACGCAGTCCAGTTGATCTGCATGCGCTCACCCCCTTACCCTCAGTCGTCTTTGAGGATGTTGTAGAGAAATGCCGTGATGATGGCCGCGATGATGATCCAGAGCATCTGGTACCAGTAGAAGTACGGAATGCCCCAGAGCTCCGGCTTGAGTGAGCCGTACAGGCCCGGAAACAGCGATCCAATGACGGGTGCGAGAATGAGCAGGTACCACCACCGCTTCGCTTTCGTGGACGGCTTCTGCGTGTCGTTCACCGTGTGCACCTCCCTTCGAATTGGCTGGCGCTTGCCCATGTAAACAACCGATTGTTTGTCTCTCCGGCTGTCAGCGCTTACAGATGGGCAGCTCGTCATCATTTATAAGCTACGACAGGCTTGTCTGTCAAAGACATGCGTTGGAAAGATGGTGGGCGTTGGTCGCACGCCAGGTTCTCTCCGACACAAGGGGCAGGCGCCCCGCCCAGCGCGTGGAAAGGGCGCGGCGCAGAGCGAGTCACCTGCGGGATATCGGAAGGCGCACTTCTACCGCGGTGCCGATGGGTGCCTCGGTGCGGCGAATGTGGATCTGGCCGCCGTGCTGTTGCACGATGCGATGCACCACCATCAGCCCGAGGCCCGTCCCCTTTTCCTTCGTGTGGTACAGCGGCTCGCCGAGGTGCTCGAGTACTGAGTCCGGAATGCCTGGCCCCGTGTCCTGGATGTGCACGATGGCCTCGGCCTCCGTCGACGTGACCCACAGAACCACTCGTCCTCGGGTTTCCGCGGCCGCCTCGATGGCGTTTCGCAGGAGGTGAACCATCATTTGCCGCAATTGGCCTGGGTGGCCGAGCACCTGGGCCGGCGGCAGCGGGCCGAGATCGACCGGGACGCCTCGTTCGAGGGCGAGCGGTTCGCACGCTCCGATGGCGGCGCGGGCCATCTCGGCGAGATCGCACGGAATGGGTTTGACGGCCTCGGGCCTGGCGAGGACCATGAGGGAATCGGTCACGTCCTTCATCCGCTCGAGCTCGCCCCAGATGGCCTCGTATGCGCCGGGCGCGAGTTCGTCGAACTGCGAGCGAAACAATTGTACAAAACCCATCACGGTCGTCAAAGGGTTGCGAAACTCGTGCGCGATGCTCGCGGCGAGCTGGCCGACGGCTTCGAGCCGCTCATCGCGCAGGCGGCTGGCTTCACGCCGGAGGCGCGGCGCAAGGTCGCGGGCTTGGAGGATGTAGCTCGGGGAATGGGTGCCCGAGCGGATGAGCGTCAGGCGCAGCGCCACGTTGACGCGCACGTCGTCAATCTCAAGCGCCACATCGTGCTCCTGGCCGTCTGCGCCAGCCGGCGTGAAGAGTTCGTCGAAGCGGGCGAAGTCTTCGGGCGCGACGAGATCGAACACGGAGCGGCCGACGAGGGATTCGCGGCTGAGCCCGGCGGAGGCGAGGAAGCCGGGAGACGCGAAGGTGATCTCGCCGCTCGGCGCAGCGATGAGGACGAGATCGGCCGAGTTCTCGGCGATGACCCGGTACGTCTGGCGAGCCGACTCACACTCGTCGGCGAGCCGCGCGTGGGCGCGGGATAACCAGAGAAAGCTCAAAAACAGCGCCGCGGTGGGAAGCGTGACGGCCCAATCCGCTTCGTGCGCGGAGAGAAGCGAGGCGAGCGACGCGGGAATGATGAGTGCCGCTGGGTGAAGGCCGCGAAGCGCCCCAAATACCGCGCCGAGCCGCCGCATTGAGCCGTGAAAGCACGCGAGGGCTGTGAGGCGCGCGAGTTCGAACAGGACGGCGGCGAGGGCGGATCGAATCAAGTAGGGCAGAAAGAGCGCGTGGCGAAGCGTGGCGTAAGCCGGGACGAGCGCGAGTTGGTGCGTGCCGAGCGAGATGAGAAGGCGCCTCAGGTGTGCGCCCGTGAGCTTGCCGTCGACAGAACGAAGGAATGCCGCGATGACGCTGAACAAGATGGTGGTGCTCGCCGCCCAGAAACCGAATTGATCGGCCGCCCACACATAGCAGAAGACGGACGTGGACCACTGCCGCCCGCCGGGAAGCTGGAGGGGGAAGAATTCCAGCCCGCACGCGACGGCGATGAGGATCCACAGAAGGCTGTGGGTCTGTCCGTACAAGCCCCAGGCTGAGCAGAAGGGCACCGTGAGCCCAATGGCGAGCAGGGCGTAGGGATAGGCGCGGCGAAAATCGTGGTTCAACGCAGCATGCGCTCCTTTGTGCGGCGAGAGATTGGGCGGATCGGCGGGTTGTCGACAAGCCCCCTAAAAGCACAGAAAGAATCGGGACGAAGCCCCGATTCTTTCGCGCAGGTCACCATGTCGAGTGATGCCAATCTGCCTTGCATGTCGAAGTGTAGCGCACGGCGGCCGCGTTGGAAAGCGAAAGATGTCGAAACAAAGGGACAGGCGTCGAGATGAGGCGGAGACGTTAGGTTTCGACTACCTGCTGCGCGGGGCTCAGGCGCCGCGCGGCAGTCGCCACAGAACACCCGTCACGGGCGGCGCATTTCGTACGGCCGACCCTTCCAGTGATCGCCCGTGCGGAGCCAGAACCGCCTGGCGGAGTCGAGGGTCATGAGGGTGTACAGGACGCCGGCCAAGGGAAGCAGGGCGGATCGCGCCGGAGACAGGCGGTACCACCGGAGCATCGGCACGAAGGTCGAGGCGAGGATGGCGTACGCGAGCCCGCCAAGGCACAAAGCGGCGAGGCTCCCCGGCGCGCCCGCCAGAAGACCCACGAGGCCGGCGATTGCGGCAGCGGGTGGCACGGCGTACAAGAGGAGCATGCCGAGGGCGGTGCCCAAGAGGAGCACGGTGGAGAACCGCAGCTGCACGAACGCAGTGCGCGCAATCATCCGCCAGATTTCGCCGAGGGTTCCGTACGCCCGCACGCTCACCACGTCGTCGCCAAGCCCGAGCCAGAGGCGCCCGCCGCCATCCGCCACGAGCCGAGCGAGCGCACAGTCGTCGATCACGGCGTCGCGAATGGCCTCAAGCCCCGGGGGCGTGGGCAACAGGCGGCGCCTGACGAGCACGCATCCGCCCGCCGCGGCCGCGGTCCTTCGCCTGGGGTGAGCGACCCACGCGAACGGGTACAGCTTCGCGAAGAAGTAGACGAACGCTGGAATGAGGAGCTTTTCCCATGCGCTCTCGGCCCTGAGCCGAACCATGAGCGAGACGAGGTCCAACCCGTCTCGCTCGGCCCGCGCCACGAGGGCCTGGACGCTCGTCGGTGAATGCGAGATGTCCGCGTCCGTGAACAGCACGTACGCCGCATCGTCCGGCACGTGCCTGAGACCATTCTGCATGGCCCACACCTTGCCCGCCCACCCAGGCGGAAGCGCATCCGCGCGCACCACGCGCAGACGATGCGCGAGCCTAAGCTCCGACGCAAGGCGCTCGGCCACCTCCGCCGTGCCGTCTGTGCTGTGATCGTCCACGAGCACGACGTGGAACTCACCGGGGTACGCCTGCGAGAGAAGCGTCGGAAGCGTCCTCGGCAGGACGTCCACCTCGTTGCGCGCGGGCACCACGGCCCACACGGCCGGCCACGCGCGGGGCGCCCTCGCCTCGGCCGCCATCCTTGCGGTGTTCATGGAGAGCGCCGTGCGCCAATAGAAGCCGCGCCCGAAAAGCAGGAAGATCCACGCCGCGAGGCTTACGGCCGCGGCCCAAGCCAGCGCCGTCATGGGGCAACGCTCCTTCCTTCGCGGCGCCTATCGCCGCGTTGTCCAACGATGCCTGTACAATTGCACCTGAACTCAGTATACTGATTAGAAACTTGCCTGCGGGGATGGATGCCCGTGAGTCAAATTCGCTTTCACCTGGATCGGCTCCTCTCTGAGCGAAACTGGAAAATTCCCGATCTGGTGAAACGGTCCGGTGTCAACAAGAACACGCTCTACGCCATGAAGAATAACGCCATCACCCGCGTGGATCTCCGGGTGTTAGAACGAATTTGCGACGCGCTCTCGTGCAAGCTGTCCGATCTCATGACCTACGAACCAGAGGGGGAGACGCATACGAAGGGCCTGCTCTTCATCCTGTCCGGGCCTTCCGGGGCAGGGAAAAACACGCTCATCAACGCGCTTCGGGACCGGTACGATCTCGGCCTGACCTTCATCCCGTCGTTTTCGACGAGGCCCATGCGGCCGGGTGAGACGAACGGCAATCCCTACTACTTCGTGTCCCGCGAAGAGTTCATGCGCATGGCCGAGCGGGGCGAATTCCTCGAGTACGAGACCATCCACGGGAACTTGTACGGCACGCACCTGTTGAGCTACGAGCGGGCCCTCAACGAGGGCCGCATCATCATCAAGGACATCGACGTGAACGGCGCGCTCAACATGAAGCGCGTGTTTGGCGATCGCGTCATCCTGATCTACGTCCGCCCGACGTGCCTCGACGATCTCGAAGGAAGACTTCACCACCGCGGCGACAAAGAGGAAGACATTCGCATCCGCATGCAGCGCCTCAAATACGAGGAGTCGCTGTCGGATCAGTTCGATTTCCTCATCTTCAACGATGACGTCGCCACCGCCACAGCGGAACTCGCCCACATCATTCGCACCTGCACGAGAAAGCACGCGTAAAGGCGGGACAGCATGCAGGTGAACGCTCATCCCCGCGTGCGCTTCTCGTTGCGCTACAAGATCATCGCCATCCTCTTCGGCGCCATGCTCGTGGTACTCGCGCTCGGCGGGACGCTGTTTTACAGCGTCGCCAGGCAGCAGATGCTCAAGAGCGCGGACAAGCAGGCGCAACTCCTCGCGCAACAGATTGAGCTCGAGGTCGAGTCGAGCGAAGCAGGGCAAGCCTACATCGACAATCTGCTCGGCAACGAGCTGCGGATTGCCTCCATCGCGATTGAAAAGCAGCTGCCGCCCCACTGGCGGGACGTGACGAACGAACAGTTGCGCCAGCTATCCGCAGAGCTCGGCGTGAGCGGCATCACGCTTCTCGCGCCCACCGCGGACGACATCGTCGGCGTGCGCTCGTCGGATCCGCGCGAGATTGGCCTTTCCACGCGCGGCATGGGCAAATGGTACATCGCCTTCCGCGATCTGCTCGCCGGAAGGCCCCAGGCGTCCACGTACGGCACTGCGGGGAAAAACTACTGGTCTGGGCCGTTCGCCAACGCCGCCTCCGATCCGTCCAAGGTCGACAAGTGGGGCTACTACTACGACGGCACGACGGATTACATCATCGATCCGTTTTACGTCCAGACGTCCATTCCCGGCTACGAACAGGTGGTCAGCGTCAACAGCACCATTCGCCACATCCTGGCGACGGAGCCCGACATCCTGTCCATCGCCGTGCTGAACAGGACGTTCGACGAGAAGCCCATCCGCTACTCGTACAAAGGCGTCTCCTGGATCGATATCGCCAATCAGCCTGTCATGTACGGCGCCTATCGCTATGCCGATCACGACCTCGACGTCCGGCTCAAAGACCGCGCTTTGTCCACGGGCCACATGCAGACGGCTCTCGATCACGTCGACGGCACGACCGTGATGAAAGCGTTCATCCCCGAGTCGGAGCAGGGGAGCCGATACATCGTCGAGATCGTGATGAACTATCGCCTCATCACCGCTCAGCTCGGCGATCTTCTGCACGACATGGCCATTCTGGGCGGCGCGCTCCTCGTGCTGACCGGCGTGCTGTCGTTCGTAGGCGCCGAACTCATCACGCGCCCGCTCAAGCGCATCACCGAGGCGGTGGACGAGATTGCCGACCGGAATTTCGCGGCGCACGTCGACGTGGCGCGGTCGGACGAAATTGGCGTGCTCGCCGCGCACGTGAACGAGATGTCGGAGAAGCTGGTGGAATATTTGCGCGAGCTCACCCGGCGCGAGCGCGGGAGGGGCGTGGACTACCTCGTGATGGCCACGCAGGCGCTGGTGCACGAGCTCGGCACGCCGCTCGCCGCCATTCGGCAGATGTCGGAGCTGTTGCCGAGGCTCGAGCCGAACCTCGGAGAGAAGGCGCGCGTGATCCTCGAGCGGATGCGATCCGCCTCCGAATACGCCAACCGAATTGCGCGCGACTTCACGGCGTTCTTGCGCAACGGCATGTTGACCGTGAGGCGCCGCGACGTGGTGCGCCTGGTGTCGGACGCCGTTGGCCTATGTTCGTCCATGGCCCAGGCCCGCCATGTGAAACTCTCGTTCCGGAACGAGACCGGACATCGGCACGTGTACCTCGATGTGGATGAAGACAAGCTGTTCGGCGCCATCGTGAACCTCGTGAGAAACGCCATTGACGCCATTCCGGACGATCGCGCCCGCCGCGAGGTCGACGTGACGGTGAGAATTGAGGCCGAAGAGCTGCACATCGACGTGATCGACAGTGGCGTCGGCATCCCGCGGGACCGCTGGGACCGGATCTTTGTCCCGTACAGTTCCACGAAAAAGGGCGGGCTCGGCCTCGGGCTCACGTTCTGCGGCCTCATCGCCATCGCGCACGGCGGGACGGTGGGCGTGGTCC
>Ga0208314_100339_pt1 | contig 18509 bp, 24 predicted proteins | sample OSPB_Mat_host_9__FD_187144 | JGI IMG/M metagenome (GOLD analysis project Ga0208314, IMG submission 187144) | Extremophilic microbial mat communities from Yellowstone National Park, USA - OSPB_Mat_host_9_15 (SPAdes) (version 3) | ecosystem: Environmental > Aquatic > Thermal springs > Hot (42-90C)...
TGAGATTCTTCAAGCGACTATCTCGCTCATATTAATATCAGCGACACTTGGTTTTGGCTCAACCTTCTCTTCGTCCCTTTCAAAAATCACTTTTAGGAAAGCCTTATCACCCTTAACTACTAGCCTCCTTCATCCTCATTTACATACTCCCTCAAGCTCCTAGGATAACCCAAAATTTGAAGCTCACCAACACCAGCAATCCTAACAGTCATTGTTCCAAAGTCCACGTTATAACTCGCTTTAGGCGTTAACCACATAGTTGGCTTATAAACTCTTGGAAACCTACCCTTCTTAGAATTATTATACCAACCCTTGTACACGAGGGCGTCCCTGTAACAGTCCTCGGCGACCTTGGAAGGTAGATTATATTCCTCTCTTAACCTCGCGTATAACTCCTCGTGAACTTTTCCCAATACTCCCTTCTCCTCTGGGTTCGGAACATTTTCTTTCAACCAGAACACGAAACGTGTTGCCTTCACGTAGTTATTTACAAGGACTAGGAGGGATTCTGAGAGGGCGACATTGAAACCGTAGCTCTGATCGCTTTTTATTACCCCTCCTAGTCATTAAAAAGATGTTTAGAAAAAGAAGTATTTAAACGAGGGGGCTATCCATCCTCGCCTCGAAAGGCGAGGCTTTCCGCCCCTTAACCCCTAGTTTGTGTAAAGACCCATTTTCCCTCGTCTTTCACTGAGAATACTCTTAACCAAGGAGGAGTATTTCAAGGCGTGAAAGTACTACTGGTAACAGGAAGGTTGGCCGAGGCTGCGGTTAGGGATGCCGTTGAGAGGGTGAAAGGAGTGGAGGTCGATGTCAGGGTTCTGGATTATCCTGTGGCCGCCCTGATGACCGCCAAATACGTGGCCGAGAAATTGAAGGGAGTGAGAGGATATGATTACATAGTCGTACCAGGGATGATGTTTGGGGACGCGTCAATTGTGGAGAGGGTCACCGGAGTGAAAACGGTGAAGGGAAGCGAAGACGCTTACGATATACCTTTGGTGTTGGAGGCCATTAGAAGTGGGGTGGAGCTATCTCCCATGGAATCGGCGGATAGAGTAATAGAGAGAATGAGGCTCAATGACATAAGGAGAGAGATGGATGAAATGGAGAAGAACGGTAACTTCGCCTTTGATCAAGAGGGCCTTAACATACCTCTGCGCCCTCCACCGTTTAGATTGTTCCTGGAATTGGACGTGAACTGGAACGAAGAAAGGGTGAATGAAGAGGTGGAGAGGGTTAGAAGTTACGTTGATGTGATTGTGGTCGGTACTCCAGCTGGGAGCGAAGATCAGGAGAACGTAATGAGAAGGATTGGGAAGTTAAGGGACATGGGTGTCAAGGTGGGGATAGACTCCTCCTCACCAAAGGAAATCGTGGCTGGGGTTAAGGCAGGAGCTGAATTCGTTTTCAATATGAACGAGGAAAACATTGACTCCATGGAGGAGGTGAAGGACGCCACGGTGGTGATTGCTCCCATGCAGACTACGGAAAGAGCGGAGAGATGTATTGAGATCGCTAAGGCGGCGAAGGCCAGGGGATTCAGAAAGCTCATTGTGGACCCTGTGCTCTCCCCTCCACTATTGGGCACCTTTGATTCCCTTCAACAATATTGGAGAATCAGAAGGGAACTCCCTGACGTTCCAGCGCTCATGGGTGTTCTTAACGTTACCGAACTAATTGACGCGGACAGCCACGGGGTTAACGCACTCATGGCGTCCATAGCCATGGAGCTTGGAGTGGGAAATCTGCTAACAATGGACAAGGGGCGGACTAAATGGTCGTCCTGGGAGCTCAGAACCGCCACCACAATGGTATCAATTGCTTGGAAGAGAAAGAAGCCACCCAAGGACCTTGGAGTTGACTTACTGATCTTAAAGGATAGGAGGAGAGGAAAGGAGGAACCCTTACCTGCCGATAGGGTGGTGGAGATAGGGGAGGTTGAACCAAATATGGACAGGGGATTCGTGAAAATAGGAATTGAGGGAGGGAAGTTGGCCATATCTTACAATAGAGGGGAGAGGGTGAAGCTATTGGGTAAGGATCCCCTGTCCTTAGGAAGGGCGTTGGTGAGGGAGACCCCCTTGGACCCAGAACATTCACTCTATGTGGGATATGAGTTGGCCAAGGCGGAGATCGCAGCCCAGCTGGACAAGACCTACGTCCAAGACGCACCTCTCTTCAAGGTGAGAAGAAGTTGATAAGGGTCTCCCTGCCCAAGGTGTGGGAACTCAAGGTGGACAGAAGGGTGTGGATCGCAGTTGCAGTATGCGATGGAATGGTTAATCCGGAAGATGAGGGAGAGCTGGGAGAGATGGCCAGATATCTTAGGGATACCTTCAGTATAGGGGAAGCCTTGAATAGGTTCAGGTTAGCCTATCCAGCAATCTTCGGAGGTGTGCACGTAATGGTAGGTAGGAGGCCTGCTAAAAGGTTCGAGTTCTGGGGCTACGTGAAAAAGGTAGATAAAAGTCAAGGAAGCATGACAAGGGAAGAGCTGGCCGCTCTAAAGGACCTCAACAACACAGTTCTCAGAGGAGAAGGGATGGAACTATGGTTCAGAGAGGAAAGGGAGGTGGGCTACACTCCAGTTGACAACATAGGCCTTAGGTTTATCACGGATACTCCACCACAACATACTGCTCCTTCCCCTCATAGATCTTGACCCTCACTATCTTGGATCCCCCTAACTTGGAGTAAAGTTCCTGGGCAAGCATGGTTGAAATATATTCCGCTGTGGGAAAGGGTGCATCTATCACCTTTATCTCCACCCTGAACGGACCTCTTATTTCCAGGGATTGTAGGTCCTTTCTGGGCACTATGAGTTTGTGGTCCCAGGCCCTGAGCGTCTCTGATATGACTCTCCTTAACTCCTCGAAGTTCACCACAAACCCGGTGGACTCATCCACATCCCCCTCAACCTCCACAGACACCACATAGGTGTGTCCATGTATTTGGGAGTCAGCAGGGGATGATAGTGTATAATGGGCCGAATCTATTGTGTAGCCCTCCACTCCCACCTTATACTTCAACCAGGATCCTCCTCATATTTCTCTCGACATGTTCCCATAGGGCCTCCCTTAGGTATCGTATTTCGTCACATATTAGTCTAAGCTCGCCGTCCTTCCTCATGGACTCAAGCACCTTCAACGCCTTCATCAAGGTCCCGAATTCCCCCGAAACTAGGCTTCTCCCTTGGAAAGAGACTTCCTGACCCAACGTGAAATCCCCCCCGTATTCCATCACCTGATATATGGAGTAAGTCACTTGGGATGGATCGAAATTGAATCCTGCCATCCGTTCCTCCACTTCCCTTATTAAGGTGGATACGTTGTCCCTCACTAGCTCCACTAAACTATCCACCACCTCCATCCCTTCCCTGAACTTCTGGTTTTCCAAAAGCTGAGAAAACTTAGTCCTGGATAGACAGGAGGAATTACAGGGGACCTCCTCCATGATGGGCTCAATTATCATTGAAGGCCTCTCATTGAAGTACTCCTCCAAGGCAGTCATGGGAAATAATATTATTCCTACATATAATAGATTGCCGTGGAAGCTCTATCGAAGTTAATTCTAAGGGCATTGGAGGACCTTTTGGATTGGTTCGGAAGGGACGTAAGAGCTGTGCTCGTTGTTCCAGAGGAGAGGCTGGTCCTCATAGTTATGGATGATGTGGAGGAGATATCCGTGACCGCCAGGACCGAGATATGGAGGAAGATCTATGACGGACTCAGGGGAACTGAGGAGTTCAAGGAGGTGGCCCAATCTGAGCCGCCAATAATAATTGGAGTGATCCTAAGTGGAGAGGAACTGGAATATCACTCCCCCAGGGTGATGCAGTGGGTACTTAAGGGTGAAGTGCTGCTTGATCCTGACAACATATTGAATAAGGAAAGAGAAGCTGCGAAGACGGTCAAAGTTAACGGGGAGATCTTAGAACTGGCCCAGGTAAAGGAGGGGGAGGTGTTCGACCTTTGAATAATAGCGCACTAGCTTCAGAATACATGCTTAGGGCAGCGAGATGCATGAAGGAAGCGAAGACTAACTATGAGGAGGGTGACCTGGTGGGGACAATATTGAGGGTGGGAGAGGCTGTGGATTTCTCCGCCAAGGTCGTCCTGGCGCTGTACGGCATCTTCGTCGGTCGAGACTGGGGCACGTTCGCCCTGGAATATCTAGTAAGTAAGGGGAAAGGGGAAGGGATTGCTAGCCTAATTCCAGATATGGAAGAAATCACACAAAAGTTTTTCATGGTCCGCCAGTTGGATGAATCCTCACTTAAGGCCCCCACGGTCATGGCCAGGGACGTGGAAGTTAAGGCATTGCTGGATAAGGCATCAAAGATAGTTGAGGCGGTGGAGAGGACCTTCGACGACTTTCATAGTTGACCTGGACTCAGGTACCTGTGGCTCCGACCCCCTTGAGGCCTTGGAGTACATGAAGGGGGAGGACGTAATATTCAGAGTCCACCGTTCAAGCCCGCTTCTCCCCTTGCTATTGGAAAGGATGGAAGTGGTGGGAGTGGAGGGTGAGCAAGTTTCGTTGAGATTCAAAGATGGATAGGATTATACTCGATCATAAGGTCGTTGATGGGTTATAGGGAGAGGGATGACTACCTATCGGCCTCCATTCTAAACTCCATGTTGAGGGAGGACTCCACTGAGGAACTTATTGATATTCTCAAGGAAAGGATAGTTGCGGTGGTGGGAGCGGGTCCGTCGTTAAGTGAAATAAGGGGATTCCAGGAGGAAAGGATAGTGGCAGCTGACGGTGCCTCCAGATATCTTAGGGAAATAGGGATTGAACCCCACGTGATAGTCACGGACCTGGACGGAATTGAGAGAGCTGACAGGGCATTCTACGTGGTTCATGCGCACGGAGATAATCAACAATTGCTCTGGAAAGTTGAGGAAATGAAGAAGGTTGTCGGTACGTGCCAGGTGTCACCCTTTGGGAGGTTGAGGGTTTTCGGAGGGTTCACAGATGGAGATAGGGCGCTTGCATTGGCCCTTTACGCTGGTGCCAGGAAAGTTAACCTATATGGTATGGACTTCGATTCCGAATTCGTTGGAAAGTACTCTAAACCAGGCCTTACAGACCATATACCGGCGTCCGCCGCCAAGAGGGCCAAGTTAGCAATAGGAAAGAGGATCACGGAGCATTTGCTGGGAACTTAGCAGTGTTTTTATTCGATCTTGTCCTACACTAATGCATGAGTCTAATTCCAAGGCCGTCTAACGTAAAACCAGGAGAGAAATTTGACGTCATTGTGGTGGGGCTTGGGCCTGCGGCGTACGGTGCGGCCCTATACAGCGCCAGATATATGTTGAAGACGTTGGTCATAGGGGAGACTCCAGGGGGACAACTCACTGAGGCCGGAGAGGTGGACGATTACTTGGGACTAATTGGGGTGAGTGCAACTGACATGATAAAGACCTTCTCCGCCCACGTAGCCAAATATAATGTACCCATACTTATGGAGACCGTTGATTCGATCTTCAAGGATGGCCAGGAGTTCGTTGTGAAGACTAAGAGAAAAGGCGACTACAGGGCGAAGGCGATTATCCTTGCCATAGGTGTCAGAAGAAGGAAGTTGGGAGTGCCAGGAGAGGACCAGTTTGCTGGAAGAGGGGTCTCATACTGCTCTATATGTGACGCTCCCCTGTTTAAGGAGAGGAGGGTGGTCGTTGTGGGTGGAGGAAACTCTGCCCTTGAGGGGGCTGAGCTATTGACAAGATATGCGACAAAAGTGTACCTAGTACATAGAAGGGATGAATTCAGGGCCCAGCCTATATACGTGAAGTTGGTGAAGGAGAAACCCAACGTGGAACTTTTGCTTAACTCGAGGGTTACCAAAATAGAGGGAGACAAGTTGGTCAGAAAGGTGACGGTGGAGTCGCTCAAGGATGGCACAAAGAGAGAGCTGGAGGTAGATGGAATATTCATAGAGATAGGTTTTGACCCTGACGTCCAATTCGCCAAGAGGAATGGAATTGAGACGGACGAGTTCGGCTACATAAAGGTGGACGAATGGATGAGAACCAACGTACCTGGAATCTTTGCCGCGGGGGACTGCACTCAGCTCTGGATAGGGTTCAGACAAGTTGTCACTGCAGCAGCTCAGGCAGCTGTTGCCGCACATAGTGCCTACAATTACATTAATGAGACTAAGGGGAACTCCAGTGGAGCTTAGGAAAGGCCTTGAGAGAGTGGCCCTGGAAACAGCCAAGGTACTAAGGGAAGCCAGGCAGGACTCCCTGGATCAGGTGGTTAGAGCTCACGGAAGTGATTACACCAGGAGGATAGATGAAATAGCAGAATCCTCTGTTTTTGAGGGACTAAGGAGGGAGGGATTCGACTTCGATGTGGTCAGCGAGGAATCGGGGAGAACGAGAAGAGGATCAGAGTACACTTTGGTTCTTGATCCCCTTGACGGAAGCATAAACTACTTGGCTGGAATACCTTGGTGTTCGGTGTCAATGGCCGTATACAAGGGAGGAAAATTACTTGACAGCATGGCAGGAGCCGTGGCTGAGGTGTATAGGGACGTAGTTTACTCCTACGATGAACAGGGGGCGTACGTTAATGGCAATGAGGCCAGGAGGAGAAGTTCCCAGGACGTGGTTATTGGCTACTTCAACTCATCTCAATGGGAACAGGCAAAGAAGATACTGGAAAAGTTCCCAGGAGCGAGGGTGAGGAGCTTGGGAAGTGCCTCTTTGGATATGATAAACGTTTGTCTGGGATCCAGTAAGGCCTTCTTTGATCTCAGGGGGAGACTCAGAAACGTAGATGTGTCCGCATCCTCAGGATTCTGTAGAAGGATGGGTCTAACACCAACTGACTACGAGGGTAGAACTCTCCAAATAGACGTGGATGACGTGAGACAGATTCCTAGCCTCGTCCTTCTAGGTTAACTCTACAGAGAGAACGAAAATTATTTTAGTTGTGGTATGGACATTAATTCAGTGAGAGTAGAAATCCTAGGCGTGAAGGGAGGGGTTGGGAAGACAACCATTGCAGTTCATCTTTCCAAGGATTTAGCAACACAGGGGAAAAGGGTGCTTTTTATAGACAAGGACTTCAATGGATGGGGTTCCTCCGCCCTAGGAGTGACGTCTAGGGGGCTACTATGGTGGATAGCCAACGGTGGTCCCAAGGACTTCGTCAGGGAAGTAAGAAGAAACCTAACTGTCCTTAGGTTATACCCCACCTCACCTGAATTCTACGACCTTATGCTAAGGATACATAAGAAGACTGAATTGATGTCAGAGGGAGGAAAAGTATATAAGGAGATCCTCACTAGCGAAGAGTTCGATTATTGCATTGTGGATAACCCGGTAAATACCAGTTCCGAGGATGAAGGGACGAAACACGAAATTCAATTCTTCTTTATGGCTAAGCCCAGAGAAAGACTGGTTGGACTTTTCGTTTCTGACCCTTCCTCCGCTGGATTAAGGGCAACCTGGGAATATCTAAAGGGAAATAGGTCCTGGGTTGACCCCATTGGAATAGTTGTCAACATGATACCACCTCTTCCAGATGAGGTTGAGAGGGTGAGGAGGTGGCTTAAGGAGAACTGCGTTAGGGAAGGACTTAGAATATGTGAGGGGTTGGAGTTCGATGACAGATTGTACGACTACAGAAACTTCGCCAACCCAGAAATAGAGTGGGAGGGGTCAAGAAAGTTGGTAAAGTTACTTAACGAAATGGTGAATTAGGTTCCCTTTGGGCCCCTCTTCAGTGAGGGTCTAACCTTCTCCACGGCATCCACCAGATCTTGGAAAGTTAAGGTTCTTCCTTGATTACCCGCTATCTTCTCCCTTAGAAGCTTAATCTTGGCCTCCCTAGTTACTGCCGCTATGTCGGCACCGGAATATCCTTCAGTCATTTCCGCCAACTTGGTACAATTTAGTGCGTCACATACATCAGTTCCCAGATATTTCTTGAATATCTCAACTCTCTCATCGAGGTTAGGGAGGGGTATGTGTATAACCTTATCGAATCTTCCAGGTCTGAGAAGGGCGGGATCTATTGCCCTTATCCTATTAGTTGTTGCTATTACAACTACCTCCTTGAGGGATCTTATTCCATCCATTTCGGTAAGTATCTGGTTCACCACTTTGGATATCTCGTTACTTTTGCTGTTCCTTCTAGAGGCAACTGCGTCTAGCTCGTCAAGAAGGATTATGCTGGGCTTGTTCTCCCTGGCCCTATTGAAAATCTCCTTTATGGCATTCACCGCACCTTCATAACCCTTATACATTACTTCGGCCCCGCTAAGCGAAATGAGCTTAACCCCAAGTGATTTGGCCAGGGCCCTAGACATCATCGTCTTACCTACCCCCGGTGGACCGTAGAGGAGAATACCCCTTATTGGGGTCACGTTCAATTCCTCCATGAGTCTGGTATATTTGAACTGCATCTCTAGCAGCTCGTAAAGTTCCCTCTTTATGTTACTATACCCCCCGACGCTATTGAGGGTGAGTCTAGAGTCCTCATCCTCCCCCATCTCTCTGCCCTTGAACCTTCTCTCGAAGTCCATCCTGAATTTCTCGTAGTCCTCCAACATTTGCAGGGTTATGCTGGGCTTATACTTCTTCACAACAGATATGAAATCGTCCATGGTTATCTTCCTCTCACCCTTCTCCAGGGCCTCGCTGGCCACCTTTCTGGCCACCTCCTGGCAGAGATTTGCCAAGTCGGCTCCGCTGTACCTCTCCGTCATGTCCACTATTTTGTTCAGGTCCACGGACTCGTCAAGCGGTTTATCTGAACAGTGAAGGGAAAGTATCTGCTTTCTAGCCTCCCTATCTGGAGGACCCACAAATATGACCTTATCGAACCTTCCAGCCCTAAGGAGTGCCTTGTCAAGGAGCTGTGGAACGTTGGTGGAGCCCACTATTATGACGCTATCGTCACTTTGTAGACCGTCTATCTCAGATAGCATGAGTGAAAGTAACCTTGGTGTAACTGAATCCCCAGTGTGGCTCTCTCTCTTAGTACCGATTGTATCTATTTCGTCAAAGAAAAGTATGCATGGAGCCGTCTTCCTGGCGCTGGCGAAGAGTTCCTTTAGCCTGGCCTCGCTTTCCCCGTACCACTTACTCATTATATCACTGACATTGACGTAGAGGAAGTTCAGTTTAGACTCCGTGGCAAGGGCCCTCATCATCAGGCTCTTTCCACAACCGGGAGGTCCAAAGAGAAGTATACCCTTAGGCGGCTTGAGACCATACTTCTTAGCAATATCCCTATTCTTCAAAGGCAATTCCATGTATTCCCTTATTTCCTTCTTAACGTCCTCATAACCGCCGACCGACTCCCAACTTATGTCACCTGCCCTTTTCTGCTGCCTCTGTTTGGACCTAGGCTCCTGTGTCCTCTCAGCTGAAATGAACTTGGATGTATATCTCCTTGTGGCGTAGACGAGGACTCCAACTCCAAAGGCTAGGGAAAGAGCAATTGTTAAGTACTGATCTACCAGACTCAACTCTAGTTAGTATTGTGTATGGATCTTAAAATATGTTATTTAAAGTGGCTGACGTTTCAGGTCATGAATCACCTGTTGAGCAGCATTGTAGCCTGGAGCCCCAGTAACCCCTCCTCCTGGATGGGTTCCAGCCCCACAGAGGTAAAGTCCATTTATCAGTGTGGAGTATCTACTCATCCTAGGAATCGGTCTGAAAAGGTAAAGTTGGTCCGGAGTCATCTCGCCATGGAAGATGTGTCCCTCCCATAGGCCGAATCTCCTCTCCAGATCCAAGGGGGTCAATACTTCATAGCGAGCCGGCTTAAAATTGGGGGCATACTCCCTGACCTTGTCCAGCACAAGTTCACCGTATTCATCCTTAATGTCATCTAGGTCCTTAGCGTAGGGTAAGTATTGTCCAAATATGGAAAAGGAGAACTTCCCTGAGGGTGCCACTGTGGGATCGAGAGCGGACTGTATATTTATGGATAGCCAAGGTTCCCTGGACTTACCGAGGGAAACTGCGTCAGAATAGGCTCTCTCCACGTACTTGACCTCAGGCATTATGAGGATCGAGGAGGAATGTTCAGGACTAAGATGCTTTCCTTTACCGAAGTCTGGAAGCTCCTCCAGATAACCCACCAACTTAAAGGAGGTACCTCTGGACTTGATTGACGAGATCCTCCTCAAAAGAGAGGGATCTAACTCGGCGTTCCTCAACATCTTTAAGAATGTGGTCTTTGGGTCAGCGTTGGATAGGACAACCTTGGACTCAATGATCCTCCCATCCCTCAACTTCACCCCTGTAACAGAATTTCCCTTGACTAATATCTCGTCCACCTCCGCGTTGGTAAAAATTTTCACCCCCATTGACCTTGCAGCTCTCTCCATGGCCCTTGTAACACCTCCCATTCCCCCCTCTACGTAACCCCACGCCCCCTTCACTCCATTAACCTCGCCCAATACATGATGTGCAAGCACGTACGCCGTACCTGGGGCAGAAGGTGGGAGGAAAGTTCCCACCACGGAGTCCTCTATGAGGGCGGAGATTAGCTCCTCAGACTCAAACCTCTCTCTTAACATGGACTCAGCGTCCTTGAGGAACACTTGAGCGAACTCCTCCAGGTTCTCAGAGAGAAGTCCAGAGAGGGACGGTAACAGGGACTTAACATCGACAGGAGGAGACAGCATTAGTAGGTCGAATAAATCGTAGAGTTGATCCCAGAACTTAACCCATCTTGGATATTCCAAGGCGTCCTTCTTGGAGAACTTTGATATTTCCTTCGACGTTTTTTCAGTGTCGGACCATATGGAAAGTGACTTCGCGTTCCCAAGGGGTAGGAAAAGCCCAGGATCCTTCATGTAAACCTTAAGACCATTCTCGTAAAGGCGGAGATCCCTGATCACCTTCGGCCTCAACAAACTGAGAACGTATGCCCCTGTGCTCACACGCACTCCAGGCCAGAGCTCCTCGGAGACACAGGCACCGCCTACTAACTCTCTTCTTTCCAAAAGGGCAACGCTCATTCCCTCCATGGCCAGATAGGAGGCCGCAACTAGGCCATTATGGCCGCCACCAACTACCACAGCATCAAACTTCACTTAGAAGCCCTCCTCAATATGACTACAAGGACTAACGCTAAGGCAATCAGGCCTATTGCAACGTAAGAGGAGGTTTCTATTAACTGAGCCAGTGCCATAATTATCCTATGAATAACATGTTCTTAACCTCTGCGGATGGATTTGCCCCCTAAAAGAAAGAGATAGGGAGTACACAAGACGGATAGAGCCTCCATGATTCGGCTTAATTATGACACTAATATATTAATACAAATTAAAAATTCTTTAATCTTCCTCGGACACTCCCTCTGTGGGCCTAATGACGTATTTCAAAAAGGCGAAACCGGCCAAACCCAGCAGGACCAGAATAACTGTGCTCAATATTGCAAATTGGGCCACATCCATTTTACTCACCTATGTAAACGTAGGGACTTAAAAGGTCCTTTATTACACTTACGTTGGCCTGGTACGTTAAATCTTCTCCAGATATCAGAAGGGTATAATTTCCCTCACTCAGATGAGGGATTGATATTAACATGGAGGAATTAGTTGGCACGGTATATGACGCGTCCCCCATAATTACCGTTAAATTGAATGATTCCTTATTGTAGACCGTTAAGTTCAACGTCCAATTGAATGGGATATATAATATGACACCGTTGTTGGTGGTGCCATTGACCTTTCCTTGACTTACCACCAACGAAGCTAGGGCAGTTTGATTTACCTGAACCTCTCCCAATGGCTGGCCCACATATTTACTGAAAGGAGACGGATAGGCCCTAAACGGAGGGGAAGATGTGGCGATCAGGTTGTAAGAGATGAAGGCAGCCATGACCGCGGTCCCCAGGAATATTATAAGTAGAACCGCCAAACCTGCCTTGGTCATTGTTCCACCTCTCCAGAGTAATATTTCATCACTAGCCACCTTGTGACCATGGAGAATGCAGGTACTGCCATAAGCACAAACCCTATTCCTCCTAGCCAGGCGAATATGGTCATGGTCTGCATGTACGGTAAGAACTCCACAGGGTAGGCTATCTCCCTCCTTATTAGTCCCTGATATCCGGCCGCCATCATGGCGAAACCGACCACGAGAAAGGAGCCAAACCAAAGCAGCAATCCTGCCCTTATGGACTTGAGGCTGAGGTTGGAGAGCGGAGCTATTCTGCCGAAGGCGTTCAGGAATTGGTCGATTATTATGCCCATTGATCCGAGAATTATGATGGTCCATATCATGAGGTGGAAGTGTCCCACCACGTAGTAGGTGTTATGAACTATTGGATTTAGGGCGTTCTCTGGTAATATAAGGGCTGGAATACCCGCTATGATGAATCCCAAGAGTGCCAAGAAGTAGGCTAGACCCCTAATGTCACTGAAGTCGTACCTCTTAGCGAGGAAAATGGTTAACCCGAGGTTTAGGACAGTTACTCCCGATCCCGCAGCAAGTAACAAAGTGCTCGCATTCACGAATCCCCTTATCCAAACAGGTAGTGGCCAAACCAACATGTGATGGGCCCACACAAGCATTGTGAAGACGAAGAGAAGGAAGAGGTTCCACCGTGCCCACTTTTCGCTGAAGAGCTTACGACCAGCGAATTTGGGGATGTATGCGTAGAGGGCTCCAAAAACGGCGAAGGGAACGAAGTAGACCACCGGATGACCCCACATCCAGAAGAGAAGGAAGGCTACAGTGGGATTAACGTAAACGTGGGCCAGAATCCCAAGTGTGTACCACATGAGGGTGGCCATCAGAAAAGGCGTCGTGAATACTATCATCGCTGTGAAAGTAAGGGCATATGTGGGGAATATGGAGAGTTTGCCCTTATTCCTTCTCGTCCTTATCCCGTCGAATACAGTTATACCTGCTACGGCGGTAATACATGCCTCAGTAATGAACAATCCTATGTAGGTAAGTGCTATTGCCGGACCCGAGTAAAAGTTGAATGTTGTCTGAAGGAGTCCTAGTGGAGGGGTAATGTACCAAGAGGTCATTGGACCTCCAGCCAGAGCTATTACCATGCCCAAGTTCGCAAGCCAGAAAAGCACGTTAACTAGATCAAAGTGAGTTAGCTCCATTCCTTCCTCCTTATACATGGCATACATCCCTATGCCTATGGTCAGAAAGGGGACAAGGATATACATTGCCACATAGCCATGTAAGGTAAGGAGGGAGTAGTAGATCGGGGCTATTGCCTCGGTGTTGTAGGGATTTAGTAATATGAGCCTAAAGAAGAGAGCTGCGAGACCCATGACCGCCAACCAGACCAATCCAGCTGCAGTGAACAGGATGGAGGTACCCAACGTAGTTTGGGAGAAGTACTTTCCAGTTAGCTGCTGCAACTTTATGGCCGGGGACCAGGGTAACCTAATGGAATCCTTTATTGACACTCAGATCACCTCAACCGTACCATTCATGAAAGAGTGACCTATGCCACAATATTCAGAACATCTCCATGTATAGTTACCTGGGGTGTTGGGGGCATAGAAGAAAACGTAGGAAAGTGTGCCAGGAACTATATCCACATTGACAGTGCCAGAAGGTAGCTTTAGTAAAAATCCATGAACCACATCCCTGGAATGAAGTACGACCAGTACAGGTTGTCCTGGCTTGGCCACTATGACGTCTGGAGTATACCCCCACTGATAAGCCGTAATGTTCACCACCAAGGTGCCGTTAGGTAAAGGCCTGGGTACGCCCGAGGCCAATGGTAGACCGAACCTGTAATTAGTTGATGTGCCACTCACAACTTCCTCCAAGCTCCACGTGGCGAATATACCTACCAGAACTAGAAGGACTAGAAACCAAGTTAACTCCCCATGCTTCTTTATCCAACTGGCGGCACCCATACCCATCATTAAAAGCTACCTTCCATATATTTTAAGTTTTGTGTAGCTTATCTAAAACAGGAGAAAACCGTATAAATACTTAAACTTAGTAATGAGACTTTACTTTTCTCTCAAAAGTCTGAAAGAAAGTTGAGGTCTTAGACTTAGCGCCTTGTTAAGGTGTGTTAGAGATATGGCCAAAACAAATATGGATAAAATGGGTAGTCCGAAGTAAACTAACCAGAAGTAGAGGGGAGAAGCTAGAACAGATAGTATTGTGGAGGTAATTGAGGCCACGGACGCAGCGATTGACACTAATAGGACGGTGGGAATGGCTAGGCAACAAGAAGTCGCGGAAACTGCGGCGAGACCTGGAAGGAATCCAATCGCGCTAAGCTTAGTTTTACTAAGGGCCTTCCTTAACTTGAGGGAAGCACTGAGGTTAGCCGCCAGAAGCGACGCAACAAGAAAACCGACGAGGAGTTGAAATGGAGTGAGGGAGGGAAGAAATGAACCCTGAACGAACCATAGGGCCGGGCTCTCTGAGTCCACGTAAGGCATGTCAATCAACGTCCCAGAGGGGTAGGAGAAGCCTATCCCAAATCTAGAGGGGAGCACGGGAGGCGGAAGGTAGCCCACCACAAGGAAACTAAACAGGTAATAGTGGAAAATAAGATAAGGGAAAAAGATGAGGAAGAATGTCCTATCCCTCCACCTTGAAACGTTTCTAAGGGTCCATCTAATTAAAGGCAAACTGATGGCAGAGAAGAACAGTATGGAAGAGACTGCCTGAAGAAGGTCCGCATGGGTTTCCAAAAACAATTGGTAGCTCAACAAAGAGATAAGGAAAAAACTAATTGAGAGGATTGGAGTCCCCCTCAAGGAAATCAGTCCTTATAATATTGTTTGTAGATCACAAATATTACAGCACCCAGCAGAAATATTCCAAGTCCACCTAGCCAACCAGGAATAAACTCCACCGAGTTAGTACCTAATGTTCCCAACGCCTGAGCCATCACGAACACGAAAACGGCCCCTACGATTATTAGTATTGGAAGTGCGACCTTCCCATAATCTGTTGGCTGAGCAGGGCGAATCTGTCCAACGGCCTGAGGCACTGCGCCTGCTCTAAACTTTACTGCTAGATAAACTAGACTTCCCATGAATACTCCGAATAGAATGGCCGCCAGGAAGTATGTTATCCCCCAGAGCTGCTGAACATAGTCACCGGTGGGCGATGAAACAATGTAACCCAAGTTACCGAAATCTCCTACCACCATGAAAACGGCGAAGAAGAGCATGATTGTAAAGAACCAGAGAACGTAATCGAAGGGTTTGAGCTTAGGGCCATTCTCCACATCAATCACCCTGAGGAATTTGATGGAGTCACGATCAAAATCCCCTTCATTGTGTAATGTCCTGGGCCGCAGAATTCAGCACAGTATATGGGATAGGTCCCCGGTTGGTTCACCTCAATGTACATATGATAGGTGTAACCAGGTATTGCCTCAAGTTTGTAACCTAAGTTAACGAAGTAAAGGGCGTGTATGACGTCGTCTGAAGTTACAAGGATCTCATAGGGCTTACCTGCCTGAAGTACCAGCTTATCTGGCACGGTAGTTCCATTAGGATACTGGAATAGCCAGACGTATTGTTTTCCTATTACCTTTATGACGGTCGGATCTTGATGTTCATAAGTCCCGTAATAGATGTTAAGGTAGTAGTGGTAGGATAGTAAGCCAAGGAAAGTCAGGGAAGCTACCGCGAATACTATTGTGGCGATTTCCGCATACCTTCCTATCTCTGTCATCTCTGATCACCTAGGAAGTTCACATAGATATATAATAACATGGAACCTAGGATAAGGTCGGTCCCAATCAGCTGGCCTCCCTCAAATTGTAGAATGGTGGTGACACCACCCTCAGAAAGGACAGTTATCAACCTGAAGGTTATGTATGCGATCAGTATTAGAAGAGTTATGGCTGAGAACTCCAAGCTCCTCAACAATACCTTTGGATTAATCCTACTAGTTGTGGCGGAAGCCATTGACCTGTTCAAGGCCTTGGATGATGAGAAGCTTCTCCAGAAAGTTGTACCACTTCCCTGAGACTCCGTGTTTCTTGATTGTAGGAACCTCAAAGTGGGCATAATAATAGCAAAACTTAGGAGAATTATGAGACCGTCTACCTCCACTCCAATGGGTCCAATGTCCTTACCAGGTGTGAGTCCAGCCCAGACGCTGTTCACTATGAACATGGCTATGAAGGCCGCACCCAGGGAAATGGCCGCCGGTCTCATGACGGGGTGCGGAGCTTTATGTCTAAAGATGTATTGGTCTATGAAAGGAAATAGAGCTGTCACTGCCGCCCAGGCCAAGAATATGTCTGAGGCTAACGTTGGTGTCACCGACTTAAAGAAGAAGTAAACGAAGAGGAAGTACCAGTCAGGAATTGGAGGAGTCTGTGCTGCCAAGGCTGGGTTATAGGCGGGCATGAGGTACTTGAGTCCGGACACTGTTGCCTGGATATTGAAGGGATCTATTGAGGAAATAAGGAATATAATTCCAAACACCATCATCATGGTCATAACTATCATGGCGAAAGTTCTGGTTAGGGGCTGAAGTTTCCAATTGGGATCGTTTCTAAGCTTGTCCGGATATTCATCTAAGAGTTCAGGCATGTTAGGTTGTTTAGTGGAAGGAGGAGTCAGTCCATGCTTCTCAAATATATACATATGAAGACCAAGGACGGCACCTATCAGGAATCCCACTATCCAATGGAATACGAAGAACCTTTGAATGAGGGGATCAACGTCACTGGCTATTCCTGGTAGCGATGGGAGAAGAGTGAAGGTAGATATCAATGAACCAAGGTTAAAGGGCATGTAAGTGAAAAGGTTGAGGCCGGTAGTAGTGGCCGTCCAGGAGATTAAGTTGTAGGGAAGGGAATAGCCAAGGAAGGCCTCAGTGAGGGTTAGTCCAGCCAGAAGTGAACCAACTATCCACATGATCTCCCTGGGCTTTCTATAGGCACCTTCTATGAAGTTCCGGGTCATGTGTACAAGAAGGAAGAACACCATGGCGTAGGCACCCCAACTATGTAGGCTGAAAAGTAGCCCTCCATAGGGAACATTCTGTATCAGGAAGACCGTGGACTTGTATGGATCACCAGGCACATAGTAGACGGCAACTAACATTCCAGATATTACCTCGAAGAGGAAGGAACCGAGAACAAAGGAACCCAACCAGTAGTCTAACCTGAAACCATACCTGGGTGAAGGTCTTAGAGTGTGGCCATATATACCCATCCTCTCATCGAGCCAATCCAATATCTTATCCAGGGTCGTCTTAGATTGTTCTTCCACCATTTCATTCACCCTTTATGCAGGCTGGATTGGAGGGGACGGAGTAGCCGTTGTATCTTGGGTCATACAGTAGATTACTACTTGGCATAGTCCTTGGTACGGCTTCCGAGAAGTAGGGACCGTTATTTCCCACCGCATATATGTCGCCTGTGGAATCGTCATACTCCAATAGTACCGCTGGTAAGGGTCTTGGCGCCGGCCCTCCTACCACTATACCACCCTCGTCTAGCTTGTACATAGACCCGTGGCAGGGACAGTGAAGTATGGAGGTGCCCGGATTTAGTCCTGGGTTTGCTGGACTACTCGTAAGTACCTGGGCAGGAAGTTGGCAACCTAGATGAACGCAGACCGCACTGAATGCACATATGGAATTGTTGGGCCCCACTCCACTTATTTCTTTGAAGTTTTGATTTATGGGAAAATCGCCATAGTAGGGGTTCTGGAAGGAGACATCCTTATTCCCATTTAACTTGCTGAAATCGATGAGGAAACAGGGTTCATTTGTTAGTGGATAGGCGAAGAAGAAGACGGGGCAGGAACCTCCTAGGTCACTAACGTTAGCAACCTTGAATTTGGGGAAACCGTTGAGTCCATTCTTGTTGGATGTTACGTAGTATTTTGATGATAAGCTGGGAAGTTCCTCGTAATAGAAACCCATATAGTCAAACACAGGCTTCACTAGGGGGACTACAGTAAGGGCTCCCCCTGCTATAAGGGTAAGTCTAAGGAAGTCTCTCCTATTCATCATCCCAAATTGTAGTATGGGGGTTTTTTAATTTTGCCTCATTATAATTAACAGGCCCTTAGATTATCATTCCATGAATATGGAAATATGTTTTGTTAGATTCTCACGTTGAAACAGGGAATTAGTTACTTAACATGTACTGACAATGAACGCACCTCTTTAAGTACCCACTTAAACGCGGATGATGTTACCATGAAGAATATTAAGGTCCCACTACCACTTTTATTTGATTTTTCCACATATCATAAATAGTAGTTATGGACACTTTAACCCTTGTGGAAGTATATATTCATTGATAACTCCGTTAATCAAATATCATATCTCTATAATTATATTTGTACATAATTTTTATATGCTTAGTTGGTGGCCTTTCATCTTTTCGCACTAGAGACCCCGTCCGTAAGGGCGGGGAGCTAAGTATAAATGTGAATTTAGGATTAAAAAAGATTGGAATGTTCCCTGAAGGCAGAAGTTAAAGTAGCAGTACAGGGGAAGATTCTGAACCCTAACAAAGAGAAGGGGCATAAACTAAACGTCGTTCTA
>Ga0208314_100340_pt1 | contig 18496 bp, 20 predicted proteins | sample OSPB_Mat_host_9__FD_187144 | JGI IMG/M metagenome (GOLD analysis project Ga0208314, IMG submission 187144) | Extremophilic microbial mat communities from Yellowstone National Park, USA - OSPB_Mat_host_9_15 (SPAdes) (version 3) | ecosystem: Environmental > Aquatic > Thermal springs > Hot (42-90C)...
GTTTTCTACAACAACATAAACCCGAAGAAAACACCCTTCACACCTCTTCTCGACTTCCTAGAACTATTCATGCACTGGTACACTGAGTGGAGGTGACACGGATGAAGTCTTATCCGGACACCATCCAAAAAATTACGCAAAGGTTACTTGTCCTTTCAGAAGATCAAAAGATTGAAATTAAAAGTGCAATAAGAGAACAAAGTTAACAAAAATTTTTTGTCAAGTACATAGCTTGTTGATAGAATTGATTAACTATCTGTTTTTGACTAATTTATTATTTTCGATATTGGTTCACATTGTAAATTAATAACGTAATAATTTAATAATTTTTCGTTAAAAAATATTCAGTAAAGTTTAAATTTTTCTATTTTATACTAATATAGTAAAATGAATTACGATCAAAATAAAAACACAAAAGAATACAAAGAATGGGATAGTGAAAATTTAGATGAGACTATAAAAGCTAGAAACTACTCTATTAACGTTATAATTAATGCACTTAGAGAGCAAGGATTTCCAAATAGATATATTAGACCATTAATATATAGCGATTTCAATCTTAACTATAACTCCATAGATTTCACAGTAAGCGCTGGGACAAATGCTTTTTTACCATCTACATTCGAAATACCTAGGGGAAAAGTCTTTGCATTTTATGGTTTTATGGACTTGACACCTGGCACAAAGGTCTTAAACTATCTACAACATGAGCTCGACATAAAACGTTCAGGGAAAATTATTTCTAAAACAATGATGCCAAACTCTCAAAGACCGCTTTATAGAGCTTGGACCTAATAATTAAAAGGTGGTATGATGACTGCTGATCAGCTTTACTACAAAAAGTTCCTTGAATGGCAACAAAAGGGAAATGGAGACTACAGAACATACGTAAGAAAAGCAGGGAGATCTGGAATTAAGGCAGATCTTCTTTCCGATAAAGAAGAATTCCAAAGAGAGGTATGCGATTATTTGAAAACCTATGCAAAAGGCCAAGAGAAACAGAGCATATTATCTGTAATTCAAGGAATAGCCAGCCCTGAAAGAGATATACTTGAAATAATAGTTGGTGCTACTTTAGATGCTTGTGGGTATTCAGATATTGGCGATGTACTAATAGGCCTGGCTATATTAGGGATTATAGGTGCAGCCTTAATAGCCTTATTGAGTAGCTAAAAGAGAGATAGTATGTCTCCAGACGAAATTATAAATGCCTTAAAAGTTGTTTTTGCAGCGTACTCTGGGTCTTTAAAGTATTTGAGATCAAGAAAATGTGAAAAGATAATTGAAAAATTTCTCGATCAGTTCGAAGAGCTTATAGAACATATGTCATTATTTTCACAAAATATGGAAGGCTACTTGAGTCTACTTAATGCCATCATTCAAACGATAAATAGTGTATTGGGAAGCAATATATGTCACTAAACTTGTATCTTTAGTATCGTCACTAAACACTGGATTTTAATAATATATGTATCATTAAATTCTATGACTTAAATAGTGCTCGCTTTTGACTACATACGTGCAAGCACTCTTGATGAAGTAAAACAGGGCTCGAATGAGAGGCAGAAGGAGGAAATCCTTAGATACGCTCAATCAAAGGGCTACGATATAGAATTCTTTGAGAATAAGGCAAGAGCACGCAAAGGTTTGAATTCGAAAGAATGCTCAAATCCCTTGACAGGAAACCGAAGCTCATAATAGTATCAAAGACCGACAGGTTCGCCCACTCGTTGTCCGATCTTCTCAAAACGCTCGAGTTCCTTGAGCAGAATTACATAGGCTTCGTTAGCGTAAACGATTCCGGAATAGATACAACAACGCCCAATGGCAGGCTTGTATTGCAGATTTTAGGCGCATTAGCAGAGTTTGAAAGGAATATGATAAACTACAGAACAAAAGCTGGAAGGGAAGAGGTTATAAACAGAGGATTAAGTTCGGGAGCCATCCCTTAAAACGAAGAAAGGCTCTTTTTTAGACAGGAAGAAGGTCATAGAACTGAAACTATCTTATGCCAAAATTCTCACATACCCTTAGATATTTAAAAAATAAAAGTTATTTGAGCAGTTTTTGGATAAGTATTGTTAAGAAATACAAGATGAGAAGACTTAGCAATGAACAGATAGAGTGGATAATAAAAGCAAAGGTTAATGGCAAGTTTACCAATAAAGAGATAGCAGATGTGCAGGGTATATCAATTAGCAGAGTGCAACAGCTTTATAGAGAGTACAAAAGTAGAAAGTTGAGAAACATAAAAGGCCTGTTCTTGAAAGCAATAAATAATCAAATCGTTGAGCTACACAGAAAATACAGAATTAACGCAAGCTATATGGCAAAATTCTCAGAGCGAGAGGATTACACATCAGAAATGAAAAAATCGATCAATTCCTCATGGAGGTTGGTTTTGCAATGAACGAGCCTAAAAAGTAGCATAGAAAGAAATGGATAATGTATGAGAGAATGCTCAAATTCATTATGGCACGTTGATTGGCACGAAATAAAGGATCCTAGTGGAAGGGTTTATGGTTAATAAAGTATGAAGATGATTTTTCTAGATCTATAGTTGGATATGGAATTTATACAACTCCGACATCTCAGTACTCAGTTGATGTGTTGAAGAAGGCAATAGAAAAGTACGGCAAGCTTGAGGAGATTTTATCTGACCACGGAACAGCTTTCTATGCACTTGAGTCTGATGAAAGGGAGAAGGGATTAACTGACTTTGAAAAGTTATTGATAAAGGGGGACAAAGACTATGCCGCTGGCCAAGATAGCTGACATGATCCTGTATACTGCAGCTGATTGAAGATCATGAAGAGATTGTGCGCCGTCGAAGGTTATTGTGAGCCCGGGGTGATCCATACCTTATTAGCTTAACGTGGTAATTTGTACCATAATATTTATAAGGGTATGTTTTTATAAATTACTCAATGAGCGTGATAAATATTGACTGGGCGGCTGTCGGAAAGCTTGATGATTGGGCACGCGACAGGTATCTTAAACTTATAAACGAAATAGGAGAAAGAGAGTTTACAAGAGAGGAAGCTGAAGAAATACTAAGTAAACACGGATTAGGGCTGGAAAACATAGGAAAGCTCTTTTCTGTTTTAAGAGATGCCGGTTTGATCAACGTCAGAGAGGATAAATACGATAGCAGACGCAACGTATATAATTTTATTTTCCTAGGAACGACCGAAAAAGCCAAGGCGAAGGTAAACAGAAACGAGCTAATCGGCATATTAAAAAAGGCTGCGGACCTGATAAGGACCTCAGTGGATTATAAGGTGATGCTTCTCTTCCTCTTTTACAAATCTGTTAGCGATATCTATCATTTTAAGGTCAATCAGTACAGGGCAGAGGGCTACGATGAGGAACAATCCTATATGATCGTCAACAGCGAATACCTAAAGCTCTACGACGAAAAGGAGAAGAAGCTCTACACCTGGCACGAAGTTACCAAAAGCAGTGATACAATAAAGGAGCTAGCAAACGCCATAGCAGAGATTTCAAGGATGAACGAGGAACTAAGTGACCTAAGACAGATAGCTCAGGTAACAGGGCTTTACGGTTTGATGTCCGATGAGAACAGGCACATTTTAACAGGGTTGGTTCAGATCTTTGATCAGTATGACTTTTCAGGAGCTGACTATGACACCTTAGGAGACGGTTACCAGTGGATACTTTCTTATTTTGCACCTACGAGGGCAAAAGAAGGTGAAGTCTACACGCCGAGAGAAGTCATCAAGCTTGTTGTGAGGCTATTGGATATCTCTGACGGCAGCAAGGTCCTAGACCCTGCCTGCGGCTCTGGGGGTATGCTTATAGAATCCTATGAGTATGTGAAGAATAAAGGCATTGAACCAAACCTCGAACTCTTTGGTCAAGAAAGAAACGAGATAATGGCCGCCATAGCTAAGATGAACATGAGATTGAGGGGGATAATGTCCTATAATATATTTAACGGCGACAGCATTCTAAACCCCAAGTTTGACCATGCTGACTACGTGATTGCAAATCCGCCATGGAACCAGGACGGATATGATGAAGGCAACTTGAGAAAAGATAATATAAAACAAATATACAACAGCATAGTTGAAGCTGGTTACACACCAAAAACTACTGCTGATTGGGCATGGGTCCAGCTGATGCTTTACTATGCAAAAAAGAAGGTTGGCGTAATACTTGACCAAGGAGCTCTGTTCAGGGGAGGAAAAGAAGAGAACATAAGAAGGGGTATAGTTAAGTCTGACCTGCTTGAAGCTGTTATCCTGCTTCCTGAGAAACTGTTCTATAACACTCAGGCAGCAGGCATAATCCTAGTATTCAGCAGAGAAAAGCCAGCAGAAAGGAAAGGGAAGGTAATATTCATAAACGCAAGCGAACTTTACATAAAGCACCCTGAAATAAGGAAGCTCAACCAGCTTTCAGAAGAGAACATAGCAAAGATAGTTGAGATGTATAAAGATTTTAAAGATTTCAAGAATTATGCTAGGGTTGTAAGCCTTGATGAAATAGAAAAGAACAGTTATAATCTGAACGTTAGCCTTTACGTCCAAAAATACAATGAAAGCGAAGAAATAGATATCTTTAGAGAATTTGAGGAACTGAAATCTTTAGAAGAGCAGAGGCAGAGCATTATGGAGAAGCTCGAGAGTTATTTGGAGGAAGTGAGTAAACTAAATGGCTAAAAAAGTTGAATTTTATAGGGAAACAGAGTTTAAGGACACGGAGATTGGAAGGATACCAGAAGAATGGGAAGTTAAAAAGATAAGGGAAATAAGTGAGCTCAGTAGGGGCTTGAGTTACAGGGGGCAGGAGAAGTTCGCTGAAGAGGTATTGGGTGGCTACTTGTTCCTCACACTCAACAGTATAAAGGAGGGGGGAGGACTGAAGGAGGATGGCTGGTCGTGGATTAGGACCGATAGATTGAGGGAGAGACATTTCGTAAGGGAAGGCGACATAGTAATAGCAAATACCGATATAGGAATGCAACGTGGCCATATATTGGGCGCTCCAGCCTTGATTTATTTCCCTTCATGGTACAGGAAAGACAGGGCTGTATATTCCATGGATTTATCTAAATTGCAGTTAAAGAGTAATTTACATCATAAATTCCTTTTCTACTATTTATCTTATGTTCAACCCATAGCTCGTAAATATCATACTGGAACTAATGTATGGCACCTAAATTTAGACGCCTGGAGTAATGAACTATCAATTTCTTTACCTCCTCTTGAAGAACAGCAGAAAATCGCCGAAATCCTTTCAACCTTTGATGAAGCTATTCAGAAAACTAACGATATTATAGCTAAGACTGAACGCTTAAAAAAGGGCTTAATGCAGGAGCTTTTGACGAAGGGAATAGGACATAAGGAGTTTAAGGATACTGAAATTGGAAGGATTCCAAAGGAATGGGAAGTTAAAAAGGTATATGATTTATTTGATGTCGTAACGGGTACCACTCCTTCAACTAGAGATAAAAAATATTGGGATGGAGGAACTATAAATTGGTTAACTCCAGCTGATTTAAGCAAATTAAATCAAACGATATATGTTAATGACAGCGAAAGAAAAATAACAGAAAGCGCGTTAAAAGAAACTACTTTAACTCTCATGCCGGAGCGTTCGATTATAATTTCAACTCGGGCACCAGTCGGATATGTAGCAGTGCTCAAAAAACCTTCAACTTTTAATCAAGGTTGCAAAGGTCTAATTCCAAAAAGATATGATAAAGTTTTGTCTGAATTTTATTACTATTACCTATTAAGCCAGAAACATATATTAGAAAATCTTAGTGGCGGAAGTACCTTTAAAGAATTAACCAAAGAATCGCTTCTAAATCTTAGCATGCCTCTCCCTCCTCTTGAAGAACAGCAGAAAATCGCCGAAATTCTTTCGACAGTTGATAAAAAGCTCGGGATTTTAAAACAGGAAAAAGTCAAGCTCGAGAGGATAAAGCAATGGTTCATGGAGGAGCTGCTTACTGGTAGGATAAGGGTGAGGGTTGCATGAGCTTTGACGAAAAGGTTCCAAAAATATCGACCCCGGAGAGGGATGATTATGTAATAATAGAAAATGAATTGACGAAGAGGGGCTGGAGGCTCCCAAGGGAGAACGAGGTACCAGAGCCCGTCGATGGGTTCATCCTGAGAGACATATTCTCGAGGCAGTTCGAAAGGCTGAACCCTGAACTCAATGGTTTGGAGAAGAGGGAAAGGGAGGACGCACTGGAAGAAGTCAAGGAGAGGCTCAAAAACGAAGATGAAAGGCAGATATTCCGTTACCTGAAGGACGGGATGAAGCACACTTTAACAAGAAAGGCCAAAACGCTTACCTTTAAACTTATAGATTACAATAACCCCAAAAACAACGATTATCTGCTAGCTCCTCAGGCAAAGTTCGAGGGAACGCTGGAGAACATAAAGCCTGATTATACCCTCTTCATAAACGGGTTACCGGTCGCGATAATAGAAGTGAAGTCCTCTACCAGGATAGACTCTTATGAGGAAGCCCTAGATCAAATACACAGGTACGAGGAAGAAAGCCCCGAACTGTTCAGGTTCGTACAGCTCGGCATAGCTTACGGGGACGAAAAGGTATACATACCTACATGGCCCAACAGAAACCATGAAAAAAGGCACACTAGACATTTTGTATGGAAGTCTCAGGAAAATGGTGAGCTGAAGGAAAACATATTTGAGATTTTAAAGCCTGAAACTTTGCTTCAGATAATTAAATTCTACACGTTCTTCACCAAGGACAAAAGCTCAAAAATCATCGCAAGGTACAACCAGTTTTATGCTTCAGAAAGGGCTTTGGAAAGGATTTCAGAGCATCTTGAAGGAAAGGGAAAGAACAGGGGGCTGATCTGGCACTGGCAGGGCAGCGGCAAGACTTATACTATGCTTTTCATTGCGAACAAGTTTTTCGAGACCTACTTCGACAGAAACCCAGTGGTGTTTTTCCTCCTGGACAGGGAAGACCTTCAAAAACAGCTCCTGGAGGACTTCGTCAGCAAGCTCGACGTTGACTATTTCAGCGAATATTTGAAGAAGATAGATAGCATAAGCGAGCTGAAGGATGAGCTGGAAAACATCAGGAAGAGTACCGAAAATCAAAATATAAAAGTCAGAAAGATGTACGTAGTTTTGATTCAAAAGTTCAGGAAGGAAGATTTTGAAGACCTTATCGGCCGTGGAATACCAAAGAGGGAGGTAGTTTTCCTCATAGATGAAGCTCACAGGAGCCAGTACGGGACTTTAGCCTCGGTCACGAAGAACCTGTTCCCGGACGCCGTAAGGTTTGCCTTTACAGGCACCCCCGTGTTCAAATATGAAGAGAAGAACACGTTCAGGGAATTCGGGTACGAAGATGAACCTTACATGGACGTGTACTTCATTCAGCAATCAATAGATGATGGGTTCACCCTGCCGATAGTTTACGACGTGATAAACGAGGGGAAGAAGGAGGCCGAGGGCATAAAGATCCTCCTGAGTGATAAAGATATAGAAAACTTCATTCAAAACTGGAAAGAACTTTCGGACGAGGAGTACGATGAATTCATGGAGGGAGTGGAGCCCGCCATAACGAGAAGGGATATAGCGACGCACCTTAATCCGATCAAGGTCATTCTGACTAACGAAAGGAGGATTGAAAAGCTAGCAGGCTTTATAGCGGACAGGATATCTCAGGACACCGAGGGATTCAGGTACAAGGCGATGGTGGTGATGGCCAACAGGGAATCATGCGTGATGATGAAGAAATACCTTGACACCGAGCTTTCCAAAAGATTTGGCGCCAATGCTAGCGAGTGGAGCGAAATAGTCATGACGTACATGCAGAACGACACGGGGAAAATACTAGAATACAAGGGAAAACTGAGGGAGAAATGGAACAGGGATTATGACGAGATAAACAGGGCCATCCAAGACGCATTCAAGAAAAAGGACGACCCGAGGATATTAATAGTTACGGACATGCTGATAACAGGCTTTGATGCCCCGAAACTGAGGGTCATGTACCTCGACAAGCCGCTCTACGACCACAGGCTTTTGCAGGCAATAGCTAGGGTTAACAGGCCGTATAGAGACGAGCTTGGGGAGAAGAAGAACGGGCTTATAGTCGACTCCGTGGGGCTGCTCGCCCATCTAAAGAAGAGCATAGAAAATTATGAGCTTCTCAGCGACGAAAGGACTAGCAAGGATCTGCTCAAGAACGTATTTTACGATCTGGACTCGATGGCTAAGGACTTCGCCGAAAACCTTGATAAGCTAAAGAAGGAGCTGAAGGAGCTTAAGATAGATGGACAAGACCTCTCACTAGATATCGATCGCTTTAAATCGATCTACAAAACGAGGAAGGATATATTCGAAACATTAGCTAAAAACGAGATAATCAGCAAGGTAAAGAAAATGGTGCTTTACTGGGATCAGATAGACATAATGAGGAAAATGCACGAAGTCATTGAAGAATTTAAGGCCCTTGGGCCCCATAAAGACAGGATAAAATATGAAGACGACGTGGTTTTAATACAGTACATCTACGATGCAATGCTTAAGATAATAAAGAAAGGGAGCCCGCCAAAGGAGTTCTGGGATGAGCTTATTGAGCTTGTACATGACAAGACGGAGGTTAAAGATTTCCGCACCATTTCTGATTACATAATTGGTAAACAAACCTTAGAGCAGGTGTATGAAAAAATTAAATCAAAATCATTGGATTCGGAGGAGATCGCGGACGCCTTTGGGGTTCTAAGATCGTTCCTTTTAGATGAGCTTGCAAACCCTGTATACAGGGCCATTTATGAAAGGCTTGAGGAAGTAAGAAAGGAGTGGGTCAGCAGGCACAACGATAAGGAGCTGGAGGAAGAGCTGAAGGACCTTTTCGGAAAGGCAGTTGAGTACAAAAAGGAAACCGAAGGGCTCGCGCTCCAGGAGTACATAGCGAAGACGGTCGCGAAGACCGTTACAGCTAGCCTAAAGCTGGAAGGCCAAAACTTGGAGCTCAAGAATTTTAAAGCGGTGCTCCAGGCGATCGCTGGAAAAAGGATAATTGGGGAGGGCGAAAGGAAAAGGATCAGAACTGAGCTGCTGAAGGACCTGTTTAAGGAGATAAAAAACGCCGATAGAACGAAATTAAATGAGTTGGCCGAAGAAATGACCGAATTTGCCATAAATAAAATAAGGGCTGAAAAGCATTGAACAAGTATAAAGCGATTCTGGAAGAGGCCAGAAAAGATTTCGGGATAAACGACGATTTCAAAATAATAATGAAAAAGATGAAGGTGAAGGCGGCCTCTATTTCATTTAAAACGAGAGTTATAAGAATAAACAAGGAACTTGACTGCGACCCGGAATTCATCAATTATTTGATATACCACGAATTAGCTCACTACAAGCTTGGCACGAAACTTCATAACAAAGAATTTTACAAGCTGTTGAATTCAAAGTTTGGAGAAGAAAAAGTCAAGATCCTTGAAAAAAAGATACTCAGAAAGATGTTAGAGATAAATCACATAAGCAGATATTTTGATTAATAGAAATTGAGCATGTTTTCAAGCTCAAATACAGCCAACTCGAAAATGCCCCATCGAAGCCTCAAAACTATGGAATCCAGAATGGTCGTCACAGGTTATCGAGGGTTTTTGCGTGAAGAACCTCACGAAAGACGACGCGAATTACAAGACATTCCTAGAACTTTTGAAAAAGCACAGTTTTGAAACGCAATGGGAGAAAGATCAGCTCCATCACTATCGCAAGAAGATCGTGACCCTTCGGTCAAGCCCGTGAAAACGCTTGCATATTTTTCACAAGCGTGAACATGAAAGAACCGAAAGCAGTGTGATTCTTCTCCTAGCTAACACTTTCACGCTTTGCCTTTCACGTTCGCAATGCTTGAATCAATGACCCGCGCTAATTTGTTCAAATCCGTGAAAATGCCCTGCTCAGAAGCGTAATCCTGTGCCGTATGCCAGAGATACAAAGCGTGAATGTTTACCCTCCATTGCTTCGTTTCACGTTTGTAATAGACAAACCTTGCGTTTTTCATTGCTTTCAAAATATATTTGACGTGCGGTTTTGAAAGGTTTGTTATTTTCGCAATTTTCTCGACTCTATCGAAACCTTCGAGGAGCGCAAGTAAGATCTTTAAGGCGTCTGTTGTCTCGCTTGAAAGTTTTTTGATTCTTAAGCCGAGCCACCTCCGTATTTAATCCTTGCTTTCACGCCGTTTATTTCCAATTCCTGCCCGTCTTCAATGTAAATCACGTACATCCCGCTCTGTTTTTTGATGAACATAACCCGATGCCCGTTTATGTTTTCGTATTGAACGTCGAGATACATGGTTACGATTATTTCATTTTCGCTTGCTTCACGCATGCCTTCGGTTTCACGCTTGCTTTCGCTTTCTTCGGGTTGTTCTTTCACAAGGCTTTCGGGCAAAAGCTTTTCTTCAAACTCTTCTTTAATTATTTCGGCTTGATAAGGAGGGGCTTGATACATTGCAATAATTTTTTCCACGTCCCCCTTGCTGAGCCCTGCGATTTCTAATTCTTCAGGCTTAAGTTTAGGCGCGTTTAAAATTGCATACTGTTTAAAGTTTCCGGTTTCAAAAAGCGACACATGAACATTTTGAACAAGGAAAAAGGTTGCAAAAAGCTTCCTTTCTTCTAAAGAATGCAGTTCTCTGAAAAGGAACAAAATTTCTGGGAGCGAAAGGTGGTTATCGTGTCCTTTCGCTTTTGCCCTTTGTTCTACAAGTGCTAGCTCGTAAACTTCTTGAATCGGAACATCGCGCATGCGCTCTTTGAATAAAGGAATGAGGCGCGCGTCACGAGAAGATAAGAGCTTGTTTGCGAATGCGTATTTCATGATTATGTGTAATTTGTCAAGCCCTTTTAAGTCTGAGCGTTTAATATTTTCCTCCCGAATTAAGTCGTAGTAATTGTTCGGCTTCTTTTCAAACACTTTGAACACAGCAGGTTCCCCCTCTTGTTCGTATAACTTTTTCACGGCAAGCAGTCTACGAATCTCCACGAAGACCTTGTATTTATCCCCGTCCTTATACGCATACCCAGGCGCTAACCGTCCTACTTCACGAATGCTTTCAACAAGGTCTGAAACGTCGTAGTATGCTCTAACCTTTGCTTCCTCGTCCACTTCTACGAGTTCGAGTGGAAGCTCTTTATACGTATACGCTTGCTTTTTATTCTCGATTAACGACAACTTAATCACCTCTGAAAGAGTTTCGACGGCGTTTTGTATTTAAGACATATGAACGCTTCGTTTTTGACAAAAAGTCAAAACACGTAGACAAAAGTTTAAATATGAGCGATGCATCTTCAATAATGCAAAACGAAACATTGACGGACTTTCTCAAACCTTCAAAACTCGCGTCTGTTCCCTTTCACATCACGCCCCCGCGTCGGCTATAAAGTCGGTTTTCGTGTTTGTACATGTCACGCCTTTAAATACTTGCATGTGCGGTCCCTAACATGGGTTTCAAAGGCTAAGCGTATTCAAAAGGCTACGAAACGAGAAAGAGAAACTACGCAAAGAGCGTTTCGACGTTTGGCGAGAAGAGAACACACGAAGTTTGGATTTTCTCGTCTCTATGGGGGATGAAATAGGGAGTTGTGGGGACGGATAAAGCATGCGTGATTTTTAAAAATTCCAAAAACACGTTCACGCGCTCTCGAGGTGGGTTCGCCTTTACGCCTTCGAAACGCTCGAAGAGCGAAGAGAGAGAAATCAAACGCACACGTTTTTTGCAAGTTTTGACGAACACGCCTCGACCCTATACCTTCCCTGTCCCTTTTGAGGGTATTTTGAGGGGTGCTTAAAGGATAGAGTCATTTAAGAGTCGTGTATGACTCTGTTTTTTGAAAGGGGTTCAAACTGCCTCCTCAACACGGATAGAGTTAGCAAGAGAGTCATTAACGACTCACACGCGCGAAGGGTTTATAAGGCGGTTTTTATTATAGGGTATGAAACGAATTCAAATATATGTTGATTCCCAGGCGTTTGAGGAATTGAAGAAGTTAGCTGAGAGTTGGAAGCAAAGTCTTTCTCAACTCGCTCGTGACATGCTTTTAGAAAGTTTGCGGAACGGGGATTTGAAGGACAGACTCAAAAAACTGAAATGAAAGAAGACGGCGACTTTGCTGAAATTGATTACGAATTGAAAATGCTTTGGGACACTATCGGGAAATTCAACAAGGCTTTGAAAAAGTTGAATAACGGGGAGATTCTTGAAGAAAGTGATTTTCCATACTGAGCGAACGCGCGGGACTGTGAATACGGTAAGCTAGGAAAGGCTCGAGGGTTCAAGCGTGTGATTGCACTTCATAGTTCACAGTAAGGCACGGCTTCGAAAAGTGCTTGTTTTTATTGTGCGTCGAGCGTTTCGTTTTCTTCTTTCTCGCGTTCGTTTTTCAACCGAATTCCCACAAAGACCCAGATTCTTTGTCCTTTCACGTTCTTATGTTCGGTTGTTACTTTTACGTATTTTGGTAATGATTTGAAGAACGTATTTTGAGTGACGGGGCTTTGTAATTTGTGCGCATTCACGTATTCTACGTATGCCCGATAAAGTTCATGTTTCGGGATCCAGGCATTTGGATCTTCTACAATTTCTTCTTCGAGGAACGCTTTGATGGGGTCGGATGCTTTTGTGTAGAGTTCTTTGAGTTCGTCTACGGATTTATGGTATGAGAATTTGAAGTTGTTGGCTATGAGGCGTTTGAGACCCTCTAATGCCCAGTTAAAGATTCCTGATAGCGATTCGGGAGTAGTTAATTTGTCAAAGAGTTGCGGGGCGGCTTGTGATTCATCAAAAGTTTTGGGGAACGAAATAATTACGAGTCTCCTGTAAAATGCTATTGTGTCATCATTTACTTTCGGAAGGGTATTTGCGCTGAAAAATAGCTTTGCTCTATTCACAAGTTGAAATGGTTTCTTATACTTTTCATCTGCAGTCAAACTGTCTCCTGATATGAGTGCTTTTAGCTTGCCCGTGCTCAGTAATGCTGTGCTTGGAAGGTCTGCGTAAATGTTTACGAGTTTGTCACGCAGTTCGGATAGTGCGAACTCGTTTGATACGATAGCTTGAGGCGAAATGTTTGCGACATTGTCCTTTCCGATCATTGCTTCAAGGACGTGAAGTATTAATGATTTTCCATTTCCACCAGACCCCAGGAAGACAAACATCTTTTCTGCACGGTTATCAGGAAATAATGCGTAGCCAAAAGATTCCTGTAACGTTGCAATGTCTTCTTTATACAAGTCTTCATTCACGACTTTTTCCCAGAGGTCGCTTTTTGCTTCGGGATTATATGTGACGGGGATTTGTATTGTCGACAGGAATGCAGGCGTGTGAGGTTTGAACTCGAAGGTGCGAATGTCGAGGATTCCGTTTTTCAAGTTTAACATGAAAGGATCAGAGTTAAATTCTTTGAGTTTTCTGTATGTTGATCTCTGAATGTGTCCGAGTACTTCCTCTATCAAATTTTTCGTGATGGTTTCGGGTGGAATAATGTTTTCGATTTGTGTTTCAATGAATGATTCGGCACCTGCTTTGTAGACCCCGTTCTCATACATTAAAATATCTTTCGTTTCGGCAACAGTCGCGAAGTGGAAATTTTCGAGGAATACGTCTGCGATTATTGATGCAAACTTTGGAAGTGAATCCCCTTTTAGTTTTGTGATTATGAGGTCTCTTTCAATGCCTTCTTGGATCACGCGTTTGAAGTAGCCGATTTCTTCGGGGGTCACATTTGCCTTTTCGAGTTCTTTTTGTAAGCGTTCAAGGTCGGTGGTTAATTTAACTTCGACTTTTTGTCTTCGTGAATGAAGGTAATTTTTTTCTCGCCTATTTTGATTGTTAATAAAGGTGTTTTATTTCAATCAAGTTTCCGTTATCGAAAAGAAAATCAGCACGCGTGATTTCATTAAAGTTCTCAGTTTGTGCTGGGTGTTGTTGTTCGGCGAGCAGTTCAGCTTTATGCTTTGCACAATATTCCACTGCCTTATTGTAAGAGAGATCTCGATAGCGGTCGTCTCTTTCCTGCCACTTTCCGATCTGTGAGACTTGTTCCATGATGAAAAAGATCTGAGAACGCGTGAAACCGTAGCAGACAAGTAGAACGAGGAGTGATTCTTCTGCTTCGGATCTAGATTTGAAATGATATTCGCAAGGTGTGGTTAATGTTTCGGGTTCTTTTTCAATGCAGATGTGTTTATTTAATAGAGCGTCGAGTTTCGGGTTTTTCGTTCTTAGTTCTTCAAGTTTTTTCTTTGTTTCGGGTGTAAATTCTTCATCAGTTTGTGGGAGAATGGGTTGTGTTTCCGCAAGCGTGTTCGTTTCAAGTCCAAGCGTTTTTGCGAGCGTGTCATAGTTTAATATAATATCGCGGAGGAATGTATTTTGTTTTCTTGCGTTTTCGATTTCTTCAAGTGCGTGTTTCATGTCGTTGCCTTTTTCGGGGTCATAAAGTTCTTTTTCCCAGCCTGTTTCCAATGGATGTGCGGTGATTTTTTGATTTTTCAGTCCGATAATTGCAGTCACACGGCGCGTGTCGTAAGTATGATCTATTTCTGCTTCTGCAATTGTTGAGACAGCTTTCGCAAAGGCTTGAAGGTTTTCATTGAGTTGTATTCTTTTATCTCTTGGAACTTCAACGCACTCGAGGGGGCAATGAATGTGTACCCCGTTTCCAGAGAGAGCTAGAAAGCATTTTGCGTGGAACTGATCTTTTAAGAATGTGCGCAGTTTTAGTGCTCTTTCGCGTGCTTCTAATACCTCTTCGGGTTTCGCGGGTTGTGATTTGTCCGCTCTTTTCGAATCAATGTCAAACCACAGGTCGCAGAATCGTTGTACTCCGTCTATTGTTTTGTCGCCTTCTTCAAGGTCGTTTATTGAAGCCCAGATCGTATATCCTTGTGCTTCCCATTGTTGGAGTTTTTCAAGTCTTCTTTCATGAACCAGCCTGTGAACACGTGTTCATTTTTGAAATTTTTTTCTGTGATGAAGTATTTGTCGCGTTTTCCTAGCATTGCAAGGAATATTTCGATCGCATCTTTGTTCAGCCATCATCACCTAGTGAAGGTTCGGGAAGTTTGTAACTGAAGCCGTGAATGTAGAAAGGTCTGTCACGGTGTTTGCAGATTCTTTTGTAATCGGCATGCGAAATGAGTGAAAAGTTGAATAGTTTGAATGCGAGATCACATAAGTCTGCTGGTTCCTCTTCTCTTTCTGGAAGGGTTATTAGGTATTTGTTGAGCAAGTCGTGAATTTCAACGCTTTCTCCGTTTGCTTCAAGAAAGTTGGTTAGGAAGTTGTCAAGTGATCTTGTTTTTGTAACGTATACGCGTAAGAGTAGTGCGGGTTTGCCGTCTTTAAGTGTAAGTTCTATTTCGTCTTTTTCCTCTGTGTAAAATCCTATTTGTGTCAAAACTTTTAGGGGTATTTTGATAAAGTCCCATGCGTGCCATGAAATCGCGTCGTAATCTTTCGGATCTTTTGAAATGAGCCACGTGTTTTTATCAAGCTGTTTCCAGTAAAGTTTTGTTCTACTGCGAAGTAACATGTAGTCTTTTATTTCTCTCGGAAATCTGATGTATGCGAAAACAAGTAGGTTTTGTAATTTTTCTCCATAGCCGAACAATATTCTTGCGCGTGCTACTTGTTTTCCTTTCCATGTTACAACGTCCCACAAAATTGCGTTTGCTTCCAGAGGTGTGATTTCTGAGTTTATTAAATCAACAATTTCTTTGGGAAGTTCTGTTACATGGCCTTGGAGAAGTGGGTTTTTCATGCGACCTTTTGTAGCCCCTAAGGTAACAAGGTAATAGAATTTGTCGTGTGAATAGTGCATCCAGCGAACGTAAGGTGGTTCAGGAATATTTTCACGCTGTTTTAGTGCTTCAATTATGGTTTGCGGGATGTGAACTAGGTAAGTTATGTTTTCTTCTTGCGTTCTTTCTTCCGGCACTTTTTGAATATAGCTTAATATTATGTTCATCGATTTAAGATATAGATACCCTTTAAAAACCCAAAGACGCTGCTCTAATGTTTTACCAAAAGGTCAAACAAGCGATCGGGAGCATGTGTCGAGTATTTAAAGCCCTGTACATGATCAAAAACGTGGACCACTTTGTAGCTAAAGTGGGGCGCGTTCTTTTGAATGCGAAAACAAAGGGGGCTTTCACGTTTTGTCGCGTGCTTGAACGTTTATCAAAACTCGTGATCGTCGCCAAAAATTTGAACAAGCGTTTGTTCTTGCAAAAATACGCGTGATGGTCGCAAGATTGACAATTTTCATAGCTAAAGGTGGCTATGTTGCAGGTTCAAAATTCAGTTTTTAAAGGGGAAATTTCAGAATTGGATTTAATAAAGCTAAGGGATGAGCTGGAACAGATCATCGAAAGTTCAGATTCTGTAATTATGTACAAGCTTAGGAAAAAGAACGCTGGGAACGATAAAAAAGCTAAGCAAGTTTATCTGAGCCGGTCGACCCCCTGTTTTTTGATTAGGCAATTGACAAATTTTTAGGCACATTTTTGCATGAAACGAACCCAGTCGACCCATGCGTGACACATTGCTATAAGAGGTCGACCGGCAAGGGCACAAAAAAGAGGGCTAAAATGAGCTTAAAAGCTTAAATAGAGCCAAAAACAATGCTGTTTGTAGAATACCTATAAGGGTTTGAAACAAGTATGCACTTTTAGAGCAAGCGTATAAAGAACTTGGTTTTTAGAATACCTATAAGGGTTTGAAACTCTACAGACAGAATTTGAGTAGGAGTTCCGATAAGCTCTACCGTGAAGTGATACGTGTCGTTCGAGCTTTGTACTCAAGCGAAAACGAGAAGCGCAGGATTCACGAGTGCAATAAGTGTGAATAGAGCAAAAAGAGTAACTAAGGCAAGTCCAAACAATGCGATAAGAGTTCTAAGGCGCATCATTCTCAACCTCTTATGACAAAACTTATTTAAAAACCAAAATCTCGATGTTCGCAAACTTGTTCACATGCTCGACTTTGGTTTTTAAAGGGGTCTTGCATCAAAGATCATGGGAAAGAAAATCGAAATTGATGGGGATGTTTTGAAGGAAATATTGAAAGAGCTTGAGGAAATCAAGAAGACCCTTTCTCACTTAGAAGCTTCGTGATAATGTCAGTGAGCTTGTCGATTCTATACTTCAACTCTTCGACTGAAACTGACTTTTGAACGATCTCTTGCGGATTCAAAGGAGATCCACAGTTTGAGCAGTAGTTTTGCGAGGGATGATTCAAAGCATGACACTTGGGACATTCGATCGTTTGAGGTTTTGAAGGTTCTAAGGGCTTTCCCCCGTAGATGTTTTTTACAACTTCACGAAGATCTTTTGCTGAAAGGTGCAAATAAACAGAAGGAACGCGCGATCCGATCTTCCACCCGTATTTCAAGCAAAGTTGCGCTTCCGTGAAGCCTAACTTCGCGTCCCTTGTCGCGCTCGTGTGCCGAAACGTGTAAATGCTCACGTCCTTCTTAATGCCTGCCTTTTCTGCAAGCGCTTGTATTGTTTCATTGCAAGCCGTATAGCTCCATTGTTTAAAGCGATTGTAATTACTTTTGTTGATCCACAGAGGAGCGTTCGCGTCTTTCAAGGGATGTATTTCGAGCCACTGAAAGAGGAGCGAAACGGACTTGATAATGGGAATAGAGCGGTAACCTGTTTTCCCCTGCTTTATGTTCACAATCACATCGTTCCCGTCCTTCACAATGTCTCCTATTCTTAAGTTCAAGATTTCGCTGGGTCTTGCGCCTATTTCGTCCCCGAACGAAATGAAAGCTCTAACCATCGGGTCGTTTGAAGCGCGAATCAAAGCTTTTACTTCTTCGTCCGTGAGCGTAGTCTTCGTTTCCGTTTCGTTTGGTTTAATTCTTTCTTTCAACCACGAGACTTCGGGAGGGTAAGCGTGTTCCCTCCTCCACTCCTCGTATTCTTCAGGTTTTGCTCGAAGCCACTGATAGAACCTTCTCAAAGCGATGATAATTCCTCGAACCGTTTCTGGTGAATAACGTTGTGAGTTAAGCCACGTGAAAAACTCTTCGATGTCCTTTTTCTTCGCTTCCGTAAAAGTCACATTCAAGTGCCGTGATACAAGCTTCAATGAAGTTATGTATGAGGTGACGCGTGTTTTGCTTAAACCCTGTGCTTTAATGACTTTCACGAACGACTTGATTAGCTCTGCATCCTCTTTCTTTTTAAGTGTAGCGAGAGAATTGAGCATCGTTTCGACCCTCCTATCGCTATTATATATGTCGCCGTTCATGTTGTTATAGTGCGGAACGTCTTTAAAAGCCGAGGGAGACTTAAGTTCAAACGTAGTGCCTCTTTTGGTGATTGCGGTTGCCGCTTTCTCTTCGGTGTTCATGTGCGCTTTTGCCACCCTCTTAGTTCTAGTTCTCATAAACTACTTGGGACTCAAGAACCAGTCTTTCGTAAGCTTCATTCCACTT
>Ga0208314_100346_pt1 | contig 18321 bp, 15 predicted proteins | sample OSPB_Mat_host_9__FD_187144 | JGI IMG/M metagenome (GOLD analysis project Ga0208314, IMG submission 187144) | Extremophilic microbial mat communities from Yellowstone National Park, USA - OSPB_Mat_host_9_15 (SPAdes) (version 3) | ecosystem: Environmental > Aquatic > Thermal springs > Hot (42-90C)...
CACTGGGAGTAGGTGGGTCGGGGTTATCCCGCTAAAGGGGCGGAGGGGTATGAACGGGTTTCCCCGCGACTCCGGTGAAGCCCAAGGGCTGAGGATTGGATACAAATTCATGAAAATTCAATGAAGCCCAAACCCCTGACAACTTATTATTTCTCTTCCTAACCTTCATGTATGGAGTACGTTAAATTGGGAAGATCAGGGACGAAGGTGTCCAGGCTCTGTCTGGGAACCTGGCATCTCCCACTCACGGGAAGGAAAGATCAGTATGGGGTACCAGAGGTCGACACGGAGGCCACCATCAAGGCCATGAAGACGGCTTACGACCTTGGCGTGAACTTCATTGACACGTCCAACAGGTATCACGGAGGGATGCAGAGGACCGATCTGAACCATGTGGGTAACGCTGAGAGGATAGTTGGGAAGTTCCTTTCTCAGGTAGATAGGGAGTCCGTCGTGCTAGCCACCAAGGTAAGAGGACAGATGGCCCCCTGGATGAATGGTGAGGGACTCTCCAGGAAACATATGAGGTGGCAGCTCAGGGAGAGTTTAAGGAGACTGAATACTGACTACATTGACCTCTATCAGCTTCACTGGGCCGATCCTGACACCCCCAAGGAGGAAACATTGAGCACCCTTAACTGGTTCGTGGAGGACGGAAAGGTGAACTACCTAGGGATAAGTAACCACCCACCGCACGAGGTGGTAGAGTTCCAAGAGGTAGCCAATGCCAGAGGTTGGGAGGGCTTCGTTTCCACGCAGGAACTCTACAATTTGTTGGAGAGGGGAATTGAGGCCGCTGGGGTTCAGGTAGCAAGGAGGTATGGGCTCACTATCCTGGCATATTCCCCTCTGGCACAGGGTGTTCTCACAGGAAAGTACTTCAGGAACGGGGAATGGAAGGTGCCGGCTCTCTCCAGAGCTGAGGCAGTGGAGGACATGAGGGCGAAGTACTTCACCAAGTCCTCAGTTAAATTGCTCACGGAGCTCGAGGAAATCGCCAAGGAAAAGGGTGCAACTCAATCCCAAGTTGCTCTGGCATGGCTAATTAAAAGGGGTGAGTCGTTGGGTGTGACGGTGGTACCCATAATAGGAGTATCTAGGCCTGAGCACGTGAGAGAGAACGTGGCCTCGTTAGATGTTAAGCTGAGTCATGACGACATGAAGAGATTGGAGGAGGTTAGTTAAGGCTTGATGCGTTCTCTCGTCGTTATGAGCCAATTGATGTGCAGCTCCACTTGGTCATTGGGATCCTGCCTCAAAAAATCCTCCTCCCTTTGTGTACTTTAAGACCTTAATTCCCAAGGTCTTGGCCACTGCGATTGGGTCTCCTCGCTTTGTACTATATTTATTCCTGTACACCATGAATGGGACGACATCCTTTCCTCCGAGATAAGTCTTCAATATCACGATCTTCTCATGAAAATGAGTTACGTCATCCTCCCTAAGGGTGGTTTTTATTTCTCCTACGAAGATCTTGCCCTCAGTCTCAACATAAGTATCGAACTCCAACAACCTTCCATTAAGCAATAAGGTCTTTCCACTTACAGCGTCCACATTTACCCCAATTGAGCGGAACCAGGGAACTAGACTACTGTTTACAGAACTCTCTACTATTAAACCAAAGGTATTCTCTAGCCCTCCTACACGTTTGTTAAGGTTCTTTACCGCTCTTACCAAGCCAGTTATGGCCTTGGTGTTCTCCTCCGTCCTCTTCCCCAGCTCAGTTACTGTGATCCTCAGTTCCTCTATGGCCTTGGTGTTCTCCTCCGTCCTCTTCCCCAGCTCAGTTACTGTGATCCTCAGTTCCTCTATGGCCTTGGTGTTCTCCTCCGTCCTCTTCCCCAACTCCTGGATTGACCTGGTGTTCTCCTCCGTCCTCTTCCCCAGCTCAGTTACTGTGATCCTCAGTTCCTCTATGGCCTTGGTGTTCTCCTCCGTCCTCTTCCCCAACTCCTGGATTGACCTGGTGTTCTCCTCCGTCCTCTTCCCCAGCTCAGTTACTGTGATCCTCAGTTCCTCTATGGCCTTGGTGTTCTCCTGGGCGGTCTTAGCTAGAGACCCAGTAACCTCCGCCAACTCCCTGATATTTCTCTCCAAATCTCCCATTCTTCCCTCGTATGCCTCTTGACGTTTGCTCAGATGCTCCTCAGTTCTACGGATCTGCTCCAAAGTCTCGTTTAAAGTCCTAAGCAATGATTTCTGCAGTTCATCTCTAACAATCTCCCTTATCCTTTCCTCGCTCACGCCCTCACTCATAAATTAACATTGATCGGGCATGATAATAAGATTGATAGTCGTATGCTTACCTCCTTGTGAAGTCGGGAAAGACGTTGCCCCAAATATTCCATATAATCATAATTCTTTATTATCTCGCTCTTTCATTAACTACTCATGGAAGAACTTGAACCTTTCAACATTAATTCTAACAAATTCCCTTTTCAGCACATGGTCTCTAGACCAAGACCGCTAAGGTGAAGTTCATGATGGAGCTCAACATCGCTGAGATCATCCTGGAGTCGAGACCATCTCCGTTCTGGAGAATACTCAAGCAGATGGGTGTGAATATGGCGGTGGGAGTCCTCCCCAGGGCCTTCAACGATTGGAGACAGAACCCAGAGGAGGACCCATGGGACTACGGCCCTCTCACCAGGTACAGGAACATGCTCCAGGAGAACGGTCTGCAGTTGGTTGCGATTGAGGACAACCCTCCCATGGACGCCATTAGGTATGGTATGCCCACCAAAGAACAACAGCTGGACGCGGTTGCCAGAATGTTAGAGAACATGGGAAAGTTGGGAATTAAGCTCTGGTGTTACAACTGGATGGCCGGTCTGGGGTGGTCCAGAACCAGGACTCATGTGAGGGGACCCAACGGAGAGTTCGTCACTGCCTTTGACATTAAGGACGTAGAGGGGGCTCCTCCTCCCAAGATGGGTAAAGTAGACGCAGCGACCCTCTGGAGGACCCTAAAGGACTTCCTGGAGTACGTGATTCCTATTGCCGAGAAGTATGGTATACAACTCGCCATGCACCCTGACGATCCTCCCATTCCCGAATATAGGGGAGTGTCAAGGATAATGAACTCCGTGGAGTCCTATGACAGGTTGTTGAGCTTGGTGAGGAGCCCCTACAACGGCATTACACTATGCCAGGGGAACTTCACCCTCATGACTGACGATCTCCCCTCAGTTATAAGACACTTCGGTGGAAAGGTATTCTTCGTCCACTTCAGGGACGTGGTGGGGAACAAATACCAATTCACTGAAACTATGATAGGGAGAGGCAAGACAGACCTAGTGGAGGTTATGAGGGCTTACGGAGATGTTAACTATAGTGGCATAATGAGGGTGGACCACACCCCAACCCTGGAGGGGGACACGGAGTTCACGCCCGGCTACTCCTATCTGGGAAGAATATATAGTATAGGCTACCTAAGGGCCCTTTACGATTCAATGATCAGGCAGAGGTCGATAGGTCAACAAGGAGGTGCCTGACACCAAGGAAGATCCAGTTACCCACCGGTTCCAATTTCTCCTCCCTCAGCTTCATTCTTGGGATCAGTTTAAGCAGGGCTTCGAGGGCTATCTTACCTTCCAGTCTGGCTAGGGGAGCTCCCAGGCATGTGTGTACGCCAGCCCCGAACGCCAGATGAGGGTTGGGTTTCCTATCGGGTATGAAAAAGTCTGGATCCTTAAACTTAGCCTCGTCCCTATTAGCGGATCCTATCCAAGCAAAGACCATGTCTCCCTCCTTTACTTCCACGTTACTGATCTGAACGTTCTTCTTAGCTATTCTGAACATTCCCTGCACTGGTGAACGATACCTCAGGAACTCCTCCACCGGAAGAGTGAGGTCGCCCTTCAGATGTTCTAACAACTCCCTCCTCTCCAGCAACGTGAGTACTGCGTTTCCGATGAGGTTGGTGGTGGTCTCGTTTCCCGCCACCAGGAGAAGTATAAGAAAACTGATCAATTCCCTGTCTGTGAGCTCCCTCCCTCCAGCAAGTGTGGAGATCAGGTCCTTCCTCGGGGAGGCCCTCCTTTCCTCCACTTTCCTCTGTAAGTACTGCACCAACTCTGGTAAGGAGTTCCTATCGTTAACTCCCACCAGGTCGTCAGACCACTCCTTGAATGTCCACATGTCCTCCTTGGGGAGGCCCAGCATGTCAGCTATGACCATGACAGGTAAGGGTACGGCAAGATCGTTGATCACGTCCATCTCACTACCCACCTTGGACAGGAGCTCATGCACTATGCCCCTCACCCTATCCCTCAGGAGCTCGACGTTGGGGGCGGAGAACGGATCTGCCACCAACGCCCTTAACTGGTCATGTTTAGGTGGGTCCTCATTGATCACGGTGCCGCTTATAATTCCCATGGGGAAATGGGAGGAGAAGGTCGACCAATCCATTAGAATTTTTCTCACATCTTCATACCTGAAGAATTGCCAAATGTTATCTATTTTGGCGACGGGTTTGTTCTCCCTCATATAGGAGTAAAAGGGATATGGGTTTAGATGATCGTACTCCATACCTGCTTCTGAACATCCCACTAAATATCCTTTCCTATCTATTGAAGACCCTTCTGAAAGAAATGACTTTTACAGAAAATCCACCCCATGACTAAGGTTAAAGGCGAACAAAGCTCATGATTATGTTAGGATATTGTTTAATCGCGAACACATCATCTAATATAGGAAAAGATATATAGTGTAAATTTTGGAACTTTCCAAGAGGGAGATGCGGGACGGGTACAGGTGGGTGGTGCTTGGGTCTTACATGATCGTCGCCGCAGTATCCCAACTACTCTGGCTCAACTTCGCTTCCATAACTACTCCCATTATGACGGGACTCTTTAACGTTTCTGAACAGTCTGTGGGCCTGCTTTCGGCCCTCTGGCCCCTCATTTTCATACCGTTCTCCATACCTGCCGGACTCCTCACAGACTCCAAAGGCTTCAAGCCCACAGTTACAATAGGGGCCTTAATAATGGCGTTCTTCTCTGTCTTAAGGATCCTGTCAGGGAGGGACTTCGTCCTTCTCCTCCTCTTTCAGTCCGCCGCTGGAGTGGGACAGCCCTTCGTTTATGCCGTGATCTCCAAGCTAGTTATACAGTGGTTCCCCACGGGGGAGAGAGGGTTAGCCACAGGGTTAGCCACGCTAGGTCAGTTCGTGGGCATGGTGGTTGCTCTCGTGGTCACCCCGCTCTTGGTCTCGGAGGCCAGCATGTCCCAGTTCAGGACTATGCTCATAGTCTACGCCTTAATTTCAGTTATGGCCGCCATTCTCTTCATCTCTTTAAGTAAGGAGAGTCCACAGCAGATCGAAGGACCAGTGCAGGCCGAAAGGACCACAATTCAATTGAAAGGACTGCTGCGATCCAGGGAATTCGTGGTGTTGATGGCTCTCTTCTTCATAGGTGTGGGCTTCTTCACAGGGTTACTTACCTGGACTGAAAGTGCGCTTGTCCCCAGGAGGTTGACGGTTGGAGATGCCAGCCTAGTTGCCGGGCTAATAATAATAGGCGGAATATTCGGCTCAGTTCTGATTCCCTGGATCTCGGACAGGATAGGTAGGAGGAAACCTTTCTTTCTACTTAACTTCGCGGTCTCCGCCTTGGCTCTCTTGGTGCTCTCCTTCAGCTACCAATTTATATTTCTCGCCTTGGCAGGTCTTATCTTAGGCTTCTTCCTTGTGTCCACTTTGCCGATAGGCCTGGACTACTCCAGTCAGGTGGTTGGGGAGGCCCTCACAGGAACGGCTCAGAGCTTACTATGGCTTGTGGCTCAAGTTGGTGCTGTTGCACTCATAACAGTGATGGGCTCCATGGCAAACTTCTCCCTCTATCCAACCAATCCATTCCTTCCCTCCATGATCCTTATCACTGTACTTGACGTAGTTGCGTTGGGGCTATCTGCCACGGTGAGGGAGGTGAGAAGATGAGTCTCTATGGAAGGGTATTGGCGTTCGATGTTGGAACCACCTCCTTGAAGTGTTCCGCGATTTCCACTGAGAACTTCGAACCTTTATCAACGTTATCGACGAAAGCCACCGTAAGCTATCCGAGACAAGGGTGGGCGGAACAGGATCTAGAAAGGCTATGGAAGGACTTAGTGGGTTTGGGGAGGAAGGTCCTTGATCAAGTGGGGAAACCTGTTGATGCGGTAATCTTTGACGCTCATATGGCCGGGGTTGTCCCTGTGGATAGGGAAGGAAATCCCCTCAGGCCCGCAATAATATGGTTGGACGAGAGGGCCGCCGGACTTCCAAGGAAGCTGTGGAGTGGCCCCCTTAGGGTGCAAGGTTACTCTCCCCTACGTCTGTTGGAGTTCCTCAGGGTGACAGGTGGCGCCCCTAGTAGGACGGGGAAGGACTTCATTTCTAAGGTAATATGGATGGAGGAGAACGAGCCTACCCTGCTCTCCAACGCATATAAAATACTTGATATCACGGGCTTCCTGGTGAACAGGTGTACGGGCGAGTTTGTGATGGGTGAGGATCAGGCCAGCCTCACCTGGATGGCCGATACCAGGGGCGGAAAAGCCCAATGGCATAATCACTTACTTAAGGAGTATGGGATACGTGATCACCTTCTGCCTCGGATAAGGAAAACAACTGAAGTGATAGGTAAGCTCAAGGATAGGGAGCTGGGAGAGGGAGTACCGGTGCTTATGGGTGCCGGGGACCTCACTGCCGCGGCTGTGGGCTCCGGTGCTGTTGGTGAGGGTGAGGTCCATGTTTACCTTGGTACAAGCGATTGGATAGCTTTCCACTCCCTTAGGAGAAGGGTGGACGTCTTCCACTTCGTGGGGAGTATCCTAAGCGGCATTCCTGGGATGTATTTGACCGTTGCAGAACAGGAGGTGGCTGCAGGGGCCCTAGAGTGGGCCATGAGTATCCTAGATCTGATGGGATATGATGAAGTTAAGAAGTTGGTGGACAAGGTGAGGGAGACCAAGGTCCTCTTCCTTCCGTGGTTTTACGGTGAGAGGGCTCCAGTGGACGATCCCAGTGTAAGGGGAGGGATCCTCAACCTCACTTTGGGATCAAGTAAGGGTGATATCTTGAGGGCGGTAATGGAGGGCGTAGCACTCAACCTGAAGTGGGTCTATCCTTATGTGGAGAGGATGGCCGGATCCCCTAGGGTGGTGAGGATAGTAGGAGGTGGGGCACTCTTCGACTCCTGGTGTCAGGCCATCTCAAGCGCCCTAAAGGTGAAGGTGGTGAGGGTCTCAAATCCACAGCTCACAGGAGTCAGGGGTCTCGCTGCCATAGCGTCCGTGGGTCTGGGTATGTATACCTTTCAGGAGGCTACTAAAAGGTTTAGGATGGATAGGGAGTTCCTTCCAGACGTGAGAGAATCGGAGGACTTGGAGAGGAAGTTCTCCCTGTTCAAGCGTTCTTACAGGAACCTCAAGGGAACGTTCAGGGCTCTCAACTTGAGGGCTTAAAGATGTATCTATTCACCACCATCCTCAAAACGGCCTCCACCAAGTCAGGTGGGGCCTCATGCATTAACCTGTTTATTAGAGTAGGGTCCTCTGGGAGTTCCCCTTCCTTAATCCCCAGGGAGGCTATTATGTCGGCCTCTGGGAGTTCCACAGGCTCCTCTCTGGGGAGCTTCACCCCAGATAGATCCCTGAGGAAATCTTCCACCACCTGATCATGTCCAGGGGCGATGGTTAGATGAATGCTCTTTGGAAACTTCAACTCCCTTGAACCTGGTTGGTATTGAACGAACCAGTTTAACTTCCTCATTTCGTTGGGAAGGAAGCTCACGTCAAACTTTCTGGATGTGAAGGCCATTAACCCGGCCACTGGGTTGCCCAATACTTCATACCCCAGTTCCCCTAACCCTGCGGTTAGTCTCCTTCTCACCTTAAGCACCCTCTTGGCGAGCCTTTCATACCCCTCCCTTCCCAGGTACTGAAGGATGCCCCAGGAGGCAGCCAAAGTTCCAGCAGATCTGGTGGAAAGTATGGCTGTGTTGACCACGGGATATCCAGGCCAACTTGAGGCAGCGAACACTGTGCCTTCCCTGAGCTCGGAGTTCCTGAACAGTACGATAGATGCACCTCTGGGGGCGTAGCCGTACTTATGAAGGTCAGCGGACATGGAAGTCACTCCATCCAAGGAGAAATCGAACTTTGGTAAGGTCTCATCCTTAAGGAATGGGAGGAGGAATCCACCTACACACGCGTCCACGTGCAGCCATATATCCTTTCTCAAGGCCAATTCCGATAGCTCTTCCACGTCATCCATGGTGCCGAAGGGATAATTGGGCGCCGAGGCTATCACTGCGGCTGTATTCTCATTTAGTTTGTTCTTGACATCCTCCACGTTAACTTTGAAGGTCTTTTCATCCACTTTGACTTGAACTACTTTCATTTTCAAGTATTCCGCCGCCTTCCTGAACGCCGGGTGGGCTGTGACGGGTAGAACGATCTCCGGAGTGCCTGTCTTACTCCTATGATACCACTCCCTTGCTCCCTTCATGGCCAGTATTATGCTTTCGGTCCCACCGTAGGTGAAGTTCCCGACCACGTTGGAGTCGCCATGAAGTAGAGAGGAAACCATGGCTATGAGGTCGTTCTCCATTTTAATGACGCTCGGGTACACAGTGAAGTCCAGCATGGTTTTGTCCATAAACTGGGCGTAGAGCGTCCTCCCAAGCTCCGCTACATCCTCCGCCCCCAGGGCGTAGGTATGTCCCCACATTCTACCACTTAGAGGTTCCATGTCCCTGGAGGCATATTCATTCAACCTCCTGAGTAACTCCTCCCTCGACTTTGACCCCCGAGGAAACTCCATATCTGATTGGTGCAGATAAAGGTAAAGTTGTTTTTGGTTTTCATTAAAGGTGGAAATATCCTAGGATCTAGGGATAGTGTTGTGATGAACCTACAAATCATAGGATTATGGCGTTCTCCTTGAGGTGGCTTTATTCATCCTTTGTCAACTATTCTCGTTGTGTGGGAGAAAAGTTAGTAACCTAGTGATGGCACTATCTATTTACGGCTGAGGTCAGTTATCCCCGGGTTGCGGGAAGGCTGATTACTGAGAGTTTCATTCCTCATCCGACAATTTTGCTGAACGCTATTATCTCTTTTTACATACATTAAGATTGCTAACTTTAATTTTCCGCGCAATAATGGTTCATAGCTGTGCGTATATAAGAAATAAAACTCACCAACGAGCAAACTGAGGTCGTCAAAGGTCGTGTTTGTCTCCAGAAGAGCATGTTCCGAATACAGATAGTGTCGGCACGAATCATCCCATGCTGTTAATTAACCATCTAACATTGAAATAAGGTAAGTGTAACAACTGCTTAGCTCGTGGTTGAAGAATCTTTTTTAGATGAATTCTACATTCTATATCTAAGTAAAATTTACATATATGAGCTAAAGTAATTACTCAATGTCTTCTCAATCAGCTGTTCAACAGATTCTAGACCAAATAGACACAAGAAAGATCACCCGTTTCTACTGGATAATTACGGTTTTAGCGGCGATTGGAGGCTTTCTTTTCGGCTATGACACGGAAGTCATAGGAATAGCCTCCGTCTTCGTCCCCTACCACTTCACCGGTTTCGTCTACGGTTACGAAATAGCGAGCGCTTCATTGGGAGCTGCGCTGGGTGCGGTCATAGCCTATTTCTACACAGATAAATACGGCAGGAAGTCCCTTCTCATCGCTGACGCAGCCATCTACACTGGTGCGGCAATCCTTTCGGCCTTAACGGTTAACGGTTTAATGCTCCTAGTCCTGAGAACGGTAATCGGTATGGCCATAGGAGCTGACTCCGCCGTGGCTACCGCCTACATCACCGAATATGCTCCCAAGGACAAGAGGGGTAGTTTGGCCATAATGCAGCAGTGGATGATAACCATAGGGATCCTCGGCTCCTATATGGTGGGAATTGCTGTGCTATTTATCGCTCCCTCCGCAGCTTACGTGTTAGGATGGAGGGTGATTTTAGGACTTGCCGCAATTCCAGCGGTCATAGGCCTGGCGTTTAGGTTCCTCATGCCTGAATCCCCAAGATGGTTGCTGCTCTCAGGTAAGGTGGATAAACTCAAGGCAGATCTAAGGAAGTTTCAACTTATCGCCGACGATTCCTTAATCCAAAGGCGATTAAGGAGGTCAGGGCAGAGGCCTCCGCCAAACTGGACTCTGCCACCAAGAGGGCGTTACTGGTGGTGGGCCTTTGGATAGTGTTCCAACAGATCACCGGCATAAACGTCCCCTTCTACTATGGTCCCACCATACTCCTGAGATTTCACCTCTTCAATTCTCCCTCTAACCCAGTGTTCAATGAGATCGATGCGGTGTTAGCCGCCTCCATTTTAGCCGCAATTAACGTGGCCGCTACATATATAGCGTTTAAGTATATAGACAGGGTAGGAAGGAGAAAGCTGGGGTTGTCGGCATATGCCGGGATGCTCCTCTTCGACTTGCTGGGTGGAGTATTATTACTGAGGGGAGTGTTGGTGGGAGCACTGATCGCCTTCGCAGGCTTCATAATATTCTTCGCCTACGGCGTCGGTGGCACAGGGTGGCTGATCCAGGCTGAATACTTCAGAACTACCATAAGAGGGAGGATGGCAGCCATAATAGCGCTGATCGATTGGTTGGCCAATTTCGCCATAATTGAGGTTTTTCCAGTGATGCTCTCCACCATAGGATTGACTGGCTCCATGTTCGTCTTCACTGCCCTGGATGCAGTAGCGTTAGGATTGATGTATATCCTCCTTCCAGAGACTAAGGGATTACCCCTTGAGAAGGTTGTGGAAATGTTCGGGCAAACCCCAACCTCAAGGCTCAGGAAGGCAAGGGAGGGTGTGGTTTCCTAAGACTGGATAAGAGAGTAGATAAGGTTTTTCGCTTAATCTCAGTCACCAGAGAGCCCCTAGGATGTTAGGAAGTAGTTCACCTGAAAGGAAATTAAGAAGGATCCACAAGAATGCAACGCATATGAAAACCTAGGTGGTTCACTTTTTTGAATTCTACTATTCCCGAAGAGGAGACCTTGATGGAGCCCTGAGGCAATGAACACTGCCATGGGGTTAGTGACGAAAGAACTCGGTAACCTCCTTAAAGCCAGGGCAATGGTCAGAGAAAGGCACTTAACCATAATGAAGACGATAATTGATTGTGCCAGTTGGAGGGAAATAGTGTTTGATCTACAGTATTCAGATCACGAGATTTTTAACCGAGGGTCGTAGTTGATAATACTATTCTGTCGTTAGAGAAGTAAAGGCTATGTGGCGGATTGTGAATTCAATTGTTGATATTATTGACCTTGAGTCTATAGTTTTTATTAACTGTAGTGACACCAGTTACTGTAGTGGGTACAGTTGCTCTTTGACCTACATCCCAAGGAGGATAGGGCGGAGTTGTTTGGAAGGGATAGGGAGGTAGAGGACTCACTGAACCAAATCCTAGCGGGGAATTGGTTAATAGTGGGAGGATAAAGGGAAATAGGTAAAACAAGTCTTATAAAAGTAATAATTAACGAACTTCGGAAAACATATAATTTCAAAGGCATTTACATTAACCTGAGGGGAGTTAGAAGCTTAAATTCCCTCCTAAACCTCATGATTTCTGAAATCAATAAGAATAAAATTAAAATCGACTTCAGCATCAACGTTAACTTCACGATAGTTTCCGCCGGCGTTCAAGTGAGGAAAGGCGCAAAGGTTGTAAACAGCTTGATTGAATTACTTAACTCAATCCAGGACGATTTCGTTGTTGGACTTGACGAGGTTCAGGAACTATCTCAAGCGAACAGACAGTTCCTAGACGTGCTAGGTAACGTGTTTTCCTCCAACCGTAAAGTAAGGTTTCTATTCACGGGTTCATATACTGGAATCACTAAAACCTTAATTGAACCACCTTCTTCCTCCCCGCTTCACGGGAGGCCCCCAACAATCTTGAACCTAAGGCCCTTCATTGAGGACCTATCGAGACAGTTTCTGAAAAAGGGGATGGAGGAACTCAACCTGAGTTTCAACAAGGAAGAAGAGGTCGTGAGGAGGCTAGACGGAATAGTGGGTTGGTTAACTCTGTTCGGCAATTTTTATGGTGTGAGGAAAATGAGTTTCGAGGAGGCCTTGAACTCAACCATAAGTGAGGGAAGGAAAATAGCGGAGGAGGAGTTCAAGCACTTCTTAGAGAAGAGGAGTAATAGGATGCTTTATGTGAAATTAATGGACTTGATCAAGGTAGTGAACAGATGGAGCGATATTAAAAGAGGCGTTGAAATAAGTGTGGGTGGAGTTGATGACAAGGAGTTGAGCCTAGCCCTCGATGCATTGGTTAGAAACAATTTCGTGGAAAAGGTAGAGAAAGGAGAGTATAGGATCACTGATCCTTTATTAAGGGAAATAGATTACGGTAAAATTTCAAGCTGATAGGTTAGAGGTCAGCATAAGAAGATCTGAATTATAAAACGTCTCAAGGTTCCTTGACAAACTTTAGAGTACTAAAGTAAGAGAGTGAAGCGATCCTCCCTTCATGGGACCGTATGAATAGTGTGTAGACAATTTAGACATTATTCAGGGACTTGAATCTAGGGAACTCCTCAGGAAAATGGAACGATGAAGTATGTCACTAGAGAGGAGTTCCGTGAACGATGGAAGTTTACAGCATTACCGGCTCAAACGCCCCTTAACAATTAACGAAAAGATAGAATTTATGCAACCTGTTAGCAATAGTTACAACATAACGTTAGTTCAACAGAAATGTCTAAACCACTGTTATCAAGCGGTTACCTGTTCCACCCCTGCGGAAATGGTCACTGATGACTGAGATGAAGATTATCTCAACGGACTCTCCAAGCACCGAAGATATGGTCTAAGTGGGTGTGGTAATCTAGCCGTTAGACTGATCGAGATTTTCAACTCGAGCGTCCTTTAGGTCCAACAGGCCTCCTCTGACCTTAGCTTCCACCTCAACCTTCCCCTTGATTCCTTCCCTCTGCCTTAGAGTGGATGAGAACATCCCTCCCTTCCTGTCCACGGAAACGATGATCCCCACCTCCTCCGGGACATCCATAGCCAAGGAGGCAACTCCCCCCTCTAGATCCAAGGACACCTTTGCTTTTTCCTGGATATCATCAAAGTGAAGCAGACCTGTGAGCTGCCCCCCAGACACCGTTGCTCTGATCTCTCCCGGTTTTAGATCCACCCTAGTCACCCCTCCCTCCATATCTATCTTTCCCCTCGCTGGGGACAGGCCCATTAATTCCGCCACCCCTCCCTCCATGTCCAAGGAGAAGTCAACCTCCGCAGGGTGTGTAATTACAACACTGCAGTCCTCGAATGACACCGCGAGCTCGTTTAAGCCAGTTGAAACCTCGAAATCGTCCTGGTCCTTACAGGAGGCCCTTATGTGAGGCACACCTTCTCTGACCTCAAGTGTTCCACCCTCCATCTCGATCTTCAACTTACTTGCCTGCAATATGTCGGCGTTATAGACTTCCCGTAGCACTCCTTTCTTTACTCTTGGTGAGCCGAGGAGGAAAGACCTCAATATCTTATCAACGAAGGAGGGAATCCCACTAAGAGAAAAGGGCGTTTCCGTGGGACCTGAGACGTTCAAAACGTCCCTGCACCTAGGTTCCACCACACTCCTCAGGGAGGTAGGACAGGTCACAGTGACCACGTCCCTCACCTCCTCCAAAACCGCCCTGAGTTTCTCTGGGTCCATCTCCTTAAAGTCCACGAAGACACAGTCCATCAGCACCAATTTTCTCCCCTCCTTGAGTAACTCTTCCACTAGGTCCTGCGTGACCTCTACCATCACCCTATCTCTCAGTATGAGGGGGGTCATACTTTTCTCCTCTGTTTTCTGATTGTTCTCTACCTGTCCACTCTCTTCCGTTTTCTTGTTCTGTGACCCTCCTTCACCTCTCAGGCTAAGGATCACCCCGTACGCCCTCCTTCCCAAGTCGGTGAGCCTATAGGTGTCCCTGACCTTTTCCACTAACCCCTCCAGTTTCCTCATGTGAAAGGCCAGGGCCGGACTCTCCACGGACAGCTCTTCCATTATCTCTGAGAAGGTCATCTCTTTCCTCTCTCCAAGGAGCATGATCACCTGCCTTCTCAGTGGGTGTGAAACGGCCTCGAATATCCTGTCATCCATATGTTATGAACGAACTTTACTCTTATATTTTGGTAAGTGAAGTGGACTTAACTCAGAAGGGCCGGACCATTTAGGCTAAAGGGCCCAGAGTTCATTTGGGCAGTAAAGTGGACTTTACTGGACTTCCTTAGACCCTAAGAAAGTAAACCCTGAACGTAATTAAACCAAAAAGGAACTCAGAATAACGAATGTCAGATCTTCAAAAGGAGGTAAGTTCCCCTTTACGTCCAACCTAATAATTGTAAATTTCAGTAAGAGTAGATCATGATTCGTGTGGAAAATGTTTGGAAGTCCTTCAAGGGAAAGGTGGTCAACGAGGACGTTTCCTTCGAGGTATATGAGGGGGAAATAGTTACCTTTCTTGGCCCCAACGGAGGAGGGAAGACTACCCTGATGAGGCAGGTGTACGGTGAGTTAAGTAGTGACAGAGGAACCATATCTGTGGACGGACTAACCCCCCAGGATGCCCTGGAATCCATGGGAGTGGTCCCTCAGGAGGTTCGTCCTATGGATGGGCTGAGGGCCTCGGAACACGTCTATATCATGGCTGTCATTAAAGGGGTTCCAAGGGACAGAGCGTGGAGTAGGGCAAGAGGTCTGATCAGGAAACTTAGCGTTGAGGACAAGTCTGTGGAAGAGCTCTCCGGAGGGAATAAGAGGAAGATCTTGATAGCTTCCGCCCTGGTGAATGATCCCCGATACCTGATCCTGGACGAACCGACAACCGGCCTTGATCCAAAGTCGAGGAGGGAACTTTGGGATATATTGGTGGAGTTGAAGGGGAGAGGGAAGGGAATACTCCTCACCACTCACTACTTGGAGGAGGCGGAGTATTTAGCTGACAGGGTATACCTCCTCAATAGAAGGGTTTTACTCAGCGGGAGAATTTGGGAACTGAGGAGCAAGCTCTCCCTGAAGTATGAAGTGGTAAATTTGATGACCGGAGAAAGGTTTCATGTGGAGCGTAAGGAGGTTCCCCACTTCCTCAGCCAATGTGACTTCGAATATGAGGTCAGAACCAGGAGTTTGGAAGACATTTACAGGGAGGTGATGGGTAGTGATGGTTAACATCAGGAAGTTTGTTGGATTATTAGAGTTGGTGGCCAGGCAAAGCAGGGCATACCTGGCAACTAACGTTTTCTACGGGGTAATGTTCCCGATTGCTTTCATATTATCTTTCGAGACTTCCATAAGGAGCGCTCAGGTCCTTGCAGGCACTCTTACGCTATACATCTTCATGAACGTTTTCATTGGCACCGCCCAGAGCACGGCCTTCCTCAAGTATTCGGGAGAGATGAGCCTCCTTTACGTTACTAAGACTCCGAGGTGGATGATAGTCCTGAGCTTCGTGGTATATCAGCTGGCCTCCACGCTCCCGATGGCTGTGGGATTGGTGTTCCTGGGGGAGACCTTAGTCCCCATCAAGGTCTCCTGGCTTCCTCTACTGGTCACCTATTTGGTTGGTGCTATGTATGCTTTTCTCCTAGGGACTGCCTTAGGCCTTGTTACTTCCCTGAGAACGGCAAATCAACTCTCTCAGGTCCTGGGATGGACGTTCTCCTTCTTCGCCCCAACCTTCATATCCCTTCAGTCCTTACCGCCGTTCCTAAGGTTCCTCTCCCTGTTGGAACCCACCACCCCGTTAGCCCAGGAGTTGGTGAACAACTTGGAGGGAAGAACGTCCCTGAACTTCATGTTGGCGATGCTAGCCTACCTAGTGGTATCGATGGTTCTCTATAGGTTAGCCGAGAATCGGGTGACGTAAAGGAAACAAAAGATTGGAAGTATCTCTCTAGGGCGAAGGAAGTTAGAGTTTGCGTCAAACACCTTCGATAGACACTACCTTAAACCTTCTAACGTAGTCGCTTCTTATGGGGAGGACTGGACCGACTTTGGGTTCAACTATACGTTCTCTATTTCGAGATCTTCTTTGTCACAGAACCTCACTCAAGCACCGTCTCATTAACTTTCCTAAAGTTTCAAGTCGCACTCCATCAACTACCCTGCCCTTACGGGGCTTCCTGCTTCATCACCTAGACAAGATTGAAGCTCCGCACAGTGTTGACACTTATCAGGATAAATCATCTCTCCCTTTAGAACATGTATGATCGACGTGGATTAATTGTGATTATGACAAGTTAACAGATCTCGGTAGATAGGCATCTATTAATTTACCTAATCCGTGCCGACACTATCAAGCTCCGCAGCCCCTTAGGGCCGTCCTAGTCCTGAAGGAACTGGTTCTATGTTACCCACGGGCCATTGATGAGGCAGATGCATAACTCAACAACCCTCGGCTTTAACCTCGGTGACGCTTACTCTCACACGACAAGGTCATTCAGTTACTGGACAAAGAGCTTCGCTCTTCTTCCGTGAAGATGAGATCAATGTAATCCTATTCCTTAATGCCGGGAGTGAGCTTCAATTTTTCTAGTAGTGCCTCATTGGAAGAACTTCTTTCAGGAGATAAAGATGCCATGTCTAAATGTCTTTGATGACCAATTTCTAGTTAAATTTTCAAGTTAAGAAAGACTTCAATGTCCCCTTCCTTTTTAGCTTAACTGGTACCAGTTCCTCTAGCTCTCTGGTGGAAATCTGAGTATTTCCAGTTACCATGGAAATGTAGTTGGCCGTCTCGGGTTTGATGAGCACCTTCACCAACTCCTCCAACTCCTGTAAGGAAGTCCCTGAAGGAGGATAGATTACGTTGACATGGTTCTCGGCAACAAACTCTCCCTGAATGATGGAAGCTCTCAATCTAGGCCTACTGGGATGTCCCACAATTCTATTGACCACAATGGCGGGCCCACGATCAGGCCTACTCCACTTGACGTATTGAGGTCTTCTCGATTGGGGTTTAAGCTCTCCCTCACCAACGTTGGTGGCCCAAATAAGTAATACACCCTCCTTTGGATCGTTGGTCAGTTTATCCCTCACCTGATTCCATACCACCTTACCTGTCCTCACCGAGTAACCAAGCTCCCTTATACTGGTGGCGTCAGTCCAGGCATTCCTTAGCTCCTCTGCCCTCTCAGTCAATATCACCTTCCTCCCTCTCCTGAACACATATTTAGGAGAGGATGGAACACCCTTCCTTAACACAATTACCTGGAACGTGTGATTGGCGTCAATGAACGCCCTTGAGTCCTGCAACGTTCTCAAATACATTACATCCGAGTTACTCACAACGTATTTGCGAAGCCTTGAGAAGTAAGCGCCGTTGTTCATTGAGGAGGAAACAACGAATCCCAAGTAACCCCCTTCCTTCAATACGTTCAATCCGAGGTAAAGGAATAGTGCGTACACGTTGGGCCTTCCACTCAACACGTTTGTATACCTCGAGTCCACGATTGTTTTAGGTACCTGGAAGTACGGAGGGTTTCCCACCACCACGTCAAACTCCTCCCTGAAGGGCATGGAGAGACTGTCAACGATCTTCACGTTGGCTTCCGGCAACAATTCCTTGGCCAACCTCGCTACTGCAGGATCAATCTCCCAGCAATTGAGTTCAGGTTCCACGAAGTACTCCTTGGCGGAGGTTAAGAACTCCCCAGTACCACATGCCGGATCTAGGACTTTAGGCCTCACTAGTTTAGGCATGTGGGCTAAAACTTCCTCCCTTAGATACCTTGGTGTAAAGAACTGTCCTAGGGACTTCCTATGTCGAAGATCGGCCTCTCTCAAGTATCTCACTGTGAGGTCACTGAACTGCTTCACGCTATTCACGCCGGTCAGTTAATTTCATTGTTTGGACAGTTTAAGGTTTAGCGGGCGAATTTCGGTATTTCCAAGGGATTCAAGTCCGGTCTGTGAACTGAAGACAGAACGGCTTGAACATGGCGACAAGACCTTCCAATCCAACTATTTTAGAATTGGAGTAGTATTATTAAAATAAAAAGGGATTATTATCTCTATACAGGCCAATTTCTACACATCTCTACTGTTTAGCTCTTGAGAATCTTTGAAATTTACCATAGATTGAAAGCTTCGCCCCTTCCAGGGGTGGGGATGATTAGTTAAATACTCGTTTTTGAAGAAACCACTTTATGGCCAGGAGGAACGCGATCAGAGCTACGGTTTCAATGTCGCCCCATCAGAATCCCTCCTAGTCCTTGTAAATAACTACGTGAAGGCAACACGTTTCGTGTTCTGGTTGAGGGAGAACGTTCCAAATCCGA
>Ga0208314_100357_pt1 | contig 17782 bp, 15 predicted proteins | sample OSPB_Mat_host_9__FD_187144 | JGI IMG/M metagenome (GOLD analysis project Ga0208314, IMG submission 187144) | Extremophilic microbial mat communities from Yellowstone National Park, USA - OSPB_Mat_host_9_15 (SPAdes) (version 3) | ecosystem: Environmental > Aquatic > Thermal springs > Hot (42-90C)...
GCGTGTCGAGCCCGGCCACCCGCTCGATGGGCGCCCGCAGATGGTAAAACGCCAGGTCCATGATGGAGGCGGCGATCTCGGCGCCGAGCCCGGCATACCGCACCGCCTCGTGGACGATGACGGCGCGGCCCGTCTTCTCTACCGACGCTTTGAGGGCGGATCGGTCGAGCGGCGCGAGCGTGCGCAGATCCAGAACCTCGCACGAAATCCCCCGGGATGCCACCTGGGCTGCCGCCGATTCCGCCACCGGCACGGTGGGCCCCCAGGCGACGAGCGTGACGTCCGAGCCCTCGCGGCGGACGGCCGCCCGGCCGAGCGGCACCTGGTAGTCTCCCTCAGGCACCTCTTCCCGGAAGGCGCGATAGAGCCTGATGGGTTCCAGGAAGACGACGGGATCGGGCGAACGGATGGCGCTGAGCAAAAGCCCCTTGGCGTCGTACGGACGGCTAGGCGTCACGACGACGAGCCCCGGCGTGTGGGCAAAGAGCGCCTCCAGGCTGTCCGAGTGCAGCTCCGGCGTGCGCACGCCACCTCCGTATGGGGCACGAATGACCGCGGGGGCCGTGAACCGTCCCTGCGTGCGGAAGCGGATGCGCGCGAGCTGCGCGGCGATCTGATCCATCGCCTCGTAGGCAAAGCCGAGAAACTGGATCTCGGCGACGGGCTTCATGCCCGCCATGGCGAGGCCCACGGCCGTTCCGACGATGGCCTTCTCCGCGAGCGGGGTGTCCACGACGCGCGCTTCGCCGAATTCGGCCTGCAGCCCGTCCGTGGCGCGGAAGACACCGCCGTTTTTCCCTACGTCCTCGCCGAAGACGAGAACGCGCGGATCGTCGCGAAGGGCGATGGCCAGCGCATCCCGAATGGCCTCGATCATCGTCCACTTGGGCATCTCAGCGCGCCTCCTTTCCGCGTTTGGCGAGATGAAGCGCGAGTGCCTCCGGGACCTCGGCGTACACGTGGCGCGCCGCCTCCTCGAGGGACTTATGCGGGTACGCTTCCATGTCGGCCACCGCCTGGCGCACGCGCGCTTCGGCCTCCTCTTCACACGCGGCTTGCCGCTCATCGTCCCAGAGTCCCTGTCGCGTAAGCCAGAGCCTGAGCCTCACGAGCGGGTCTTTGGCCACCGCCCATCGCTCCACATCCACGGCGTCCCGATACCTTCCGGGATCGTCCGCGGTCGTGTGCGGACCCAGGCGGTACGTGACCGCCTCGATGAGCGTCGGGCCGTCCCCACGGCGCGCCCGCTCGACGGCGTAGCACATCGCCTGATACACGGCGAAGGCGTCGTTCCCGTCGACCCTGAGGCCCTCCATGCCGTACGCGATGGCCTTTTGCGCGATGGTCGGCGACGCCATCTGCCGATGCACGGGCACGCTGATGGCGTACTGGTTGTTCTGGCAGAAGAACACGACGGGCAGGCGCATGACGGAAGCGAAGTTCATGCCCTCGTGGAAGTCCCCCTCCGACGTCGCGCCGTCGCCGAAGTACGCCACGGCGATGTCGTCCGTCTGCTGCATCTTGCACGCCCACCCCGCGCCCACCGCGTGTAAAATCTGCGCCGCGATGGCGATCTGAGGAGGCGCCATGTGGATCTCTTCCGGCATGCGGCCTGCGTCCGGATGTCCGCGGCTCTTGAGCAGGGCGTGCACAGGTTCCAGCCCGTGGTACATCATGCCGGCGAGCTCGCGGTACGTGGGAAACACCCAATCGCTCGGACGAAGCACGGCAAAACTGGCGATCTGCGCCGCCTCCTGGCCGCGAAACGGCGCGTAGGTTCCGAGCCGCCCCTGCCGCTGCAGGAGTTGCGCGCGCTCGTCGAATTTTCGGCAGAAGATCATGAAAGGGTACCACTCGAGGGCGAGATCGGCCGCGTTCTCGGGCAACTCGCCCACCATCTCGCCCGCCTCATTCAGCACCTGATCCGGTTTTGTGTCGCCCGTGAACCGGTAAACCTGCACGTCATCCACCCCGATTTCGCCGCTTGTCGCACTCAGCGCGGCTGCGCCACGATGCCGTTGTGCGTCTTGATCCAGCCATGGCGAAGAATGTTGAATCCGTTTTCATAAAGGTATAGCCCCATTTGGTCGACGGTCATCAGTTCGCGATAGGTGTAGTTCATCGCTTCCGCCATCACGTGGTAGAAGAGCTTGGTCCTCCACCCCAGCCTCGGCGTGGTCAGGATGGCGTAGCCGCCCGGCCGCAGAAACTTCCGGTGCCATTCGATGCATTCAGGTTTGTACTCGTCCGGAAAGTGCTCCAAAAGCCCCACGCTCAGCACGATGTCGAACTCGCGCCCGAACGGAAGCTTGCGGATGTCCTCGACCAGGTACGTCAGTTTCATCTCGCTCCGGTACCACGGGCGCGCCGATCCCGTCGCCGGATCGTAACCGAGAAACGGGTAATCCTCCGGAAAGTCGCCGAAGCGATGATCGCGGCAGAAGGCGTCGTAATCCACCATGACGGCTTCTCCGCCAGGATACATGGCGTACAGCTGCATCGCCTCGTACCCCTCTGCCGCGCCCAGGAACAGGATGCGAGGCCGCTTCACATCGAGCCCGCGAAACAGCGCGCGCTTTCCCCGCGGATCCCAAATGGTGTCGGTGACCCGGTGCGCGAGGTTCCAGAGCGTGACCTGCTGAAGTTCCTGAAAGACCGCCGCGATCTCGTCCGCCCGAAGCGAAGCGACGCTCCTCAGCATGCGGCGCATGGCGGCCCGCTGCGCCTCCGGTCCATCTTTCACGAACCAGCTGTGAAACGACCGGTTGAACATCTCCCAGCTCGTCTTCACCGGCATCGTGTCGCCGTGTTTCTCTTCCCAGAGCCTTTTGCCGGACGCGTAGTTCTCGACGCGGACCGGCTTGCCGACATCTTTCCACCTCACCACCGACCAGTCGCGAATCGGGCGCTCGACGATGAACTGGTCGAGCTCCTCGAGACGCGGCGCGCGAAGGTCGTAGGGAAAGTGCGGCCCAACGCGCGTCTCTCCCATGCGCACGGGCCCGCGCGCCGCATGACGAAGTGCCCCGTCCGCGCGGCCCTCGGGCCGCGATCCCGGCGGCGCCCCCATCCCCACCACCTCCATTTCAGAGATGAAACGCGATTTCGAACTCTTCTGCTCTTTGATCTTCGACATGCCGTTTACGAAATCCTATGCGCCCGCCCCCCGAATCCGCACGTTCGCCCCAAAACGCCTCGGGCCGATCCGCCACTCGCGAGATCGGCCCCGTGCGTCTCACCGCCTGCGGGAGAGCACCTGCTCCGCGGCGTGATCGAGCGCTTGGCTCAGATCGTCGATGAGATCCCCAATATGCTCGATGCCCACCGACAGCCGCAGCAGCCTGTCCGTGACGCCCACCTTCTCTCGGATCTCCTCCGGAATGTCGGCGTGGGTCTGCCGGGTGGGATAGGTGATGAGCGTCTCGACGCCGCCGAGACTCTCCGCGAACGTGACGAGCTTCAAATGCTCGAGGACGAACGGCACCATCCGCGCGTCCAGCACCTCGAACGACACCATGCCCCCGAAGCCAGACGCCTGCTTCGAGCAGATGGACTTCCCCGGATGCGTATCGAGGCCGGGATAGTAAACCTTCACGATGTCGTCGCGCGCGTCGAGCCACGCTGCGATGGCGCTCGCGTTCATCGCGCACCGCTCCATGCGTATGGCGAGCGTCTTCATGCCCCGCATGAGGAGCCACGCGTCCTGCGGTCCGAGCACGGCCCCGATGGAGTTCTGGACGAAGTACAGCCGCTCGGCGATCTCGTCCGATTTCGCCACCACGAGGCCGGCGAGCACGTCGTTGTGTCCGCCCAGAAACTTCGTGGCCGAGTGAACCACGATGTCCGCGCCCAACTCAATGGGCCGCTGGAAGTACGGCGTCATGAACGTGTTGTCCACGATGGTGAGCCAGCCGCGCCTCCTTGCGAAGAGGCTTGCCGCCGCGATGTCGGTGATCTGCATGGTCGGATTGGTGGGCGTTTCGATGAACAACGCGCGCGTGGTGTCCCGCGCGGCGGCCTCCACCTCCTCGAGGTGGCCCGTGTGCACATAGGTGGCCTCGATGCCAAGCGGGCGAAAGATGTGCTCGAGCACCCGATACGTGCCGCCGTACAGATCGCTCGAGACGATGACGTGATCGCCCGGGGAAAACAGGGAAAAGACGGCGTGGACCGCGGCCATGCCGGAGGAAAACGCGAATCCGCGAACGCCGCCTTCGAGATCCGCGATGGCGTCCTCGAGAATCTTGCGGGTCGGATTGAGCGTCCGCGTGTAATCGAATCCAGTGCTCTGGCCGAGCGCCGGATGAGCGTATGTCGTCGAGTGGTAAATTGGAGCAGACACGGCTCCGGTCCCGGGATCCTGGCGATTCCCAATCTGGGCCAGCTTCGATTCGATCTTCAACGTGGTCGGCTCCCTTCCTGCGCTCAAATCACAAGCGATAGACAAAATGTACAGACGCGCAGGCCGAGCGTCAAGGACACGCGCGTGCCTTCGCCTCGCTTCACGCGCCCGGCGCACCCTTACGCCAGGAGTCCCGATGCGCGCAATTCGTCGCGAAGCGCGGGGAGGCGCCGGCTTTCGGCTTCGACCGCCGCCCGCACCTCGTCCCAGGCCGCCCCGCGCCCAGCGTCCATCAGACCTGCGCGCAGCACCACAAGCCACCGGCACGCCCGCCGATACGCGTCCCGGCCTCGAAGGTCGATGGCTTCGAGGGCGACCCGCGCCACGAGCCGAACCAGCCTCCCGGCGTCTTGCGCGGCGAACTCAGTCATCACGCGCTCCAAACCTGGCCCCGGCGACCACATCTCCGCGCCCTGAAGCCCCACCTCCAGCGCGCGCCAAGCGTCCGCCAAGAGTCCCTGATGAAGCAGCAAGCCGCATGCAGCGGCGAGGTGTCGCTGGTTCAGCAGCAGGTTCGCGCACTGGATGACCGCATCATGGCGAATCTCGTCCGGCACGCGCGCGAGCCAGCGATCGCGCCTGTCGCCCGTCGGATCGCACAGCAACGCTTCGCGCAGGCACGACGTGGCGCCATCCGACTTGCCCTGGCAATCCATCACGTCCGCGAGCATCGCCCACACGTCGGCCGACGGCCGCGTCCCTGCGGTCCGCTTTAGGCTCGATTCCGCAATCCCCCAGTCCTCAGCGTCCATGGCGGCCTGCGCCAGACGCATGTCCGCCTCGCGGTCCAACACTGGCCGCATGCGCGCGATCTCGTCCGCCGCGGCGAGATCGCCCATCTGGAGCGCAAACGCGATCATCTCGCGCCAGTTCTCCTCGATGAGCGTGGTCAGCGACAGCGGAATCCAGGGCACGTGCGGAACGCAGCCTCGAAGGCCGGGCGGACGGGGGAAATCGTCGAGCGCGGTCACCCGTTCGCAGGCCGCGCGCAGATGGCGCGTGTCCAACCACCCGCCCTGCAGCGCGGCGAGCGCGACGAGTACATCTTCGGCACAGGTCGCTTCGGAGAGCTTGGCGAGGGACCACGCGCGCCACGCGTCTATCGCCGCCTCGCCGAGGCCGGAAAGCCGCTTGACCGCCGTCGCGAGTGGGGCGCCGAGCGAGCGGAGGAGCGCCCTGTGGTGAAGCTCGTAATCGTCCGGCACATCGTCGCCGAAGCGCGCCACGAGCCGGCGGAAATCGTAGACCGCGTAGGGCGCGAGCGTCGCGGGCGTTGCGCCCGCGAGAGCGTCGGCGAAGGTTTGAATCAGCCTGCGTGCGCTCTCCCAGCCCGCGCCGGTGTACGTGACGGTGACGGGAGGCGGCGCGTCGCTGTCGAAGGGGATGGCGGCATCGCCTTGCGCGATTCGGTCGGCGGCGAGAAGCAGCGCTCGCGCCTCCTGGTGAAGACGGGAGAGCGAGGATTCGTCCGCCCAACGGGTGGGCGCCGTATGCACGAAGCGCGTGGCGCGAACGAGCAGCGAGACATCGGGGCGCGACGCCATGACGTCGGCGACATAACCCGGCAATTCACCGTCTCCGATGGAGCCGAGGCACGCGTCGAGATCGAGCGGTTGGCCTCCTCGGATCCCGTCGAGCCGCGTCTCGCGCGCGACGCGCAGCGCGACCGCGACCATGTGTTTGCACGGCCCGCCGTACGGGCACGAACAACGGCTCTTCTCGACATCTTCGACATGCAAAAAGACGCGATAATCTGCCGCGCCGTGCACGACGGCGTGAATGACGCCTTCTTGCAGCGACCAGGAGACCACGCGCCCGGTTTCCGCGTATTCCACACCGCGATCAAAGACGTACTCCGGGAGAACGTCCTGCCACCCAAAAGGTGACGTGAGCTCTCTCAGCGCCTTGCGCCACCCCGAGGCTCTGTGCACGTCGCCACCTCCGTTTCATGAAGGCCGCCTCGAAGCGCCCATCGTTCGTGTTCTGACATAAATTTCCAAGTCCAGGGCCGTTCAGCGGTCATAGAGGCCCTTGCCCTCTAGGATCATGGGAATGCACTTCTCGACCCGCGCCGCTCGCGTCTTCGACTGCTTGGGCGCCGAAAAATGCAGGAGGTACGCCCGCCGCCTGCCAGGCGTCAGCGACTCGAACGCCCGCCGCAATTCCGGCATCTCATCGAACTTGCGCAGCAACTCGTCCGGCATCGGCAGCTCCGGCGCCTCGCGGGGTGGCGCCGCTTTGCCCACGCGTTCGATCTCGACGGCCTGCTGGATGTAGTCGCGAATGGCCGCCTCGCGCGCTTTCACCTCATCCGCGCTTCGAAACCGCATCTGGCGCCCCACCTGCGTGTGCTCTCCCGGTTTCTCCAAAAAGCCGTGGCGATCCTCCATCATGCCTCCCTTGAGAAAGTTGAGCGCACAGTACTCCTTAAACGCGCTCATGATGACCACGTTCCGGCCCTGATATGTGTAACAAGGCTGCCGCCATTTCACTTCCTCCGTCAGCCCGGAACTCAGCAGAATGGCGCGCAGGGCTTTCAACGTGTCCTCCCATCGGTGGACCTTGCAGTCCGGCGTGCCGCCGAAGCGGCAGCGCATGCACCCCTGTTCGAGGTAGAGATCGACCTCTGGATTTGGATTCACCTCATGCGCTCCCTCAAGTTCCAATCGACCTGCCAACGTGCCTTCACCGCCCGTCCCTCTTCTTCTCACTCGACTATAGCACAGGATGGCGAACGCGGAGGTGAACACGCAACTCGGTCACCCACGTCGATGCTGTTCCCAGGGCGCGTCCTCCGTCCTTTTGGAATCGTCCCCGCGGCCGGGCAGGAATTTTCACAACCGGTGCAAAATATCCATCTCAGATGGCCGAACCACCCTCAAGTTCACCCCACGAAGGAGCGTGAAACTCGTGTTACAACTCCCGCGCCCGAATCCCGAGCAACTCTTCCACACCCCCACCATCTTCGGACTGGCGGTCTCGAAGGACGAGACCCGGATTGCCGTGGCCACCAATTTCTCCGGCCGCTACGACGCCTGGGGCATGGATCTCGACTGCCCCTTCCCCTACCGGCTGACGAACGAGGGTCAAGTGCCGCACGCGATGCACTTCGATCCCCAGGGCCGCTACGTGCTCGTCGCGTTCGATCACGACGGGGATGAGAACGCCCAACTCTACCTCATCCCGCCCCGCGGCGGCGAAAAACATCCGCTTCGCACCCACGAGGGCCGCCGCTTCATGTTCTGCACGACCTCCAAGGACGGAAACCGCATCTACTACTCGTCGGACAAGGACAATCCCACGTATTTGTGTGGCTACGTGTTCGACCTCGAATCCGGTGAAGAGCGAACCCTCTACGAAGGTGAGGACGGTCCCACCGTCTTGGTGGCCGTGAGCGACGACGAGTCTTCTTGGGTGACCGCGACGGCCTTTGCGAACACGTACCAAATCGCGCACCTCCACCGCGCCGGCGAACGCGTGAGCCTCACGCCGGACCCCGGAACTCCGCACATCGTCGATTCCGTCGAATTTGCGGGCCATCTCGTGGTCTTCGCCACGGACTATCAAGCGGACGAACTGTATCTCGCCTCGTTTGATCCGCAAACCGGTTCGTTCCAGCGCATCTGGGCGCCGGAAAAGGGAAGCGTCACGCACGTGGCCGTGCACAAGGAGAGCCAGACCGCGTACGTCGCCGTGATGCGCGGCGTGATCGACGAGCTGTACCGAGTGGACCTGCGCACCGGTTCTGCAGAGAAGCTGAGCGCGCCTTTCGAGGTGATGGGTCAACTCAAAGTGGGGGACAGCGGCCGCCTGTATCTGCTCGGTGCAAGCGACAACGAGCCAGGAAATGTGTGGATGCTCGACCTGGACGGCACTTGGCGTCCGCTCACGAGAATGCGCCCCATGGGCTTTTCCCCGGACGACTTGGTGCAGGCCGACGTGGTCCACTTCCCGTCGTTTGACGGCCTAAGCCTCGAGGCGCTGCTCTTCCGCCCGAAGCCCGAGATTGCGAATGGCTACACCATCATCTGGCCACATGGCGGGCCGCAGGCCGCCGAGCGCAAAGGCTTCCGCAAGCTGTTTCAGTACTGGCTCCTCTTTGGGTACCAGGTGTTCGCGCCGAATTTCCGCGGCAGCACGGGCTATGGCAGCCACTTCATGAAGATGGTGGAGCGCGACTGGGGCGACGGGCCGCGCAAGGACATGATTGCGAGCATCGAGTGGCTCCTCGCGCAGGGACTCGCGGACCGCGACAAGCTTTTCTTGGTCGGAGGCAGCTACGGCGGCTATATGACGCTCCTCTTGCATGGTCGACACGCGGACTACTTCCGCGCCTGCGTCGACATCTTCGGCCCGAGCAATCTCATCACCTTTGCGCAATCGGTGCCCGACTTCTGGAAACCCATCATGAAGCAGTGGCTGGGCGATCCGAACGACCCGGCCGATCGCGAACGGCTGATCAAGGACTCGCCCATCACGTATCTGGACGGCATGACGAAGCCCATGCTCGTCATCCAGGGTGCGAACGATCCGCGCGTCGTCAAGGCGGAATCGGATCAAATTGTGCAGGCGCTGCGCGAGAAGGGGCGAGATGTGGAGTACATCGTGTTTGAGGATGAGGGCCACGGATTTATGAAACTGGAGAACGAGATCGAGGCCTACCGGCGGACCATGGCGTTCCTCGATCGGCATCGCCAAGCCTCGGCGCCGTGAGGGCGAGCACGGTCTTTCTTCTCGCCCTCGGCCTCGTCGCCATCTCGTTCTCCGCCATGTTCATCGCGTGGTCGAGCGCGCCCGCGGGCGTGATCGGCATGTACCGGCTGTGGATGGCGGCCGCCCTGCTCCTACCTGCGGTGTGGCGCGAGCGGCCGCGGGCGCAAGCCCTCCGGCGCATGTCCGGGTGGCTCGCGGCGAGCGGCGTTTTGCTTGGGCTCCACTTTCTGTTCTGGATTGAGTCGCTGAAGCTGACGAGCGTCGCGTCGTCGCTCATCATCCTGGCGCTCGAGCCGGTGTTTGTGTGGATGGGCGAGCGGCTATGGCGCCGGGCGCCCGCGGCGTGGGTCGATCTCGCCAGCATGGCGGTGGCCATCGCAGGCGCCGCCCTCGCCGCAGCAGCAAGCGCCGGGCTCACCCGCACCAGCGCCCTGGGCGACCTGATGTCGCTACTCGGGACCCTCGCCGTCTCAGGCTACGTCCTCGTAGGCGCCCGCGCGCGGGCCGAGGTCCCCGCGTGGACGTACAACGCGTGCGTCTTCGTCGTCGGCGGCGCAGTGCTCGCCTTGACCAACGCATGCCTCGGCGCGCCGTTTTGGAGCTACAGCGCGCGCAACTGGCTTTTGTTCCTGGCCCTTGCCGTGGTTTCGACTATCCTCGGCCACGGCATCTTCAACGCACTCCTGCACCGCGTGCCGCCGACCGCCATCGCCATGACCGTCGTGGGGGAGCCGGTGGTCGGATCCATCCTCGCCGCGATGCTTCTGCACCAGCCCGTCTCGCCGCTTGAAGCGGTGGGCGGCGCCGTGTGCCTCACCGGCGTAGGCGCTTATCTCTGGCGATCAGCGCGCCAAGGCGAGGATGAAACAGATCCACCCCGCCAAGAAGCACAAGCCGCCGATCGGCGTGATGGCGCCGAGCACCTTGACCCCAGAGATGCTGAGGGCGTACAGGCTGCCCAAGAAGAGCACGATGCCCACTGCGAACAGCCACCCCGCCGCGGAGAGTAGGCGAGAATCGGGATGAAGCCGAAGCAGGATGCCGACCGCGATGAGCGCCAGCGCGTGATACATCTGGTACTGATCGCCCGTGTGATAGACGGACATCATCTCGGTTGACAGCTTGTCCCCCAACACGTGCGCGCCAAACGCGCCAAGCGCGACGGCGAGAAACGCGAACACGCCTCCCCAAATCGCAAACGCCATGGTGCTTCCTCCTCACATCGCAGGCAGGCGCCGGTGATTCGTCGCCTGCTCGTAGTCGTGCGCGAGCTGGCAGAGCCGGACGTCGCTGTAGGCCGTTCCGGTGAGCGTCAGTCCGACCGGCTTGCCCTCCGGCGTGTACCCGGCGGGCACCGTGATGGACGGGTACCCCGCCTTCGCCGCAATGGCGCAGCCGTAATAGTTCACAAACGCAATCGCGTCCAACCGATGCTCCGCGAGCGCGCGATCGATGCCCTCCTCCCGCGACTCGCGCAGATCGCGAAGCCGCGCGCGGACGTACGAGCCGTCCGCCAGGTGCAGGTGGCTCTGCGCCTGCGCTCGCTCGAAAATCGCCTGGCCGTAGCGGAGGGCCCTATCGGCATTTCGGGCGTTGAACGCCATGACGTCCGCGAGCGAATGAACGGGCAGCCACGGCTCCACGGTGGCCAGATACCGGTCCAGCGCGGCCGGAAATTCCGCGACCAGCACGTCGAAGTCGAAATCACGTTTGGGCAGATCGCACTCGATCACGTCTGCCCCAAGCTCGCGCAGCTCGGAGAGAGCCTCATTGAATACACGGCGCTCGTCCTCTGGAACTTCCTCCAGATACGCCTGCGGCACACCAATGCGCGCGCCCTTGAGCGCGCCGCGGCCGAGGTCCAGCCACGCCTCGCGCGAAGGCCAGCGCACGCCCTGCGTCGCCACGTCCCGCGGATCCGGGCCGGCGATGACAGACATCAAAAGCGCCGCGTCGGCGACGGTGCGCGTCATCGGTCCTGCCGTGTCCTGGCTCATCGCGATGGGGATGATGCCCCGCCGGCTGACCATGCCGAGCGTCGGCTTCAACCCCACAAGGCTGTTGGCGCTCGACGGGCTCAGGATGGAGCCGCTCGTCTCCGTGCCGATGGCCGCAGGGGCAAAGCCCGCCGCGACCCCCGCGCCTGAGCCTGAGCTCGATCCGCCCACGTCAAACTGGCCAGGCCCGTACGGATTCAACGTCTGTCCGCCGCGCGAGGAGTAACCGTTCGGCATGTGATCGCTCAGGAAGTTCGCCCACTCGGTGAGGTTCGCCTTGCCGACGATCACGGCGCCCGCCAGGCGAAGCCTGCGCACCACCTCGGCGTCCTCCTTGGCCCGGTGCCCCTCGAGCGCAACGGATCCAGCCGTCGTCTGCATGGCATCCGCAGTATCGAGATTGTCCTTGACCAGGATTGGCACGCCGTGCAGCGGACCTCGCAGAAACCCATTGCGGCGTTCCCGATCTCGCGCTTCGGCCTCCAAGAGCGCCTCGGGGTTCACCTCGATCATGGCGCGAATCCCCATCCCGTTCACGTTGTGCGCGGCGATCTGCTCGAGATGCCGTGCCACCGCGTCGAACGACGACACATCGCCCCGCCGAATGGCCGCGGCCCATTCGACAAGCGTTCCAGTCATGACATCCATGCGGCCGTCCCCCATCCCTTCAGTCTCACGGCTATTGTGCCACAGCACACGTGCCCTTGTCTCGACGCCCAGAGTGGCGATCCAACTCACCCATGGAAAGCGCCATTCGATGGGAGGTTGCGAAAGGAAATGAACCGCCATCGTCGAACATACACCGGGAGATCCAGATCTCCTGACGCCTGGATGATCAGCCGGTCACGGGGGTGAGCGCCGTGATTCTCCACCTGCTCATGCTGGCCGCGCGCGATTCCGTGCTTCTCATTCTCGATGTGTTCGCCGCGTGCCTGCTAGCGTTCTTCGCTTTTTCGGGTGTCGTCGAGGGGCCGTTCTCGTTCCTCGCAAATGGACTCGTGTTCGTAGCAGCCGCCGCCATTCCCGAGCTCATGGCGCTTTCGTGCCTGTGGCTGATGAAGACGGGATATGCGCTGTCAGTTTCCATCGTGGCAGAGATTGTGGTCTTGATTCTGGCCGCCTTCGTGGGACAGGTAGGACTTCAGGCGACGATGGCCTTTGTGAAAAAGCACAGGACCCGAGATGAAGAATAGGCAGCGAAGCGGGCAGGAGGAGCAGACGCAGGCGGCATCGGCCGCACGGATTTGCAAATCTCGGAGGGTTCTCACGGATCGCACAAGATGGAGCGACCCCAGCTCGCGCGAGCTGAGGTCACTTGTGAGCTGCGTTCGGATGCGCGATTTCTGTGCGTCTCGCTTTCGCGCCCCGCTCGTCCGCGCAGGCCCGCGGACGCCTCGTTCGGCGCCTCAAGCGGACTGAACCTGGATTTCCCGCTTGAGCGCCGTCACCATGGCGGCGCCCACACCCGCCCCGACGAGGATGGCGACCACGAACAGGTACCAGTGCCCAATGAGCGGGAACACGAAGATGCCTCCGTGCGGCGCCGGGTTCGTCACATGGAACAGCATGCTGAGTGCGCCCGTCACGGCCGATCCCGCCATGATCGACGGGATTACGCGGAGCGGATCTCGCGTCGCGAACGGGATGGCCCCCTCGGTGATGAAGCAGGCGCCCAGAATCACAGCGGCTTTCGCAGCGTCGCGCTCCTCCTGCGAGTACTTGCGCGGAGCGGCGAAAGCTGAGATGGCCATCGCCAGCGGGGGAACCATGCCCGCCCCCATGACAGCCGCCATGATCATCTCGGCTTCCGGCGTCTTCGTCGCCAGCAGGCCGACAGCGAAGAAGTAGGCCACCTTGTTGAACGGACCGCCCATGTCGAAGGCCATCATCAGACCGAGCAGGGCGCCGAGTCCGAGCGATGCGCTCGCGCCGATGTGCATGAGGCCGCTTGAAAGCGCGCCCATCAGTGCGGCCACCGGGTGGCCCAAGACGTAGATCATCAGCAGCCCCACGATGCCCACGGACAGAACCGGAAGGATGAGAACGGTTTTGATGCCTTCGAGCGATCGCGGCACGCGGATCCACTTTTTCAGCCCAAGCGTGACATAGCCCGCCACGAACCCTGCGATGATGCCTCCCAGATACCCAGCGCTCGCATTCGGTCCCGCGTGATACATCGTCCCCTGCGTGCCAATCCAGCCGCCGATGAGCCCTGCGGCGAACGCGGCGCGATCCGCGATCGACTGCGCGATGAAGGCCGCCAGCACGGGCACGAACAGCTTAAAGGCCGATCCGCCGCCGATGTTGTCAAACGCCTGAGCCAAGGAGGACTGGCCGTTGATGTCGATGGCCGTGGACAGCGCAATGAAGATGCCCCCGGCGATGACAAGCGGCAGCATGTGCGACACGCCGTTCATCAAGTGGCGGTAGACGGCGGGCGTTCCTTGGTTGCGAGCATGCTTCGCGGACTGAATCTCGTCGAGTGCCCCGGGCGATCCGGCCGGCTCAAATGTCGGTGCTCGCAGCGCATCTTCCAGCAGCTTCTCCGGCTCCTTGATGGCGGCGCTCACAGACGTCTGCAACAAGCGCTTTCCTCGAAAACGGTCGAGATCGACCTGCTTATCCGCCGCCACAATCACGGCGTCCGCCTCGCGGATCTCGGCGTCGGTCAACGCGTCCTCAGCGCCGAGCGCGCCCTGCGTCTCGACGCGCACGTCGTGACCCAACTTCTTCCCGGCTTGCAACAACGCCTCCTGCGCCATGAACGTGTGCGCAATCCCCGTTGGGCACGCGGTCACCGCTACGAACTTGGCCACAACACATCCCTCCACACTTCGATTTCAATCTGCTGCTCGATGGCCGCAATTTGTGCGAGCGAAGGAAACGCGCCCGGCGGTAACGCCACCTTGCACGTGGCCGCCGCGGAAGCGAAGGCGAGCGCATCGGGCACAGCGAGCCCGCTTGAGAGCGCGTGCACCATTCCGGCCACCAGACTGTCCCCGGCGCCCACGGGCGACACCACCTTCACGCTCGGCACACGCACGCGCCAAACGCCCTCCTGCGTGACCGCGATGGCGCCCTCCGCCCCGAGCGAGACCACGACGCACGCTGCGTACTGAGCCATGCGCTGCGCCTCTCGTACCACGTCCACCGTGTCCAGCACGGGGGCCCCGGCCCACTCCGAGAGCTCCTGGCGATTGGGCTTGACGACGTGCGGACGAGCTTCCAGCGCAAAGCGCAGCGCATCACCGCTCGAATCGAGGACGACGCGCGCCCCTTTTTGAACGGCCGCCTCCGTCCACGCACGGTAGCCGTCCACCGGACATCCTTCCGGCAGATTTCCGGCGATGACGAGCCACGTCCCCGGCCGCAAGACCTCGAGCACTCGGTCACTCAACAATGCCCAGCTCTCGGGCTCAATGTGAGGCGAAGGCCCGTTCAGCTCAGTGAGTCGGCCGTTTCCCTCCATCACCTTCAGGTTCAACCGCGTCTCCCCCGCGATGGGGATCCACTGCGCCCACCCGGGAAGCGAAGAGGCAAGCCACCGCCCGCGTGAACCGCCCGCAAACCCGAGCGAGCGACTTTCTCGGCCCATCGCCTCGAGCGCGCGCGAGACGTTCACGCCCTTGCCACCAGGCACAAGAATCTGTTCGTCCACGCGGTGCAGTTCGCCGGGTTGGAGCGCCTCCGTCCGCACGTACACGTCGATGGCCGGATTCACGGTCACCGTCACGATGTCCGCCAAACGGAGGCTTCCTGGCCCCTCCGACTGCGCTGTCATCCCATCACCCCTCCGTCCTCGTTGTCACAGATGAACTCCACCTCGGTTTCCGCCTGCCACTGGCGCCACTCGCCGTCCGGCAGGGGTCCGTCCGACACCCACGTGTCGATCTCGTCCCAGGTCGCCACGCGCACAAACGCGGTCTGATGGAGCTTCGTGCGATCCGCGACGAGAACCACGCGGTCGGCACACTTGACCATCGCCCGCTTGACGGCCGCCTCCTGGGGATTCGGCGTCGTGATGCCGCGGAAATCGACGCCGTTGGCGCCCAGAAATGCGATGTCGACGTGCAATTCGTCCAACATGCGCTCCGCAAACGGCCCCACAAAAGCGCCGGTCTTAGCGCGAAACTGGCCGCCCAACATGACGAGATCCATCTCACGGCGTGAACTCAATTCGGAGGCGATATCCAGGCTGTTCGTGACAACCGTCACGCCTTCATGGCGCCATTGCCGAGCAAGTTCGTACGTCGTCGTCCCCGCGTCGAGCAGCACCACTTGTCCAGGTCGCACGAGCTCGAGAGCAAGCGCCGCGATGCGCGTCTTCGCCTCCTGGTTCTGAATGCGCTTCTCGCTCCACGTCGGCTCAAACGCGGCCACTTCCTTGGCAACCGCTCCGCCGTGCGTTCGGTGCAACACGCCCTGCTCCTCGAGCTCTTGCAGATCTCGCCGGATGGTGGATTCGGAAGCTTGAAACATCTGCGCAAGTTCGCTCACCGTCGCTCGTTTCTGTACGAGCACGTGCTGCGCGATGCGGGCCTTGCGCTCGTCCGCGAACATGCCCATCACCTCCCGCGTGGCGCTCGCAAGCCGCTGTGTTCACCTTTGCCGATTGAAGGCTGTCGATGGACGCACCTTTCACATGCGAGCGCTTAATTATGCTCGAATATGATTGATTGCGATCATTTTATGGTGTAGCATGGAGGTTGTCAATCGGGATATGGATTCCGCGTGAAAACGCTTGGGTGCGGCGCCGCGCCATGCCCCGGCGCATCACGCGACTTGGGGATTCGTGAGGAAAGGAAGGTCGAAGCAGATGACGATGCTGACGCGCGAGCACGTGTGCTTTCTGGACGAGTCTGTTGCGACGCGAGCCGACGTCATTCGGCGGATGGTGGAACTGGCTCACCGCTCGGGCCACGTGGACGACGTCGGTCGCGCCGTCGAAGCCGTGGAGCACCGTGAACAAGAGGGTACGACCGGATTTGGCAAGGGCATTGCCATTCCGCACGGCAAGTCCTCCGCAGTGCGGAAGGCCGCGCTGATGTTCGCCCGGTTGGCAAAGCCAGTGGACTGGAACAGCCTGGACGGCGCTCCCGTCGACACGGTGTTCCTCATTCTGGTGCCGGAAGGCGCTCACGATGACCACCTTCGGCTGCTGTCGAAACTTGCGCGCAAGCTCATGCACGATGACTTTGTGAGCGCACTGCGAGAGGCGAACGAGGTGGACCAACTCGTGGATACCATCCGCGGGGCGCTCGAGGACTGAAGGACTGGACCGAATCGAATCGCCGCCGAGGCGAGATACAAGGAACAGGGCCAGCCGCCCCTCTTGGCGTCTGGCCCTTTGCGTCACTGCATCGCGCCGTAATATCCCAGATCCTGCTGAATGTGTTGGCGCACCACCTGGGGATCCGTCCCATATTGCGCAAACGCGCCGCGCGACGGATGCCCCTGCATCCCGTAACCATAAGGCTGCTGCGCGGGCTGCATGTGCATCATCTGCTGGTACGGTTGAGCGTGGCCCTGGGCTCCCATCATACCAGAAGACGAACCATACCCCATGGGCGACATGCCGTAGCCACCCTGTCCCTGGCTCGCCGACTGCTGGTACGCCTGGCGCCCCTGCGTGGAGACGGCATGTACCTGTTGAGGCGCACCGTACGAGCCGTAGCCCGCAGCATACCCAGCGCCATCATACATCCCCGCCATCGCTTGTCCCATCGGCTGCCCGCCGTACGCCTGCAGGTCCTGTTGAATGTGTTGACGGACCATCTGCGGATTGGACCCAAACTGGCTCAGCATGCTGTGGCCCATGCCCATGGTCCCCATCGGCGCATAACCGTACGACGGCTGCGCGTACTGCGCGTCCTGCTGCATGTGCTGATGAACCGTTTCGGCCGGGGTGGCAAACTGGCGCATCTGCTGATACACCTGCGCATTGTAGCCCATTCCCTGGCCCTGCCCCTGGGCACCATACGTCGGTTGCATCGGCTGCATCTAGGCGTCACTCCTTCGTTGAAGTGGGTGTTTCGCCTGAAGTATGCGCCATCGTCGCACCCGACATGCAGACGGTGCCGGAACCAGAAATCCCGTCCAGAGGTCAGGCGTTGAGCGACACCGACCAATCGTGTGCCGCCTGACCCTCCAGGAACTTCTCCGCGTCCATGGCCGCTTTGCAGCCGGATCCCGCCGCCGTGATGGCCTGCCGGTACCGGGAGTCCATCACGTCACCGCAGGCGAAGACGCCTTCCACGCTCGTCTCCGACGTGTTGCCCTTCGTGATGATGTACCCGATCTCGTCCAATTCGAGCTGGCCGCGCAGGAAGTCCGTGTTCGGTTTGTGGCCGATGGCGACGAACACGCCGTCCGCCTCGAGTACCTTCGTCTCACCCGTCCGGTTGTCCACCACCTCGAGCCCCGTCACCTTGTTGCCATCCGACAGCACCCGCTTCGACTGGACGTTCATCACAAACCGGATCTTCGGATTCGCCTTGGCGCGCTCCTGCATGATCTTCGACGCGCGGAACTCCTCGCGGCGGTGGACAATCGTCACCTCCGACGCGAATTTCGTGAGGAACGTCGCCTCCTCCATGGCCGAATCCCCGCCGCCCACCACGATGACGCGCTTGTTCCGGAAGAAAAACCCGTCGCACGTGGCGCACGTCGA